>JAABUU010007494.1_pt1 | contig 11195 bp, 10 predicted proteins | sample 5559301 | NCBI WGS metagenome assembly JAABUU01 (sample SAMN10711884, study PRJNA513360) | rock metagenome | isolation source: Antarctica rocks | place: Antarctica: Victoria Land, Richard Nunatak white
TTTACTGTGCTTACTATGCTTATTGTCATGATTAGACTCTGTAGCTTCATTATATACACTGTGAATGTCTTATTTATGCTTATATATATTATGCATCTCAGATCTCTTTTCAGTGTCACTACTGTCATACTTATCTGATTCTTAATGTCACTGCTGTTCATGTAAATATTCAACATCTCTCAGTCTTAACAGAGTTTGTTGATATTGTGTCTGCAGACAGCTTCATTTGCATTGTTATTTATGTGAATAGTTAAGCTATTTCATCATAATAATACAATATAGAGTGTTCTGAATTTCAAGTTAACTTTTAATGAGAGTCATGTCTGCATCTTATAGCAGAGCTGTAGATGTTTCAGTGAGCTCTTTCAGTAAAGCTTTTTTATAAAGTTAGATCTGATTTTCTTCATTAAAGTGTAGATTGATGCAGTGACAATGTAAAGTATAAACTTTCTCAGTGTCTTCTTTAGTTGCTGTTTCATTAAGAGAAGAAAGAGTTTTATATTCAGTGCTGAGCTCACTGTTATGTGAAAGATCTTCATTATAATGACTTCTACTCATCACTATATGACTGTCAATTTCTGAAGAGTTCATTTCTGTTATATAATTATTCTGTGTTCACTGTTTAAGCTGTATCAGACTGAGCAGCAATACAGAATCTATGACAGCATCACTGTCACATAGAGTCTTTATAGATTCTTAAGCTTAAAGTTTTATGTAAAGTCTATCAGCACTGCTAGATCTCTGAGACTTGTTGTGACTTAGATCTAAATGTATTATATATGTACATCTCATTTTAGATGTAAGTTCAAGATGACTCTCAGCATTTTGCATATCAATAATGTCTGTACTGTATGTGTGTCTAGAATCAGCTTCACTGTTGTGTTATGTCTTGTAAGATGATTTGTAAAGTGAATGAACTCATACTTAACTAAGATAAAGATAAAGATATATCTTTAAGCTTACTGCTCTGCATAACTGTGCACTGTGTGCAAAGCAGTGTAGTTCTTCTCTGCTGACTTTTCTGTCATCATAATGCTCACATCATCAATTCAACTTGCTGCTGTGACTCAAAGCTGTGAGTCATTGACTAGATTCAGCACATCAGCATTGTAGAATAGATATAGAATGAATGATAGTGATGAGTTTTAAAATATATCTATATGAATGACAAAGCTCTCTGACTCATATTCTGACAGCTTTATTATTAATGTTCTTTTTCTTAGAAAGTCTTCTATTCAGTTTACTATCTTCAGTGATAGACAACATTTTTAGAGATTGTAAAGTAATCTTTTGTGAAAGATATTGTTAAAGACTTCTGATACATTCAGCATTAATAGTGATGTGACTGACATGCTTAATTCTCATACTTCATGAATTTACTTCAACAATGTATAAATTGTCTACTCTGTGAACACAATCTTCTGATCTCTCAGCAGTGTTTTAAATAGCAGTTAATAAATCTCTGTTATATAGCTTATTCTGTGTGTCATCATGAACTTCAGAGCTTTACTTATAATGTTTAAAAGTATCACTAATCAATATATCTTAAATTGCTGATAATCTTTTTTGTTGAGCTTCTGCAGCATCACTGTAATGAAGTGTTTAAAGATTCTTAAATGTCTTCTGTTGTTTAGACATAAATTGTACAGTGAAAGTAGCAGTAAAAATAGTTGCAATAATATTCAGTGTAGAACTCAGTTCAGTATGTTATTCAATTCTAATATTTTATTGTCTGATGCTCACATTATGATCTCTGTTAGTTTAATCTTTGTAATTAAAGACATAAATATCAGTTTAAAGTACTTATATTCTGCAATATTGTTGAGATTCATCTCTGAAGAAGTTAAAAAGAAAATTGTTTAAAGTAACTCTGTCTTGTTCTGCAGTTCTGTAAGTTTCAGCTCTTTCATCTGTTTCAGAATGAGAGTAAAAGTCTAATTTGCAGCTTCATAATTTCTAACTTACTTCATTAATTTTTATAGTTTCTAAAAGTTCTTTAAGATCATCTCTATTCATTCTCTGTAACTCACTCTCATTAATTTTGTCAGCTTCTTCTCTTTTTCATTGCAGACTCAACAGTACATCTTTTAAATGTGCATGCTCTGCTCTCTTTATCAACAACAATAAGCTCTGTTTACTTTTCTTATTATCTCTTTTGCTTTCAGGCCAAATCCTGACTTTAATCATTTACTAAGAGTTAACATTAATACTGTTGTCTTCACTGTGATCTAAATTGTCTCTGTAATAACAGTTATGTATTGCTTTATATTGAGTTCATTGTAGTTATGAAGTGACATTGACAGCTATTTTATCAGAATTTATTGTAGAAGCTTTATGTCTACTCTATCTTACTATCAATAAAATCATGATGTGATCTCTGCTGCAGACAGCAGAAGATGAGTGACAATAAAGTAGTGATTAAAGTTGTAATGTTATTGTTGTATTTCATAGCTAATTAATCATTAAGTAATGTCTGAGCTGTTTAGCATCAGATTTATGATGCTATATGCTTGCTGAGATCTTCATATAACTGAGCTCTGCAGTAAGAACAAAGAGAGCTGTTATTCATTCATTATTTATATTAGCTGCTCTGTCTGTGAATTCTTCTTCATTCTTAGACTCTTTCATGTTAAATAATGCAGATTAAAGTCTCTCACTATAATGTATTGTCAGTGATCATTCTTCAATAAATTATTTAATTACTTTAAAGTTGCTATGATATTCTCTTTAACTGCTTCTCTGTACACATTGTGAATGCATAAATACTTAAACTGACTGTGTTCAGTATACTGAATCTTCAGAGTCATAAGATCTCTGCTGTGTGTCTAAACTGTTTAGTTTGTGCAGTTCAGTCATGAATTGATGTAAAAGCAGACTTAGATTGATTTTTCTTCTGTGAGTTTTAAATAAATTAGATGAAATCAGTTCTTGCAGAGATAATAAGTAATGTTGTTGTGTTTATTGTGTTATGACTTCTGAATAATTAGCACATTGTAATCTCATATGATGAGATTCTGAAGTAAAGATGTCATGATTTTGTTTTTTAACTTCATTGTGTTGTACTGTAAGATAACAAAGTTTAAATGTATCAACATTACTCTATTATCATTGTGATCTCTAAAGTTGATGTTATCTCTATATTTATAACATTTATCATAAAGTCATCTTAACTGATGAGCAGCAAGCTCACTAAGTTCTGCTTAGAGACACTTTTAATTTCTGTTATCTAACTGTTCTTTAAATTTATTTAGTACTTAGAGAATCTAATACTTCAGTAATTTACTGCTGTCTTTACTGTCACATTTATCTTTCACATTTTCAGAGATCTAATTGTGATTCTCTTAAGTCTGTTTTCATTCACTGATCTTAGAGAAATTCAATTTACATCTGTGATTGCTGTTTTTATAAATGATATTGATCACTTTTTATTTTCATTGATGAATGTCTTCAGAGCTGATGTCAGAATTAATAAGATTCTTATAAGAATCTTAAATATTGTTGAGTGAGACTCACTGATGATTTCATAATCACTACTCATTGTTATATATAATGTAAATGTCACATTCTTATTAATATTGTCACTGCTGTCACTGTTGTCTCTGTTGCTGCTGTTAATGCTTTTGCTGTAGCTATTAATGTCAATCTTGCTGACTTCACTGTTGACTGTCTTTGAAAGTGTGACTTCTTTAAGTTTAATAATTAATGTCTAAGTTAATACTCATCATTAAGTCTGCTTAATGTTGCATGTCATTTATACACACACTGTCTCTTTCTAAAACTCAAAACACTTATTGTCTTATATCTTGTGTGAGTCTCTGCAGCTTACACACTTTCTGATGTTGAATTCTAAATTCTTAAAGAAACAATTCTTGAATCTATGACTCTCTATACATATACTGCATTTCTAAGTATCTTCACATTGAGCATTTATGTAGTTATATTTATGACACTTAAAGCATTTCTAAATGCAGCAAGCTCAATTATATAACTCTATCTTCTTGTACTCAGAGTTTCAAATCAACTCAGTTTAAAACATTAAATTGATGTGTTCTGCATTTATAAATTTCATCATCACAGATTCTGTCACTCATTTTAAGCTGCACAGTCACTTTACATAGTTAATTAAGATGTTTTTTTCAGCTTCAATCTTATGATTTTCTGCCTGTATATGTGTCATTATGACTCACTGATCTTTCATTTTGATGCTTTATATCAATATGCTGTGCACAATAACATCATAAATAATGATAACTATCTTGCTGTCTACTTCTAAAAATGTAATTTATTTAATGTTACTCTGCAGTGACTCTTTTTCAGTCACTGTAAATGTATACATCATCAGATCATCTGACTTCAGTTGCTTAATAGCTGCAATTTTAATAATAATGATGTTTTGATCTGCAGTGATGTGAATGTGACTGTTGACACAATTATATAATATGACTGATGAGAAAATGCATCAGTAATTAATGAAAGCAGTGTCAATGAGTTTAATGACAATTCTGCAGTCATCAGATATAAAAAGATCTGTAATGATGCTTCTTTCTTCAAATGATGATGAAAAGAATGCTGCTGTTAAAAGTGACAGTACATTTACTGTCATTTAAGCTTAAATGCATGTGTATTTATATTCTGTGATGATGAAGAATTGTAATGCAGAGTTTCTGCTAATAAGAATCTCTAGAATGTTTTTTGTAACTGTAATGTTGTGTTGTACTGTGTTTATGATTTGTTGTAGAACTTTCAGATCAACTATAATTTGAACTGTTTCAGATTGACTCAGAACTCTTTCTGCAAAGTTCTGAACAGATCTAATAAAGAATTTAATATAAATTTATTGAAGAATCTTCTTAAACTTGTCTTTCTTGATCTTTGAGTTCATAAAGGCCTGAAGTTGAGTTGCTTCATGTTTTAATTGAGTGATGTGCTCTGATAAAGAGAAGAATTGCACACTCACTGCTGGCTATGAGGTTCTCAACATTGTGATCTATATCAAGTTATAAAGCATGATGAGAAGAATTACTGACTAGATTTTGGGCTTATTTGGTGCAGTTCTGGTGAAGTTATTCTGAAAATTCATTTTGAGCTAGAGGAGGTTTTTCCTGGGTGGGGAGGTGGAAGTACCTAAGGTAGATACGGCACGCTAAGTCAGATCAAGTACCTTACCTAACTTAACTCAAGGTCACTTACCTTAACTTACCTAGTACGTTGTCAATCACGTCTACGCAGCCTACCTTGCTACCTATACCACTGGTGTTTGAGAGCAGGACATCGTGCGCCTTCATACGCACTCTTTCTGCGATGCCCTCAATATTATCAGACGACGACAAGGAGACGGTGAAGAGAACGGTCCCAAAAGCAGCAAACAAAATACATGCCGTCGCAGTTGCGAGGTTGTATATTGCATATCCCAACAAGCAGCGATGGACCTATACAGGCATACAGGGTGCCGCAGTGCTAGCTAACGACTTGGTGGGCAATACCTTCTGGATCAAGATGGTCGACATATCGGTACGTTTGCCTCAAGGCCTGTGATATCTCCCCATTCCGCGGAGACCAATCCGGTTCTCTGCGTTGTGTTGCAGGCTGACAATTTGCAGCCCGCCAATCGTGGAGTCTTGTGGGATCAAGAAATATATGATACGTTCTCTTACAACCAGGATCGGACTTTTTTCCATTCGTTCGAGCTCGAGAGCTGTGCAGCTGGCCTGTTGTTCGTTGATGAGAAGGAGGCAAAACAGTTCAAGAAGAAGGTGGATGAGCGGGAAAAGAATGCGAGTAAGAGTACCAAAGCAACAATGTTCGGATCTGGTGGGCGTCCGCCGCTAGGCACTGGGGTGAACGGAAAGAGTCATGGCCTTCTGGGAGGTATTGGGAATCTCCTACATGGCCATAGGTCTTCATCCGCTCCAAGTATACCCATGCCACAACCTATCGTTCCATCCCGGGAAGCCTTTTCCCTAGCAGCACCACTTCCTACAGAGAGCAAGACTACGTCTTCAGCTAGGGTGGACCCTTCGTTACTCGAAGAACTCCGGCAAATGGGCATTACAGAAGACCAGATTGAGCAAAATTGGGATTTTATCAGGACATATATCGAGCAGAAACAGGCATCCGAAAGTAGCAATGCTCTGGACGACAGCAGCTTTTCCGGTGGAAACGACCGCAAGGCCAGTGCTCCCCCACCGGCTGCACCGCCAAGTGTCCCACCTGGAAGACAAAGCGCAATCAGCCCTCAAAACACCGGCAGCACCACTGCTTCGAGGAGAGGGCCTCCGCCAGCTCCGCCACCATCTCGAAGAAGTCGTCCTGATAGTCACACCGCTCACTCATACTCACCACAATTTGACAACCCTCCTGATTCGCCCGCACGAGATTCTTCGCCACCACCTGGTCCGCCACCGCCAAGATTTAGGGCACCCCCCCCCATCGCCGATGCTGGCAAATTCGCGAACACCAATAGCGCTGCAAACATTCCGCGACCACGCGTGGTATCAAATACAGGTCCAGCTCCGCCTCCGCGGCCACCGAAAACCCCGATGGACGAGACGGTGGAGAATGGGCTGAAGTTCGGTGTACCGCCGCCATTTCATGGTGATCGGATCGCGTCCACAATACCTCCGCCACCGCCAAGCCGGGGATCGGGGCCGACGGCGCCACATCCGGGGGAAAGTCTTAACATCAATGCGCTGCCGTACAACACTTCCGCTCCTCCGCCTCTTCCACCGAAAACGCCAAACGCGCCTACCGCATCTTCAGCACCACCGCCTCCACCTCCACCAATGCCGAACCGGAACAACATCCCGTCAGCACCTCCTCCGCCACCTCTCCCAGCTCTTTCGAGAACAATTCCACCTGCTCCACCTGCACCACCTGCATCGGATGGCCACCAACCTCCACCACCTCCACCATTACCTCCTGGACGCGAACCAATGGGCAAGTCCTCTGTGCCAGGCCCTATCGGAGGGAAAGAAGACGTCCTAGCATCGATTCGAGCATCTGGTGGTATTGGAGGGGGTCGGCTGAAGAAAGTAAGCGACACTGAGAGGCGGGACAGGAGCGCTGCATTGGTGCCAGGGGCACTGGATGGTGCAGTAGGGGCACGAGGAAGCGCACCCGCCCCGAACGCAAGTGGGGAGGGCGGCTTAGCCGGGGCCCTGGCCGCAGCCTTGGAAAAGCGTAAGGCGAAAGTTAGTGCAAGTGGTAAGTTCCCCTCAGGGCTTACGTTGTTTTCGTGCTGACGCAAAGCTCTTAAGATGATGAAGATGACGATGACGACTGGGATGAGACACCCAAAAGAAAATGAGCCGGAGCTTGTAACTGTCCTGCTGTGGTAGGCTTTGCCTCATGGCGTTATCCTTGAGCTCGTCATTCCCGCGGATGCTCTCATGTTGCCAACGTTCGCACTCGTAGAGACCTTAAAGCTTCACACCCACGTTTTAGTGTTGCAATTTGGCATGTTACTCTTTACAGATTGCTGGAACTCGTGTTGCATCGGACTGGTACAAATGCGTGGACGCGATACTTTACTCCGAGAGACTCCGCACTGGGCATGAAGCCGACTTACTCCCTCATCACAACTCGCATGTTGGGAAGGTATTCGAAGGTCTGCTCATGTGCGGTTAGTGTTTATTATTGATAGATGAGCGATCGGATATATACGGAGTACGAACTACCATTTAGGTACAGTATGGAAAATGACGGAGCTTACCGTAGTTAACCTTCAGTACTGAGATTTGATCCGGCATTGCAGACTAGGTAGGTACAGTAACATCGTGGACTCCGAGAAGAGTGCGATTGCTTCCCTATTGGAGGATAGGATGCATCTTTCGTGTCTCAAGACATCCGCGCCATCATCCACTTTGCTGAAATTTCTGAGATCGCAGTCTGAAAATCTCTGCTTCTCACCTTCTAATATAAAGCCGGGTCAATGCCCCCATCGCACCTTTCGAGAGCTCACAGCCCATTTCGTCAACAGACGAAGCAAAGATCCCGCATCAGCTAGACTGATTAGTACGGAGGGTCCGCGACGGGGACATGTTGAAGCTTCTCTGTTGAGAGCTGACCTACTCCGGCCTACCTCGAAGGTCAGAAAACCTACAGCACTACTATCAACGCTTGTTACCATATCATCTCTTCACGATTGCTGCGCAGTGTGGCAACAACAGTCACGTCATGCGTCAACAAGTAGTCATCCTTGGCTGCGTCGCCTCTGGGACTTCAAGAGCAGCACTGGTCAGACGAGACTGAAGCCGGACGACCTACCCCCATTGACAAGCTTTCTGGACGAGGGGGCGGAGACTTCGATGTTCAGTCTTGGTCGCAGCCTTGCTGGGAAGGCATCAAATGAGCTGAAACTGCGATGTACTGAGTTTGACGAAAACGGAAACGTCACCCTGGTCAATGGCGAGTTCAAAAAGAGCGAACTGATTGCAAAGGTATCGATTGCCCGGTTTCCATTTCATACTGCTTGCATATGTACTCATGCTGATATGATTATAGTACGGTCTCCTCCCACGAGACCTACGTAAAATCGATTCGTCCCTCCTTCCTCATATCCTTGTCCGGCCATCGGCCATTCTCATAAATCTCCTTCACCTCCGTGCTCTGATCAAGCATAATCGAGTACTCGTGTTCGATGCATACGGCTCGACAGATTCTTACACCCAGTCCGTCTTCATGTACGACCTGGAAGGGAAGTTGAGGCAGAAGGAAGGCTCGAGGCAAGCTGGTGGATTACCGTACGAGTTCCGTGCGCTGGAAGCCGTGCTAATCAGTGTCACGAGTGGGCTGGAGGGAGAGTTTGAAGGTGTGAGAGAGCCGGTAGTCAGAGTCCTGAGAGAGCTGGAAGAGGATATCGACCGAGAGAAGCTGCGGCATCTTCTGATATTCTCAAAGAAGCTTGGAACTTTTGAGCAGAAAGCGCGGCTCGTACGCGATGCGATTGATGACTTACTGGACGCAGATGATGACCTGGCGGCAATGTACCTCACAGAGAGGGCTAGAGGCATAACACGAGAAGAAGAAGATCATACTGAGGTGGAGATGCTGCTCGAATCATACCACAAGGTATGCGACGAGATCGTGCAAGTGAGCGGGAATTTGGTCAGCAATATCCGCAATACAGAAGAGATGTGAGCAAGTCCCTTTCAAGTACGTGTCGACCATCACTTCAAGTCTGACTTCGAGAATAGAGTGAAAGCCATCTTGGATGCGAATCGCAACTCCCTAATGCTCTTGGACCTCAAGTTTAGCATCGGTACCTTAGGTATCGGTTCCGGTGCGTTTATCGCCGCGCTCTACGGGATGAACCTGAAGAACTTCATCGAGGAGTCTGATTACGGGTTCATTGGCGTTAGCGCATGGTCCTTTATCTTTGCGGCGATAGTTTGTTCCTACGGGTTGACAAAGTTAAGGAAGGTCCAGAGAGTCAGCATGTGGGGTGAACAAGGGAGGAGGAGTCGGGGTAGCTGGAGAGACGTCGATCCGATGCCAGCATTGCCAGGCGAAAGTCGAATGGACAGGTTGCGGAGGTTGAAAGAGGCTCGAGTGGAGGCAAGGGTGGGCGCCTCAAGAGACGGGAGAGGGTTCGGAGCGGACGCTGTGGAAGCACTGCCGCCAGTTACGAAGAGCAAAAGGTGACCCGATACGGTGCCGGAACTGAGCATCCATATTCGTTTCGGACTGGGCTCTCTGCATATGTTCTCAGAGCATGGCGGGCGTCGTTCTATGCTTCGTGGCGACTTTAGGGGTATCACCACACTCTTCAATACAGTTTTCATACCTAGATAAGGTTTCTACGGCGGTATCTCCTTCCCTTCCCAATCCCAACACCTCCCTCTTCCCTGTACAGTCATTCCCTTAACCACATCAATCAACTTCTCCGCGCTAAACTCCGAGCTGAACAGTTTTTCGCTTGGGGTAGTCTCCCAGAAATTGCGACTCAGACCGGTCTTGACGGTTCCCGGATGCAGCGCGATGGCCATGGCCTTCTCGCCGGCGTTGCTACGCAAGTGAATATCCAGAGACTTGACGATCTGGTTGACGGCAGCTTTGGATGATCGATAGGAGTACCAGCCGCCGGCCCTATTATCCGTGATACTTCCGACCCGGGCAGACATGACGGCGAAGACGGCATTTCGCGGGAGGCCGTCCTCCGCCGTCAGCTCGGTCGTCTTTCTCGGGAGGAAAGGGCAGAAGTGTTTCATCAGGAGCATCGGACCCAGCGTGTTGACCTGGAACGTCTCCAGCGCTCTGCGGTAGTCGACCTGTGCGGGTGATCGTTCGGGATGAAGGATGCCCGGTATAGCAAAGGCCAGGCGGAGATGGGCGCCTCCGAAACGGTCTTTGCAGCGGGCAGCGGCGTCTGCCACTGTTCCCTCATCTGCACCGGTAAGCCCCTGGTGAACAGGAATGTCAATTGCTCTCAGCTGCATCAACACGCTACGGATATGATGTCGGAAAGAGACGGTACCGGTAACGTCGACCGTCAACACTTCGAGCCTCTCCTTGGCCACGTCCATTCCCTCCAACATCCGCTCCTTCGTACCGTGTTGGTCTCTTCTCGTGGTCGCGACAATCGGAAGTCTTGTCGTTTTGAGCAAGCGTCGCGTCAATGCGAGACCGATCCCCTGAGACGAGGGCGAGACGAGGATCCACGGCTGCGGGCGCATACTCGTCGATCCAATGGCACCGTACAAGTGGGAACTCGAAAATTTCCGAGCTTAGGGATGGGAGGGACACAGTTCATTAGCTGACAACAAGGCGCCAGTTCTGTAATGACGTGTTCTCGAAATAACTTAACGCTAAATGTTTATTATTGCTTCGCTAAGTTCGCTGATCTCGGTAACGTACTCGCCACCTAGTCGAGCCAGCCACCTAAGCGAGCCACCTCAAAATCTCATAGAAACCATGAACATTTAGAAATTCATAACTTCAGAACATCTATGTAAAATTCAGGGAGTGTAGTTTAATTTGACATTATATGAATATATTTACTTATAGCTCTATTATAATTCAATAAAAATACATAATCTTGAGTTCTTCACTTATAAAAGCTGTAATTTATGAAATTTATAATTATATCATACTTCTACAATTAATTCTTGCAACTCTTATATAATATTTTTATTCTTAATTGATTTATCTATTTTCTGAGCAGAATATCAATTCTTAAGTAAATACATCATAATGTG
>JAABUU010007495.1_pt1 | contig 11194 bp, 12 predicted proteins | sample 5559301 | NCBI WGS metagenome assembly JAABUU01 (sample SAMN10711884, study PRJNA513360) | rock metagenome | isolation source: Antarctica rocks | place: Antarctica: Victoria Land, Richard Nunatak white
CACCGGCCGCGCCGTTCTGCGCGCCTCCGATGCCACTGGCGCCGCCCGCGCCGCCCGCGCCATCGCTCGTGCCCGTCGTGCCAGTAGCGCCTCCGTTTGCGGCGCCGGCCCCGCCGCTCCCGCCCGTAGCATCGATGGCGCCATTCCCGCCATTGCCATTTTGAGCGGATATATAGCCGCCACTCCCGCCGCCGCCATTGACGCTACCGCCGCTGGGGCCGTTGCCGCCGTTACCACCCGTAGCGCTGGTCGTACCGCCCGTGTACGCGCTATAGCCACCACCACCGCCGCCGCCACCAGCCGCGACAAGGAGGCGTATAGTCGGGGCGGCGGCGGTGGTGCGCACATCGCTCGCTCCCCCACCGCCACCGCCACCGCCGGGTCCGGCGCTCCCTGAGCCGCCGCCGCTAGCAGACCCATCTTCACCGGCGCCGCCGGACGCGCCGCCGTTGAAGCCGCCGGTTCCGCCCGCAGAGCCGGAGCCAACGCTACCCTGTCCACCAACCTCCACGTAGAGTGCGGTGACGCCCACCGTGGAGAGTGTGCCCTTGACCACATCACCTGTTCCACCGGTCCCGCCCGCGCCCGCGCCGGAACTGGCGCCGTTGCCGGCGCCCCCAGGGGCGCCCGTGGCGGTCACGGTCACGTTGGTCACGCCGGTCGGGACGGTGAACGTTTCCTGGCCCCCCGTGTTCCCGGTGAACGTATAGGTGCAGGTGGTCGTCTTGGTGGTGGTGTCGTCACTGCACGAGCCGGCGGCCCAGGCGTGTCCGGCCGCCCCCGTCGCCATTGTCCCCGCCGCTAGCGTCGCGGCGAGCGCCACGCCCAGGCGGCGCGATGTGGCCCGCCCGCGTGTCCGCGCTGTTCTCTTCTTCATGGTGTCTCGAACCTCTCTCGTTCTATGATGTCCTATGGCTGTGCAATGATGTCCTATGGCTGTGCAATAATACCCGACGTACGCCGTGTCGTGCCGTGACGATTGTGACTCCTTTCCTCCGCCACCATAGCCGCGCAATGACTACTGTATTCAGCATAGAGATCGCGGGTTAAGATCCGGTTACAATCGCGGTCGAGATGTGGTTACGATTAGAGCAAAACGGGGGTTTTACGGTCGAGGTTGGTTACGGCGCCCACGGGCCTCGTGCGGCCGGGTGTAGTGACGCGGTGATACGTCTGTCATTCGCGGTACGTCGCGTTCTTGCAACAGCCGTGGCCGGTGGTGCGCGGGGTAGCGGGGCGGCGTATGGCAGACGTGCGCAGGGCGCCCGCCGGGCGTATGGCGATACGCCCCTACAGATCGACGTCGCGGTATGCGTGTCGTTTGGTGGTGGTCAGAGTCAGGTCGGTCTCGGTGGCGCCGGCGCGGCCCTCACCCCGCCTCACTGGTGGCCCGTTGTGCTATCTTTGTGTGGAGTCGCCTGTCACTGACAACGGGCTGAGGAGAAGCGTTTGTGACGTCGCCCTGCTCTTCTACCAAACAGCGCAGGGCGTCGCCTACGAGGTGTACGAGGAAACGTTGTTCGGCCACACCATTGTGACGTTCCGCTACCTCCAGATCAGCCTGGCCCGACTCGCTCCACAGGCCTACGACTATCTGCACACGGGCAACATCCTGGCGATCGCGCTAGCGAGCATCATGGGGCGCTCGCTGCGGGGCCCGACGCGCCCAGCTATACTTCGACTGCTTGCGACGGCTGCTGGAGGCCGCGCAAGCCGGGGAGGTGAATCAAGCGACGACGCGGCTACTGGGCGCGGTGATCGACACCTACCTGCCGGTCAACGTTGAAGATCGTGCGGCCCTGCGGGTACAATTAGAAGCACAGGGACAAGGAGGTGAGCTGATGGCAATCGAAGCGACAGAGTTGACGCGGCGAGACCAGGTCGAACGCGAGGCGACCAGGCGGACCAAACATGAGGATATTCGGTGTCTGGCACGCTATAGATCATCGATGGTCTGGACGACGGCCGCGCGCTCGACCAGCTGATCGAGCGTCGCCCGGTCAGCGGCGGCGATGCGCTGCTCCACCGCCGGCGGCGCCGCCCCGAACCGCGCCTGGATGAAGCGGCGCAGTGTCTCGCGCGTCCCTTCGTCGCGCCCTTCGTCGCGCCCTTCCGCACGCCCTTCGTCGCGGCCGCGCGCTAGCCCGATGCGCTCCACGCTCGTGATATATGGCATGTGTCGCTCCTCCTCGTACGCTTGAATCTCTCGCCAAAATAGTGTCTCTTGTGTCGCCGGCAACGCCAGCAGCCAATCGATGAACCGGAATAGGCTCAACACCCGCTCCCGGCTATAGCCCCGCTCATATAACCGTCGGGTCAACGCTAGCTTGACCTCCCGCCGCCGCGCCGCCGACCGCCGTGTGTCCTGCACCGCCAGGTGCGCCAGCACTACCGTCGCGAATGGATTATCGCTCGCCTCCAACTCAGCGCGTCGTGTCCGGTAGTCGCGCAGCTTGACGATGGGGTAGGTGAAGCGCAACTCGCAGCCCCACAACGCCGTCTCGTAGCGCGCCGGCCGCCAGCCTGGGCGCTCGTCACCCAGCACCGCGAAACTGGCGACTTGCCGGGCGTAGCGATCAAGCAGCCGGTAGTAGTACACGAACATGCGGTGGGCAAAGATGGCCTCCACAGTATAATACGTAAACAGTTGTCCATCGCTGTGTTCCTTGACGCGCGTGAAAGAGGTGCTACAATAGCCTTTGTTAGAACATTTATTCTACAATGGCGCCGTGGGGGAGGGATGCGCGATGGGGGTGCGGCGGTGGGCGGCGGACGTGGGGTCGTGGCTGGCGGGGGAGGGGGCCTTTAGCTATCAGCAGTCAGCTGTCAGCGATCAGCAAGGGAGGGTGAGGGCGGCGGGAGCCGGCAAGGCGCTGGCGGTCCCAGGAGGCACGGTGGCGCTGCGCGAGGGCGACGAGTTGGCGGCGTATGGGATCGGGGGCGGCGGGACGGAGGAGGACTACTATTGGGGCCGCGCGGCCGGAACCGCGGGGACGGAGGAGGATTACTACTGGCGCCGCCTCTCGGACAATTGGTACCAGAAGGATGTGCTGCCCTCCACGTACCTGGAGATCCACAACGCCTGCTACGAGGCCTACAACGCCAATCCGCTGGCTAACTACATCATCGAGATCACGACCAACTTCGTGCTCGGCAACGGTATTACGGTGACGGCGGCGAGCCGCCGCGTGCAACGGGTCATCGACCAGTTTTGGCGCGACCCCGATAACCATATGGACACGCGCGTCTATGCGCTATGCACCGAGTTGAGCCTGTACGGTGAGCAGTTCATCCGTTTCTTCGTCAACCCGTACGATGGAGGCGTTAAGATCGCGCAGATCGACCCTTCACCGATCGACGAGGTCGAGACCGATCCCGAGAACGTGGAGCGGGTGACGCGCGTGCATGTGCGGCCCTCAGGATCGAGTCGTCAGAAGTCAGTAGACAGTAGTCAGAAGGGGACGGGCCGTCATGGCTCACCGCATGGTGAACGTCCTACTGACTACCGACTACTGTCTACTGACGACTCCGAAGGCGTGTGGCTGTCGTGCCCCGATGAGGTCGTGCAGGTAACGGTCAATAAGGTGTCCAACGCCAAGCGCGGCAAGAGCGATCTGGCGACGCTGCTGCCGTGGCTGCGCCGCTACAAGGATTGGCTGACCGACCGCGTGCGCATCAATAAGTACAAGGGCGCGTTTCTTTGGACGATCAAATTGCAGGGGGCCGACCGCAAGACGATCGACCGCAAGCGCATGGAGTACGCCTATCCGCCTGAACCCGGCAGCATCGTGGTACACAACGAAAGCGAGGAGTGGGGCGCGGTGCAGCCGCACATCGACGCGGATAACGTGGCGGCCGATGGTCGAGCCATCAAGCTGATGATCGCTATGGGCGCCGGTCTGCCGGAACACTACCTATCGGAGGGCGGCGAGGTCAACTACGCCACGGCGTCCGAGATGGGACTGCCGACGTTCCGCAAGTTCCAGCGCCGGCAGGACCAGTTCGCGCTGCTGATCCGCGCGATCATCGACTGCATCATCATTGAGGCGGTGCGGGCAGGGACGCTGCCGGCGGGGGTGGACCGCGCGTACGAGGTGACGATGCCCGAGCTGGCGCCGGACGACAACGCGCAGGCGGCGCAGGCGGCGGCGACGATGGCCACGGCGCTGACGACGGCGCGGGCGCAGGGCTGGGTTAGCGACGAAACGGCGATGCGCCTATTGTACGCCAGCGCCAACGCGCCGGTCGACGTGGCCGAGGAGCGCGCACGCATCGCGCGGGAGCGGAGCGCGGCCCTCACCCCCAACCCTAACGTAGGAGCCTGACCTTGAGTCGCCGGGAGACCTTTTAAGATCCGTGGCCTGCCATGACCTTTTAAGGTCAGGCTCCGGGCCTGGGCGACGTGGATATTGTATTGGAGTCCATATGCACGACGAGCAGGACCATGAAACCGCGCACCGTCACCACGGCCATCAGGCGGGGCGGCGGCATCAGGGGGTATACCATTATCAGCGCCACCGTGGCTGGCAGCCCCATCCGCATGAGTACACGACGCGACAGCGCGCGGTGGAGCGTCCGCCAGGGGCGGTCGAGCTCGTGGCCGGGGTGGAGCGGGCGCCGGTCCACCCGTACCGGCAACAGGTGTCAGCGCGGCGCGTGGCGCTGCCGCGCGGCACGACGCCGCTGGTCGAGGCGGGAACGGTCGCCACGTACGACCCGGTGAGCGGGACGGCGATGGTGCGGTTGGAGGGCGCGCCAACGCGGCTGATCGGACCGGCGCGCGTGACGGCCTGCGCGCCACGCGACCTCATGATCACGGTGGCGTCATGCCTCGTCATCTTGCTCGACCCGCACAATCCGGCCGATGCCGTGGTAGCGGCGTTATGGCCACCGCCAGGTGTGCCATCAGGCGCCCGATTGATGCAGGCCGGCGTCGCCAGCATCGGGATCGCGGGCGCGAGCGCGGCCAGTGTCGCCGTCCCGTTCCCATCTCCCTACGCGGGGACGCCGGTCGTCGTGGCAACATCGACGGATACGGAATGGGCGGCCACGGTCGACGGCGTCACGCCGGCCGGTTTCATGCTGACCGTGAGCGCGTCTACGCCGTCGACGGGGACCGTCGCGGTCGAGTGGCTGGCATGTGGGGCGTAGTCGATGGTCGATGGTCGATAGTCGATAGTCGGAAGTGGGTTGGATGTGTTTCTTGACGTGCGGAATACTCGTGCTACAATAGTTCTTGTTAATAGAACAAAAGTTCTACATATGACGACATGAGGGGAGGTGAGAGATGAGCAGCGTGCGGTACGTCGGGGCGACCGGCTTGGGGGCGCGTGCGGGGGCGGAGGTCGGAGCGTTACGCGACGCGCTTGACCGCGACGGCTGTGCTTTTGGGCAGGTCACGCGCGAACGGCTCGACAACATGTCGGCGCGGCTACAGAGCTTGCAGGCCACGGTCAATGCCATCGCCATCGGGGTCATGCTACAGCTAGTGGCGTTCCTCTTCGCGGTCGTCGTGTTTTTGCTCAATCATGTGCGATGATGCCCTCGCCCCACCCCATGGCTAACTGGCCCCTCGGCTGCGGCCGACGGTCCAGCGCCCTCTCCCTGTGCGCAGGAGAGGGGAGCCGCCCTTTGGCGCATCGACGTAAGTCTCCCCTCGCCCCTTGAGGGAGAGGGGTTGGGGTGAGGGGAAAGGGAGTCCGTATGCTCGATGCGCGGAAACTGGCGCGGATTATGGGGAACAGGACGCGGATGCGGCAGGGCCGGACGCGGACGGTGACCCTGGTGTACCGGCGCCCGGAGGGGATTGCCTATGTGGTAGCCGACGTGGTGTGGCGCGCGCAACCGTACGCGGAGCCGGCGGCGACGCCCGTTGGAGCGGCAAGCGGCGCGGGGGTGGAACCCACGGCGGTGCACGCTGAGTTCCCGCCTGAGATAGATCCCCGGCTCGTCACGTTCATCGCCGACACGCCGGTAGCCACGGCCGAAGCGGCGGCGTCCGCGCCGCGGTACGTCGTGGCGCGCTATCACGCCGCCGGCATCGTGACCAACCGCTGGGTGGTGGAACTCAAACGGCTGAGATAGGGGGCCCTCACCCCCACCCCATGGCTAACTGGCCCCTCGACCCTAACCGCGGGATCGACGGTCCAGCGCGCTCTCCCTGTGCGCGGGAGAGGGGAGCCGCCCGTCAAGTCACGGGTTCTCCCCTTCGCCCCTTGAGGGAGAGTCGGTTGGGCTGTCGGAGCGGAGCGGAGAGAGACCAATCCGCATGGGGTGGGGGTGAGGGGGATAATGAAAGGAGGCGAGCCTATGGCCTGGCAGCCGCGCTGGCGGCATATCAGCCAGCTATACCGCCATACGGGAGACCCGGTGGGGGCGCTGGAAGGGGCGAGCGATTGTTACGAGGCGTCCCTCGCGCGCTATTTACGCGAACAAGGTTATCCGTTCACGGGGGACGACGCGGCGCTGGTGGGCGCGATGCGTCTGTTGGCGACGGGGCAGCCCGACCATGCGGATCAGGGCTGGACCACGCTGGAGCAGGGCGGGCGGACCCTCGACGCGCTGGGCGTCACCTGGCGCTGGACGAGTAGCCTGGCCGAGACGCGCGCCGCCGCGTGGGCGATCTATTGGGTGCGCGCCGCCTGCTTGCGCACGGCCGCGCCGAACATGGTCGACGGCCGGCGGGTGTACACGGACTACCCGTTGTGGTGGCTGGGCGGCGGAGGCGCCCCGGACCACTTCATCCTGCGGCTGCCCAACGGCGCGTTCAATGACCCGCTCTCGTACTGGAACGGCGGGAGCGACACGGTCTACACGGATACGAGCCTCGCCGCGGCTTTCGGCGGAGCCTATGTGTTGGAGCGATCACCGTGGACAGCGGCGCGCACGGCCGGCGCCTCGCCACGGACGGCGCGCGACGCGGCGTCCCTGGTCGTCGCCTGCCCCGAGGGGTTGCATCTGCGCCGGACGCCCACGCTCACGGCGGAGGTGCTGGCGACGCTGCGGGACGGCGAGGAGGTGCGCGACGCCTACGCCGACGCGTGCCTCTGGACCTTCGTGAGCGCCCACAGCCTGCACGGGTGGGTGCGGCGGGAGTACGTACGGAGTCGATAACGGTCGTGAGTCGTGAGTCGTGAGTCGTGAGTCGTGAGTCGTGAGTCGTGAGTCGTGAGTCGTAAGTTCCACTCTGGCAATCTGGACGCCAACTAGCGACGACCCGTGAGGCAACGGCTATCGGCTATTGACTCACAACTGGCGACCCCTGACTCACGACTCACAACTGGCGACCCCTGACTCACGACTCACAACTGGCGACCCCTGACTCACGACTCACGACTCACGACTTTCGACTATGGAGGGAAGATGCACGACGAGTTGCTACGCGCGGTGATCGGGTTGGAATATCAGGCGGCGTTGCTGGCGGCGCCGCCGTTGACGACGCTGGGGGTGGGCTGGGTGGCGCGGCTAGTTCTGGCGCATCTGCGCGACCGGCGCGCGGCGGGCTACGCGGCGCGGTTGGTGGCGTGGGCCGAGCAGGTCATTCCGGCCAAGAGCGCGCGTTACGGCGAGGTCGCGGCGTTGCTGGCGCGACGCTTCCCCATGTTGTCGGGCGAGCAACTGGAGGTGCTGATCGAGAGCGAGGTACTCGACCTCAAGACGGCGCTGCGCGCCGCGGTTCCGGCGAGTGTGGCGACCGCCGCGACGACAGATAGCGGTCAGGGCGTGGCCGCCAGCGGCGAGGCAGTCGCGGCGGCATCGGTCGTCGCCGCAGGGGCCGCTCCAACCGCACCCGCGGCGTTACGCGTGGGCGGGGCGTAAGCCGCCGGTCCGTACCTGCTGGGAGCGCCGGCATCCTGCCGGCATACGATCGAGACCACGACGTTTGCTATTGGCAAACTACTCGCCCGCGACGGCAGGGCTCGTGCATTATCAGCAAGACCGAGGCGCACGACGCGGCGTAGGGGCTATCGCCATACAGTCCTGTCCGATGAAAAGTGCCCAACGCCATAACGGTTGTAGGGGCGTATCGCTAGACGCCCGGCGTTCACCGCAGCGATGTCCAATGGATGGCGAACGCCGACGGACGCCAGGCCGCGCGCCCACGACCGACGGGCGTCTAGCGATACGCCCCTACAATCCCCTATCCGCACGACGCATTGTAATCAGACAGGGCCATATAGCGATACAGCTGCCCGCGACGGCCTGCTGGCTGGACAGTCAGCGGACTAGGGATACGAGCCAGCTCGATAGCGCTGGAAGGGAGGATAGGGTGGTAGAAGACGAAGCGATGACATATGCGCTGCCGGAGGACGAACCGGGCGATCGGGATAGGGGCGGCGGTGGGGCCGGCGGACCCGTCGCGTATGCCGAGGTTCCCACCGCAGCGCCGGTCACGCAGCCGGCGTGGGGGTGGGGATTGGCTCTGTCGGGTCCGCGCGACGATGGGGATGTGGCCCAGGCGCTCGCGGGCTTGCCGGCGGACGCGCGCCTCTACGCGGTCCGCCAACAAGTGGCCGAGCGGCGTGACCTGGGAGCGCGGTTGGGCTCGTATCAGGAGTATCGGCCGGAGCCGTTCGAGGGGACAGAAGGTTGAGTGGCGAGTGGCGAGTGGCGACAGTTACGAGTAGGGAGGGTATGACTTGGACAAGCATCCTAGCATGACGACGCCGAGCGAAACGTATGACGCGCGTGATGGGGGACCAGATTGGCCGCCCGACCGCTTCACGCGCATGGTGATGGATACGACGCCGGCGGGAGCGGGAGTGACGGGAACGGTGGGGATAGATACGCCCGCCGCGCACTCCTACGCGAACGACACCAACATGGAGGCTTTCGACGCGCTGCCGCCCTACGCCATGACCGGCGCGGACATGACGGACCCGGCGCGCTACACGGGAGCCGTGTAAGGAACCTGCGACTGCGGTCGCATGGCAGACCACGGGCACTGCGGTGCGGTGGCTGCGTCGGAGCGCCGCGTATAGGGGCAACAACCGACCGCAGTCGGCGTTGGTCTGCCATGCGACCGCAGTCGCAGGTATTTGGAAGGAGGTCGACATGCCCGAGTCCGATGACGCCGCCGAGGCTATGCCGGGGCGAGTGCGCATCGTGGCCAGCCTGCGCGAGGCGGTGATGGATCGGGAGCGGCGCGTGGTGGAAGTGGTGTGCATCCGCGCCGGACTCTCCAAGAACGGCAACTACTACGCGCCGGCCGTGGTGCGGGCGATGGCGCCGCTGTTCGAGGGCGCGCGCGCCTTCGCCGACCACCCCGCCCCCGGTGAGCGGCCCGAGCGCAGCATCCGCGATATCGTGGGCTACTACAAAAGCCCGCGCGTCGACGACGAGGGGACGCTGCGCGCGACGCTCAAAGTGGCGCGCGGGGCCGAGTGGCTGTGGGACCTTGTGCGCGAGGCGGTCGAGGAGGGGCAGCCCGACCTGATCGGGCTCTCCATCGACGCCGACGCGCGTGTGGCGCCCGGTCGCGTGGAGGGCCGCGCGGCGCGCGTGGTGGAGGCCATCACGCGCCTCAACTCGTGCGACGTAGTGACGCGCGCCTCGGCCGGCGGCCGTCTCGAGCGCATCCTGCAAGCCGATGCAGGGGCGCCACTGAGATACGGAGACACGGAGGATAGAGGGGAGATGAGCATGGTAGAAGACAGCGCGGTAGCGAACAAGACGCCGGAAGGTCAAGAGACGGTCGAGGGGGCGGTAGATATAAAGGAAACGTTCGTGTCTCCAAGTCTCCGCGATGAACATGTCGAAGAGTCCCTCCAGCAGTTGCGCGAGGAGGTGCGGCGCGAGCGGCGCTTGCTGGCTTGCGAATGCGAACTCGACGGGGCGCTACGCGCGTGCGCGCTGCCGGCGCCGGTGCGTGAGCGCGTGGAGCGGCGCTTCCGAGGGCGCCTGTTCGAGAGCGGCGACCTGGACGCGGCCATCGCCGATGAGCGCGATATGCTGGCCGCGCTGACCGACGCGGGTCTGGTGCGCGGTATGGGCTTCGAGAAGAGCATCCGCGTGGGCATGAACGAGGCCGAGAAGCTACAGAAGGCCTTCGACCAACTCTTCGACATCCACGAAGGCGAGCGTGTTCCCACGCTCGGCGGCATCCGCGAAGCCTACGTCGTAGCGACCGGCGACGCGGCGATCAGCGGCGTGACCGCGCCCGAGCGGTTGCGCGAGGCCGACGTCACCACGGCCACCTTCTCGTACCTGCTCGGCACCAGCATGAACAAGCGCCTCCTGCATGATTATCAAGCGTGGCCTTACGTCCTTATACCTTAAACAAAGGCTCGATCATTGATTCAATGCAATTCTGAAGCCTACGACGATATCATAAGAGATCAAAGAGGGCATATCGTTCAGTGCGACACGAGGTCGCACATGGTGAGTGTGGTTGAGGAAAGGCAACCACCAGGCTAGCATCCACAACCTGTTCCCAATCCTGACGTGCGTCGCGGGCAATGGCGGGGTACGAAGCTCAGGGTACTGCCTAAGGAAAAGCCGAACCATCCGGCCAACCGGGCTAGGGAAAGACAGGACGGGTGAACACGCGTGAACTCTCGCTGAGGCTCCGTCATATGCCAATCGCCGGAAGCGATGGTTACCAAAGACGGCGATAGTTGGGCCACGATGTAGGATGCTGATTAGCTCTACATGAGGATGCCAGGCCCCGGAGTAAAGAGAGCGCCCACCCCTGTCATATCTCATCGCTGCGGAACTTAGATGTGCGTCGCACATCTCTGGATCTTGGAAGGGGCGACGCGCGTACGCTGATCCAACACGGCTTTGGCCCTTGGTGCTGGTATGATGGAAATGATCCACATTATACCGCAAGCATTATGTAGTGTGAGTAGCGTATGCGAATCGTCATCGATACCAACGTCATCTGTGGGGATTATCTTCTCAGGACCCCGACCTTCCACACCTTGCTCAATGCCGGTCCCGAGATAGAACACAGACTCCTTGTCCCGCGCATCGTCCTTGATGAAACGGTACATCGATACAGCGAGGATCTTCGTGCTTGGAGGGCTGGGCTTGAGAAGACGATGAAGACAGGAAAAAGACTACTGACAAATCCTCCTAGTACTACAACGACGGATTCTTCCAATAGCTACGAAGAGCCGCTTTTGTGCTAGATCTTGACACCCTTATGGCAGCAATAACGGGTGCCGAAGGCCAGCATAGCCGCGACATCGGT
>JAABUU010007497.1_pt1 | contig 11193 bp, 12 predicted proteins | sample 5559301 | NCBI WGS metagenome assembly JAABUU01 (sample SAMN10711884, study PRJNA513360) | rock metagenome | isolation source: Antarctica rocks | place: Antarctica: Victoria Land, Richard Nunatak white
GGGCTAGCGCACGATCCTGCGCCGTTGCTACTCACACCCCGGACAGGCGCACCGCGATCTTGAGCTCCGTCGTCGTTACGGGGATGATGCCGTAGTGCGAGCCGTCCTGAGGCTCGTGGTCGAAGTGGCGCCAACAGGTCTGTGTTGACCCCAGCCCGAAGCGGGCGCTCAACCGCTAGCAGCACCGCACGGCGCGGTGCTCGCGCCGGGTAGACAGCGTGCCGGGTAACAATTGGCTAGTCGGGTCAGGTTCTTCGCCGGCTGGTCCGCTCTTCATCGGGGGTGTTGGGGCGGACCTCGAGCCCCAACTGAAGGAGACCGAGATACATCACTGCCGTCGCAGCGCGCTTGTTGGCCAGTCCAGCATCGACGCCGAAACGCGCGACCGTGTCCCGCACCGCCCGGGGCAGTGCCCACGTCATGTTCAGCCCGTCGTCCCAATGTTGGTCGTCGTACAGATCCCGCACAACGCGGATGAAGCCCCGGTTCGCCGCGGCACCGAGCAACTCTTGGGCTGTCGCTCCGGTCGGCGAGCTCAACGGAGCGTCGTCTAGGGCAGTGCCAGCCTCATCTAGTTGAGAGGTCGGGCCTAGTACGCCGGGATGTTGTGAGTTGCTCCCCGGCGATGGTGCGTCTCCGGTGCCGTCCTGCGCTGTCAGGGGTGGGCGCAGGTCCTTCGCCTCCTGAGAGCGACTGGAAGTTGCCGGGCTGCTGGCGCCAGCATCGTTCGACGCTGGTACCGGGTTGGGCATGACGACGCGCGGCGGCCGCGGTACAGCGGACAGACGCCCGCGCATCCCGGCGAGGGGTGCTGTGGGGTCTGCTGAGTCTGTTGTCATGTGAGCGCCAACTCCTCGGCCCGACGGTTCAAGATCTCCGATACGAGCGCCACCAGATCATCGGAGGCACCTTTGCTGCTGCCGGGCAGCGAGCGGACGGTCAGGCCCTTGCGTCGTGCTTTCCAGTACGAAGGTTGCGCGTCGACCGACTCAGCTATCTCGTAGGTCAATTTGCCGTCTCGGCGCACTGTCTGCGCCAATGCCTCGCTGTGGCGTACGAAGCTGGTGAAGAGAACGTCGTCAGCGCCGAACAGGCGCCGTATCTCGCTGGCCACGTCTGTACGTACTCGTGTTGCATTCGTGCTGGAGAACATGACTGCCACGCCAAGCAGTGTGATGTCTGGGTTGAGGTCTGCCACGTCGTCGAACAGCGCGGCGACCCCGGCCAAGCCGGCGAGGCTGGCACCGTCTGTTTTGGTTGGGACGATCACGTGGCGGGCTGCGACGGCCGCTTGTACTTGTAGCACGGGGTCCCCGGGGGGGCAGTCCAGGACGATGAGGTCGTAGGTGCTGGCGTACTTCAGCAGGAGTCGTTGCAAGGACCCGTGCACGTTCTGTGCTCGACCTTGGCGGCCGACAGCGATGCCTGCCCACTCATCCAAAGCCAGTCCCCCAGGCCAAACATCGAGGTTGTGCCGGACCTCGGTCAGCACCTTTGGCTTGGTCTTACCGTCCGTCACGAGAGCATCAAGCAGGTCCTGGCCATCGTCTTGCGGGTACCCAAGATCCAGTCTGGTGTCCCCCTGAGGGTCTAGGTCGACCAGCAACGTCCGGTACTCGTTCGAAGATGCCAGGGCCGCTAGTGATGTCGCCAGGGTGGTCTTGCCTACCCCGCCTTTGCGGTTGATGACCGCAACGGCAGTCCCTAGTGCGTAGCTCACCGTCAGCCCCTTCGTCGTCTAGCGATATCGGCGTCGTCAACCGTAGAGCCGTTGGAGGGCTGAGCTCTGGATGCGAGCTGCGACGCGCCGCGCGAGTGCGTGAGTGGGCGCGCTATCGCGCGCCTGCGTTCGTGCACTCCTGCGCATGCGGCAGCGCGGCCGCGCACGAGCTCGCGTTCGTTCGAGCGAACGATCTTGCTTCTGGAGGCAGGTCAGCACACTGGAACTTGCCTCGCTACACCTTGGCGGATCCGTGGCAAAGGAGGGGTCGGGCGACCGGCATCGGGGGGCTCCAGCCCGCTGCGTGACAACTCCAGCTCGTCTCACCCTTTAGCTCCTGCAACGGTAGCCAGGATCAGACAAGACAGAGGTACATGTGGCTTCAGTCAGCGCTCCGCGGTCACCCAACCTTGGTTCTGTTCAGTTGGCGCGACAGTTGGCCGGGGGCAGGTCGCTATTCTGCGCGGGTGAGAGGGTTGTTGCCGGGTTTGTGCAGGTGAGCGGCCTGTTGCCACCCGGTCGACCGGAGTCGGCGGGGGAGTGGGGTTCGGGGGCCGCCGGGGAGTTGGCGGGGTCGGTGCGGGCCCGCCGGGAGCAGCTGGGCTGGTCGCAGTCCCGGTTGGCCCGGGCCAGTGGGGTGTCCCGCACGGTGGTGAACGAGGTGGAGAACGGACGGCGCAGCCCATCGCTGCCCACCTACGACAAGCTCCGGCGGGCGCTGGGCCTGGACCTGGCGAGCTCGCTCGCACTGCTCCCCACCGCTACCCCGACTTCTGTGTCGGAACGGTTCCTGACCGCGGTGGCCGGGCTGCTGATCACCGCCGGCCGCCTTGAGGTCGCGGACGCCGCCGCCGCGCTCCAGGCCGACGCCACCGCCGTGCGCACCGCGGTGGCCCAGCTGGCCGACCGGTTCGCAGCGGTCGGGGTCGCCGCGGTCGATGACGGCGTCACCATCGAGCTGACGGCGCTCGCCCACGCCGCCCAGGCCGTGGGACGCACCCGGCCGCTGGAGCCCGTCCCGACCTTGAGCTCCGAGGCGGTGATGACTTTGGTTATCGTCGGGCACTTGGGGGAGGCGACCCGCCGCGACGTCGATGAGCGGCGTGGCGCCGACAGCACCAGCGTCCTGGACCGGCTCGCCGCCCGCGGCCTACTGACCCAACGCACCGACCAGGCCGCTACCGGACGACCCCACGCCTACCGGCTCACCACCCGCGCCCTGACTCTGGTCGGGCACAGCACCTTGGAGTCCTTCCAAGCCTGGTGCCGCCAGCAGATGACCCCCACCGACCAACCAGCCCACGGGGCCGGTCCGGCGGCCATCGATTGCGGTCCGGACGACGAACTGGGCTGATAGCGACCCGGTACGTCGGGTTCGTGCTCGGGCAGCTGCCTGGCCTGCGCCGCCACGACTCGAGCAGGCCCAGGGTGCTTGCCAGCAACCGGGGCAGGCAGCGGCTGGGAGCGGGGCGCGCGCTTCGTCAGCCGGTCCGGGTGAGGCTGTGGGGCTGCAGCGGGCGGGGCTGGCTGAGGTCGACCTCAGCGCCAGCGCTGTGCTGCGCCGGGCCCTCGACAGCTCTGTGGATCGTTACGGCTATGCCGGTGTTGTGGCCTGGCTCGCCCGGGCACGGACGTCGGGCCTAGCGCTCCTCCCGGCGGTACAGTGGTGATCATGAGTGCGGTGGACGGTTGGGACCTGACGGTCCCGGCGGACGCGGCCGAGCTGGCCGAGGAGTTCCGCCGGCACGGCGTGCGCCCTGGTCAGCGGCTCCACATCGTCAAGGCGCGGGACGCGCCGCCGAATGGCGCGGTACCGGCTGCCAAGCCCGGCCGATTCGCCTTCATCGGCTCGGTCCAGGGAGGTCCGGCAGATGTGTCCGACCGCGTCGATGAATACCTACAGGAGGGCTTCGGCCGAGGGTGATCCTGGTCGACACCAACGTCCTGGTCGCGGCCGCCCGCACCGCTGACACCCACCACGTCGCCGCCGCCCGCCTGCTGCGGGAGACCGACGACCGGTTCCTGGTCGCGCCGACGGTGCTGGCCGAAACCTGCTATCTGCTACATGACTTCGGTGGCCCCGCACCCGAGGTGGCGTTCCTGCGCAGCATCGCCGCCGGCGAACTCGAGTTGGCTGTGTCGACCGTCGCTGACGTGGCACGGATGGCTGAGCCGGCCGAGCGCTACGCCAACCTGGGTCTAGGCGGCACCGATGCCTCGCTGGTGGCCCTAGCCGAACGCCTGGGCCTGACCACCCTGGCACCCTTCGACCGCCGGCACTTCACCGTCGTACGACCCGCACATACCCCGCGCTTCACCCTGCTGCCCGCCTGACCCCCCGCCGACGTCCACGTGGAGTCAGAAGTCGCCGTAACGAACTGGCCCAGTCGGCTGCAGGTAAACATCGAACGACCGTCAGCAACGCTCAGACAACGGCCCAACGACCCGTGTCTACGCGCCGTCTGGCGTCCCTGGCCCTACCCCGCAGCAGCCCGACGCGCCCGTTTCGGGTGCGGCTCCAGGACCGATCGCGAACAACCGGCCCGGACGAGCAAGCCATGGCTACGCCACGCGGCTCACGGATCCACACGGCGACTCCCGCGCACCTTCGGTGCTTGTGCTGCCGCGGCCCCAACCCCCGGGGCCTTGCCATCGGATTCCTGCCGTACCTGCCGCTGCATCCCCCTTGCACAGCAGCGACGCTGTCCACTCACCGCCCGAGCGACGCGATCCTCCTCGGTGAACTGGGGCTGGACCAGGTCGGACACTAGGAGTCTTAAGCCCGGCGTGAGATTAGTGACCACTCTGGTCCCACCAGGCATGATCCACTCCCGGTCGGCGGCCAGAACCGGGGACGGTACCGCCACCGGCCGCCCTCGCAACGCGGGTCTGGCGGCATGGTGGTCAGATCCGGCTCAGCCCAGACCAGGCTCGCGCGGCGGAGGCGGAGGTCAGTGCCGGGATGCACCGGGTGGCAGTCGCGCTGGGCCGGCTGCGGGCACGGTGGTGGGGCAGTGGTCGTGTGGGGCGGCTGGTGGGCGCTCAAGCGGCCTGGGGCAGGGGGAGCTGTGGCTGCTCCGGTCGGTACAGCCCGCGTTGCACCGCCCAACCCCGGCGGGCCGCGAAGTCCGTCCAGAACGTGACGAACGCCTGGCGCTGCGCGGTGTGCCGCTCCCGCCGCCGCCCGGTACTGCCCGCACAGCCCAGCAACAGCGCCGCCCCATCCAGCACGCCCTTCAGCTGGTCGGGGTCGCCGGCGGTCAGGCTCCGCGCCCACCTGCGCCCCCCGTCCCCAGCGGTCACCAGCCCGGCGGCCTGCAACCCGACCAAGTGCCGCAGCACCGTACGGGGGTGCAGCCCGGTCAACGCGGCCAGCTCAGCCACGCTCAACCCGCCGTGCGCGCCGTCGTCCAGCACATCGAACAACCGGGCCGCGACCCGCCCCAGACCGCCGTGCACCGTGTGGCTGAACGCGTCATGGGCTCGGGCGCTGCCGCCGGACGGGGTCAGGGGACGCGGCGGCAACGCTTCTAGGACTTCGTTCACCGCCTCCGGTGGGTTCGGCACCTGCTCCGGACGCAGCAGCCGCCAAGTCGCGGCCTGCGTCCCCGCGGCGGGGTACTCCAGCCGCAGCCAACCCCGGCCAGCCAGGCGCCGCAGCGCGATCGCGGCAGTTGCCGGACTGATGTTCACCGCCTCAGACAACTGCCGGGTCGAGGCCGACGGGGTCACGGTCGCGGCCGCCGCGGCGATGTCAACCAGAGCGGCCAGGACCGCCCGGTCAGTCACACCAGCTGCGCCGCACCACAGCGCCGGGTTGAGGTCCGCGGCGGCCAAAAGTGCGGCGAGTTCAGCCCGGACCGACGGTGCGTCCGCGACCGGCGGCCGGGTAGCCACCCGGCGGGTGGCCTTGGCCCAGGCAGCCCCCAGGCGGTGCTCAACGTCAGGGGGGTTGCGATGGCGGACCGTGCCGGTCTTGCGGTGTTGCTGCTCAGCCCAGTCACTCAAGGCGCTGCCGGCCAGGACCTGCCGCCAGGCGGTCTCGGTCCAGCCCGCGTTCGCCGAGGCGAGCGCAGTCGCCAGAACCGCCTCGGACCGGCTGGCATACCGGCCGTCAGTGTCGCCGTCACGCAGCAACGCGGTCATCGGCGCCGACAACGCTCGGGTCAGGACCGTAGGGGGGGAGCGGCGGTCATGCAAGACCGCCGCCGGGACGGTCACCGCCTCAGGCGGCGCCGGCCAAGCGCTAAATGTCGGGGTAGGTCAGCAGGACACGCCGGACACACGGCACGTCCTGCGTGACCGCCCGGGGCGGGCGGGGTAATGTCTCCTCCAGAGAGATCGACGGAGCCCTGCACCCAACCAGCGGCCAAACTGACTTGGGGTGTGGGGCTTCGTGGTGTCCGGACGCCTCTTGGTGACCGGTGAGTCAGGCGGCCGAGTGGGCCTCCATGCCCGGCAGCGTCGGGCCGTTGGAAAGACGTGCAGAGTCAGCCCAGACAGGTCGGCCCTCGTGGTCGAGTTGATCGCGCTTGATGAGCTCGGCGAGGTAGAGGCCGAGGCTCATACCGCCGGCGAACGCGGCGGCCTTCGCTTGGGCGTGAGTCTCCGTGTTGACATAGCCCACCAGCTTGACGCGCCCGTTGCCGTGCTGCTGAGGCTGCCGGCTGTCGAGATGCGGGGAACCGTACGGGCGACTCATGACCCGGAGAGTGGCAGACCCCAGTACTAGAACGGGTGACATGGCGCGGCGTGTCGCGGAATTGTTCGCCTGTCGGCGGTGACCTTCGCGTGGATCGGTGTGTTCAGTGGGATTTGGTGAGCGCCTGGGTCGATGAGTGGAGCTGGTAGGGCACGGAGGTGACCATGACGCCGGGCTGGTAGAGCAGCCGTCCCTTGAGCCGTAGGGCGCTTTGGTTGTGCAGGAGCTGTTCCCACCAGTGGCCGACGACGTACTCGGGGATGAAGACGGTGACGACGTCGCGGGGGCTGTCGCGCTTGAGTCGTGTGATGTAGTTCAGGACGGGTCGGGTGACTTCGCGGTAGGGCGAGTCGATGACGGTGAGTGGGATGCTGATGCCGCGGGAGTCCCATTCGGTGACTAGCGCGTCGGTGTCCTCCGGGTCGAGGGAGACGGTGAGTGCGGTCAGGCGGCTCGGGCGGGTGGCTTTGGCGTAGGCAAGCGCTCGCAGGGTGGGGTTGTGCAGCTTGGAGACCAGCACGATGGCGTGGTTGCGACTGGGCAGCACGACCCCGGAGGGGTCAGGAGCCAGCTCCACGGCCACGTTGTCGTAGTGCCGGCGGATGCTGCGCATGAGGAAGAACAAGACGATCATCGCGCTGATGGCTAGGTAGGCGCCGCCGAAGAACTTGTAGCGGACGACGATGACCAGCACGACGCCGGTGACGATCGCGCCGGTCGCATTGATCGTCTGCGAGCGCCGGATCGAGGAGCGGCGCTTGGCGTCATCGGTCCTGCCGAGTTCGGTGTTCCAGTGCCTGACCATGCCGTACTGCGAGAGCGTGAACGAGGTGAACACCCCGACGATGTAGAGCTGGATCAACTTGTCGATGTTGGCGTTGAACCCGATGATCAGCGCGCCAGCGATGCCGGCGAGCAGCAGGACCCCGTTGCTGAAAACGAGTCGGTCGCCGCGGTTGTGGAGCTGTCGGGGCAGGAACCGATCGTGCGCGAGGATCGAGGCCAGGGTCGGGAAGCCGTTGAAGGCGGTGTTCGCGGCGAGCACGAGAATCGCGGCGGTCGCTGCCTGGAACGCGTAGTACAGGAAGGTGCGCCCCCAGACACTCTCGGCGATCTGGCTGATCACGGACGGGTTGCCATCGGAATAGGCGCGGGCATGGGTCGCGATCGCCAGCGCCGTGATGCCGCTGAACATGCTGATCGCCAGAGCGCCCATGATCGTGAGGGTCGCGGCGGCGTTCCTGCTCTTAGGTTTCTTGAACGCCGGGACGCCGTTGCTGATCGCCTCGACGCCGGTCAGTGCCGTGCAGCCGCTCGCGAACGCGCGTAGGCACAGCAGGAGCGTGAACACGCCGCCGACCTTGGCGGTGTGCACGAACTGCAGGTGCGCGCTCTGGGCGTCGGGAATGCCGCTGGTCAGCGCCCGGTACACACCGCTTCCCAGCAGCAGGAAGGTCAGCAGGACGAAGGCGTAAGTGGGAAGTGCGAACGCCGCGCCGGACTCCTTCACTCCGCGCAGGTTCACTACGGCCAGCAGGATCACGAACCCGACGGAAAGTACGACGGCGTGCGCGGCGAGCGACGGCACCGCTGAGGTCACGGCGACGACCCCGGACACGACCGATACGGCGACCGTCATCACGTAGTCGACGAGCAGCGCGGCGGCCGCGGTGAGACTGGCTGTCCGGCCGAGGTTCTCCTTGCTGACGACGTACGCCCCGCCGCCGCTTGGATAGGCGAAGCAGGTCTGCCGGTAGGAGGCAACCACGACAGCCAGCAACAGCGCGACCGCCGCGGCGATCGGCGCTGCGAGGCCGAGGAAGGACGCGGCGCCCGCGGCTCCCAGGACCAGCAGTATCTGCTCGGTCGCGTAGGCCACCGAGCTGATCGGGTCGGAGCAGAACACCGGCAGGGCGATCTTCTTCGACAGCAGGGTGTCGCCGAGGCGGTTGCTGGCAAGCGCCCTACCGATGAACAGGCGCTTCACGATGTCACGGGAGGTGCTCACCAGACGTCGCTCCGCGCCAGGGGGGTGCTCACCAGGACGGCGCCAGGGCGAGCCATTGCTCGGTAGGACCGCCCGGGTCGACGGTGGCGTTTCGAAAGGCACCCTCGGCGGTCGCTACCCATACCGAGCCGAGGTCGACAGCTGCGCTGGTTGCCTCTTGGCGGAACCTGAGATCACCGGAGCTGAAGCTGACCGGCGCGGCACGTGGGGCCCCGGGGCCCCAGACCAGCGCCCAGTGCCGGGCGTGCAGGCGCCCGAGTCGGCTGAACGTGGCCAGCCCGCATACCGGTGTACGGGCCCCTGCGGGTAGGAGCATCGCGTGGCCCGGGTCGAGCCGGCTCTGCAGCCGCAGGTAGTCGACGCTGCCGTCCCGGACGACCGACAGCGCCAGCCCAAGTCCGGGCGTTGCGCACGTCGCGAGCACCACGGCGCAGCTGGTGGAGGTGCGGACTCGCTGGCGGCTGTGACCCATGCTCGTCCACCTCCTGTCGCCGCACCCGCCAGGTGCGGCTGCACAGCCAGCGTCAGGCCGAGCTCGGCCATCGAGCAGGCCCTTGACGCGTTCTTGACGCCGCCGGTCCCGTTCTTGACGTGTTGCATACGCGGCGCGAGCCGAGATGGGTGGTGGCGCCCGGGTTTGCTGGGAAACTGACGGGATGCCCTCCCGTTCGCTCCGCGGTCTGCCGGTCCGTCGGCTGTGGGTGGGCGCGGCCCTGGGCGCCGGCGGGCTACCGCTGTTGACGGCGGTCCTCGTCGCGCACCGCCAGGAGCTAAGCTACGCGACGCCGGTCCTGCTGACCTTGCTGCTTGTCGTCGCCGTCGCGCTCGTCGGTGGGCTGCGCCCGGCGGGGCCCGCCGCGGTCGGTGGTGGCCTGCTGCTGAACTACTTCTTCACCCAACCGATCCACCAGCTCACCGTCGAGCGCCCCCAGGACCTGCTCGTGCTGGGCGTGTACCTGGCCGTGGCCGTCGCGGTCAGCGCCGTCGTCGACGTCGCCGCCCGACGGACCGTGGAGGCCGCCCGGGCGGCGGCCGAGGCCCAGGCCCTGTCGTCCGTGGCCGGCTCGACCCTCGGGGAGCAGTCAACCCTCCCCGGGCTCCTCGGGCAGGTCCGCAGCGCCTTCGACGCCTCCTACGTCGCGATGCTGCACACCGCCGACGGGCAGGCGCTGCCGTACGCGAGCGTCGGCGAGCCGGCGGTTGGCGACACCGAACAGCTCGTGCCCGCAGGTGCGGGGGCGACCCTTGTGGTCCGTGGCCCGCAGTTGTTCGCCCAGGACCGACGGGTGCTCGCGGCGTTCGCAGAGGCCGCAGCCACCGCGCTGGAAGGCCGGCGCCTCGCTGAGCAGGCCGCGCAGGCCGAGGCCGTCGATCGTCTCAGGACGGCTCTTCTCGCGGCCGTCGGGCACGACCTCCGCACTCCCCTGGCCGGCGCGAAAGCGGCTGTCTCGTCGCTGCGGCAGACCGATGTCACCTGGACCGCCGAGGAGATCGAAGAGCTCCTGGAGACGATCGAGGACGCCACGGACCGGCTCCAGAGCCTGGTCAGCAACCTGCTCGACGCCTCACGCCTGCAGGCGGGCGCCCTATCGGTCCGGCCTGCCCTGGTCGGCCTGGACGAGGTCGTCGCCCGGGCCCTGACCGGCCTCCCGGGTCGCGAGCGCGTCCACGTCGACGTCCCGGACACCCTGCCGCCCGTCCTGACCGACGCCGGGCTGCTCGACCGGGTCCTGGCGAACCTCGTCGACAACGCCCTCCGGCACGGTTCGGGCGCCGTGTTCGTGCGCGGCGCCCCCTCGCGGCTGGAGGTGATCGACCACGGACCGGGGATGGCGGAGGCGCCCCCACCGTTCGGGGGGGACCGCACCAGCGGCGGGGTCGGCCTGGGCCTGCAGGTCGTGCGCGGGTTCCTCGAGGCGATGGGCGGCGAGCTCCGCCCGAGCGTCACCCCCGGTGGCGGCCTGACGATGACGGTGGTGCTGCCGACATGACGCGCGTCTTGCTGGTCGACGACGACCGGGCGCTCGTCCGGGCGCTGTCGATCAACCTCAAAGCCCGCGGGTACGACGTCGACGTTGCGCTCACCGGCGCGTCGGCGCTCGCCCTCGCCAGCAGCGGCCGTCCCGACGTGGTGGTCCTTGACCTCGGCTTGCCCGATCTCGACGGCATCGAGGTCCTGCACGGCCTACGCGGCTGGACCCGCGTACCCGTGCTCGTCCTGTCGGCCCGGGAAGACCAGACCGAGAAGGTCGCCGCCCTGAACGCCGGGGCCGACGACTACGTGACCAAGCCTTTCGGCATGGACGAGCTACTTGCGCGCCTGCGCGCAGCCGTGCGGCGAGGTGCACCCGCCAACGCCGACGTGCCCGTCGTCGTCACCGAGCACTTCACGGTCGACCTCGGCGCGCGCCGTGTCACCAAGGGCGACGGGGAGATCCGCCTGACCCCGACGGAGTGGCACCTGCTCGAGGTGCTCGTTCGCTCCCCGGGACGTCTCGTCGGGCAGAAGCACCTCCTGCACGAGGTGTGGGGCCCGGCCTATCAGACCGAGAGCAACTACCTCCGCGTCTACATGGCGCAGCTACGGCGCAAACTCGAACCCGAACCGTCCTCGCCGGTTCACCTGATCACTGAGCCCGGACTCGGGTACCGCTTCGAGCCATGACCTCGGCCTGCCGGGTCAGGCCAGCAACCGCGGCTACCGCGATCGCCGCGCGGCAGCCAGCCGATCGCTCTCGGAACCGACCTCACCCGCGGTCCTGG
>JAABUU010007500.1_pt1 | contig 11188 bp, 9 predicted proteins | sample 5559301 | NCBI WGS metagenome assembly JAABUU01 (sample SAMN10711884, study PRJNA513360) | rock metagenome | isolation source: Antarctica rocks | place: Antarctica: Victoria Land, Richard Nunatak white
CTGCGGCGAGTTGCAGGCTCGGCGCCGTATCGAGCAGCGCATCGAAGCTCAGCCGGAACGGCCGTTCGCCGGAGCGCAGCACGGCGAGGCGGTCCCGCAGCCCGGGTGTCGTTTCGAGGTCCTGTTCCAGGCCGCGTTGCGACGATGGATCCAGTTCGTGGTCGATATAGGCCGTCAGGGTGGCGGAGCTCACGCGGTCCGGACCCTCGCCGCCATGCTCCCGGTCGGCGGTCGCCAAGGCGAGCCGCGCGGTCGCCAGGAGCCCCGCGACCTCGCGCGCCGTGCCACCGAGGATCGCGGCCGTCTCCCCGTAGCTCAGCCCTTCGCCGTAGGTCAGCACCACGGCTTCCCGATACGGCTCCGCCAACGCCGAGACCTCCCGCAGGACCTCGGCGGCGAAAAGAGGGCTGGCGGGGATGTGGGCCGCGAGTCCATGTCGGCCGAGGTCGGCGTCGGCCGGAGGTTGGCCCCCGGGCCTGACCTCCTCGGCCCAGATCGCGTGCAGTGCGGCGAAGTGACGGACGTCACGCCTCGGCTCGCCACTCGCCCGGCGGCCTCCCGGCATGGCACGGGCGCAGGCCGCCCGCACGAGATCGACGGCGATGTCGCTCTGTCCGGACACGAGAAGCGCGTGACGCCACAGGCGCTTCAGCAGCGCCTCGGTGGTATCGGGCAGGTCGTTGCTGTCGATCCTCGACACGTTGCGCGCATCGACGTTGTCACGTTATATAGCCCGCTATAAAGTCGGAAGGCAAACCTCAAAATCGGATGAGGGTGTTTCTACAGTCGAACAATCGGAAGTAGATGCCGACGACAAGCATCGAGGATGCCGACAACTTTGGGATCGGGTCGTCGGCCGGGCAGGCGCATCGCGTTTCGAAGGGTATGAGGATCGTCGGCGTCGTGCGTCGGGGCTGTATGTGAGCCCGACATCCTGTAGGGCACGGGAATGTTATCCGCCCGCCCCCGCTTCCGCTCGCTTCGGCGCAGCCTCCACCTCCGCGCCATCCGGATCTGGCTGCCGCGATGGCGGCGCCGGTTCTTCTTCCTGTTCGGCGGCATCGCGGTGGGGGCACTGGCGGTCGCGATGGCGATCCTGGCGGACCGCTCCCAGGCGCTGTTCGCCGGATTGCATGCCCGCGACCCGCTCGCTCCCTTCCTGGTGACGCCGGCCGGCTTCGCGCTCGCGGCCTGGCTGGCGGGCCGCTATTTCGCCAATGCGGGCGGCAGCGGCATCCCGCAAGTCATCGCGGCCCACCAGATGACCGAGCCAGCGGATCGCAATCCGCTGGTCAGCCTCAAGGTCGCGGCCGGCAAGATCACTCTGCTTCTGCTCGGCCTCGCCTGCGGGGCTTCGTCGGGCCGGGAGGGCCCAACCGTGCAGGTCGGCGCTTCGGTCATGTTTGCGCTCGGTCGCCTGGCACCCCATCGCCAGCCGGGCTTGTTGATCGCGGGATCGGCCGCCGGGATCGCGGCCGCCTTCAACGCGCCGCTCGCCGGCATCATCTTCGGCATCGAGGAGATGAGCCGGTCCTTCGAGACGCGCACCAGCGGGCTGATTCTGGGCACCGTGATCGCGGCCGGCCTGACGTCGCTGGGGCTCGTCGGCGACTATACCTATTTCGGCACGACGCCCGACACCTTGCCGTTCGGAGCGGGCTGGCTCGGCGTGCCCGTCATGGGGGTGGCGGGCGGTTTGTTCGGCGGCATCTTCAGCCGCATCCTGATCCAGGCCGGGCGGGGCTTTCCGGGCGCGGTCGGCCGCGCCGTCAAAGGTCGGCCGATCGCCTTCGCGGCGATCTGCGGGTTCGGCGTCGCGGTTTGCGGCGCCTATGCCGCGGGCAGCATCTTCGGCACCGGATACGAGCAGGCAAGGGCCATCCTGCATGGGCAGTCACATCTTCCCTGGACCTTTGGGCCGTTGAAGTTCCTCGCCACCACGCTGTCGTCGATCAGCGGCATCCCGGGCGGCATCTTCGCGCCTTCTCTGGCGGTCGGGGCCGGCATGGCCCAGAACCTCCATGTCCTCGTGCCCGCGACGCCCATCGGAGTGCTCACGATCCTCGGTATGGTGTCGTACCTGTCCGGCGTGGTGCAGGCGCCCATCACCTCGTTCGTGATCGTTTCCGAGATGACCGAGAACCACGCCCTCGTGATCCCCATCATGATCTGCGCCATCCTGGCCAATGCCGTGTCGAAGCTGATCCACCCTCATGGCGTCTATCACACGCTGGCGCGTCGCTACATGGACGCGCCTCATGGCACCCTGGCGTCTTCGCCCCTCGCGGCGAAGATCTCCGGCCCGGCTGCGCCGCGATGACCGGCACCGGCGCGGGCATCCTGCTCTATTCGCTTGGGGTCCTTCTGTTCGCGGTCAACGACGCCCTCGGCAAGTGGCTCGTGGGTACCTACGGAGTGGGCGAGTTGCTGACGCTGCGCAGCATCGGGGCGGCCGTCGTCCTCGGCCCTCTGCTGTGGTACCGGCGCCCGGACCTCGACATCCGCGGCGAATGGCGACCGCACGTCCTACGAGTCCTGTGCATGGCGGCCGACAGCTTCTCGTTCTATTTCGCCACCCGGACCCTGCCCCTGGCCGACGTGATGACGTTCTATCTCGCGGCGCCGCTGATCATCACGGCCCTGTCGGTGCCGGTGCTGGGCGAAAAGGTCGGACCGTTCCGCTGGGGCGCCGTGATCCTGGGATTCGGCGGCGTCGTGGTGGCTCTGCAACCGACCGGTGCGAGCTTCTCGCCCGCGGCCCTCGTGGCGCTGTTCGGCTCGTCGATGTTCGCGGGCGCCATCACGATCACGCGCAAGCTGCGGCGCACGGACTGGCTCACCCTGACGGCCTCGCAGTTCGCGGGGGCGGGCCTGATCGGCGCGGCCCTGTCGGGTCCGGGCTGGGCGACGCCGACCCCCGTCGATCTGGCGCTGATGTTCCTGGTCGGCCTCGTGTCGATGGGCTGCTTCGTGTGCATCACCCGGGCCCTGGCGCTGGCGCCGGCGTCGCTGCTGGCGCCGTTCCAATATGCATCGATCGTCTGGGCCGTGGTGCTCGGCTGGGCTGTCTGGGGTGACGTTCCCGGGCCCGGCGTCGTGATGGGCTCGGTCTTGATCGTGGGGAGCGGGCTCACGGTGCTGTGGCGCGAAGGCCGGCGCCGCGCGGTACACGCCGAGGACCTGGAGCGCGTCGCCTCACGGCGCCGGGAGGACGCCCATCCCGGCAGCGCCCACGCTGCGTGCTCCCGACTGCTCGGATCCGCCGCCATCCGCGAGCGGGACGGAGCCGGTATTCCGAGCCAGCCCGACGCAAGCTGACCGCAGCACGGTGGGTCACCGCTTCATCGAGGCACCCTCGCCATCGCCATGTCCCTGCGCTTCCCCCCTCCGGGCCTCGTTCTCGCCATGCTGGCCTTCGGCTCTGCTACGGCGGCGGTCGCGTCCCCCACGGTGCCGGTGGCCGGCCCGGTCGCTCCCGAACCGAAGCGATCCGTGGCGCCGCCAGCGCCGGCCGCCGCGGCATCGGCCGCAAAAACCGCCGCGCCGGCCAGCGATGCGCAGCGCTACTGCCAGAACGTCGCGGTCGCGGCAGCCGACGCCCGCTTCGCGCTGCAGACCCGCAAGCTGAACGAGCTCGAAGCCCAGATCGGCAAGCGTGTGGCCGACCTCGAAGCCAGGGAGGCCGAGTTCAAGGACGTGCTGGCGCGGCGCGACGAGGCCACCAAGCGGGCCGAGGCCACGCTGGTCGGCATTTATGCCAAGATGCGGCCCGACGCCGCCGCCCAGCAGCTCTCGGCCCTCGACGACGCCACCGCGGCGGCCGTGCTGACCGGGCTCAACGCACGCCAGTCCTCGGCCATCCTCAACGAGATCGCGCCCGACCGGGCCGCCAAGCTCGTCAACACCATTTCGGGCCTCGTGCCCCCCGACGGGAAGAAGTCATGAGGCTTCGGGTGCTCGCCGTGCTGCCCTGCTGCCTCGCGATGTTCGGCTGTGCGACACCGCCGGCCGACATCGGCCGTGCGCCCGACATGTCGCCGGTCGGCCACGGCCTTCAGTCCGACGTCACGCCCTTCGCGGCCTATGGCTTCCCGGCATCGCCGCGCTCGAGCCCACAATCATTGTGGGACGACGACCGAGCCAACCTGTTCCGCGACGTGCGGGCGAGCCGGGTCGGCGACGTGCTGACCGTCAACATCGCCATGGACGACAAGGCCAAGCTCGGCAATTCGTCGGATCGCACCACCACGGCCAAGATCGGCAATGGCTTCGACATATCGACCGGCATAGGCTCGGCACCCTTCAAGGCCTCGCCGCAGTTCGACCTGAACTCGACCTCCGCATCCAAGGGGGTCGGCAACGTCGATCGGTCCGAGAAGATCGTCTTCTCGATGGCGGCCGTGGTGACGGGCGTGCTCCCCGACGGCAACATGCTGGTTTCCGGCTCGCAGGAGATGCGGGTCAACGACGAACTGCGCATCATCAACGTGGCGGGCGTGGTGCGACCGCGCGACATCACCAAGGAGAACACCATCGCCTATGACCGCATCGCCGAGGCCCGGATCTCCTACGGGGGGCGCGGGCGCATGAGCGAGGTCCAGCAGCCCGGCTGGGGCCACCAGATCTACGACGCCGTGAAGCCGTTCTGAACGCGCGAAGGATCGGGGACACGATGGCGGATGCGGCGAAGAAGGGATCGATGCTCGGTGCCGTGATCCCGATCCTGGTGCTGACGGCCGCGGCGGGCGGCGGCGGGGCGCTGGTAGGCAACCAGATCGCGTCGGCCGCCCGAACCGCCGCCATGGCGTCGGCGACCGGCCCCGATGGCTCGGCCGCGAGAGCGGCCGCCAGCCCCGCCGCCTCGCCCCGGGCTCTCAAGGAACTCGTGCCCGTCGTCACCAACCTCGTGTCGCCCGAGGGCGCCTCGATCCGCTTGCAAACCGCGATCGTCTACGACAGAACCGACGCGGCCGAGATGGACGTCATCGGCCGGGAGGTCGGCGACGACATCCTGGCCTTCGTGCGGACGCTGTCGCTGACCCAGTTGCAGGGCGCCAGCGGACTCCAGGCGCTGCGCGACGATCTCAACGAGCGCGCCGCGCTGCGGTCGGGCGGCAAGGTGCGGGAGCTCCTGATCGAAATGCTGGTCGTGCGATGAGAAGGCCAGGGCGCGCGCCTCGCGGCCGTCGCTAGTCATGCGTCGGCGCAAAACGGCGGGCACGGCCCGCGTGATCCTCGTCGCAGCGTGCCTCTGCGGGTTCGCAGGGCTTGCCCAGGCCCAATCGATCGATCTCGGCAACGTGCTGCCGCAGGCCGGCGCCAGCGCGAGCGGCCGCATCGTCCAGCTCGTCGGGCTGCTCACCGTGCTGTCGATCGCGCCGGGCCTGCTCGTGATGGTGACGAGCTTCACGCGCTTCGCCATCGCGTTCTCGTTCCTGCGCTCGGGGCTGGGCCTGCAGACCACGCCCGCCAACCTGATCATGGTCAGCCTGTCGCTGTTCATGACCTTCTACGTCATGGCGCCGACCTTCGACCGGGCCTACGACGGGGGCCTGCGGCCGCTGCTCGAGAGCAAGATCTCGGAAGGCGAGGCCTATGGCAAGATCACCGGGCCTTTCCGGGAATTCATGCTGGCCCAGGTGCGGGAAAAGGACCTGAAGCTCTTCGCGGATCTCGCCCCGCCGAGCATCAAGACCGCGGGCGGCGACACCGCGGACCGCAACGCGGTCGACCTCCGCATCCTGATTCCGTCCTTCATGGTGTCGGAGATCCGTCGCGGCTTCGAGATCGGGTTCCTGATCGCCCTGCCGTTCCTGGTGATCGACATGGTGGTGTCGACCATCACCATGTCGATGGGCATGATGATGCTGCCGCCATCCGTCATCTCCCTGCCGCTGAAGGTGCTGTTCTTCGTGCTGATCGACGGCTGGAACATGCTGGTGGGAAGTCTGATCCGGTCCTACTCCTGAACCGCGAGACGTCGTCGAGGCGCAGGCGGCGGCCTGGACCGATCGGTTAACCCCGTCTTCGACCGCATGGCGCACCGTCCGGCGGGCTCAGCTTCGTGAGCCGCCGTTCACCGCTCTGAAAGGAAGGGTCCGTAAGGTCCAGTTCACGCAAGGCTGACCGGTCGCCGTCCACGGCAACCGTCACAGGCATGATGCCGCTCTTGCGTACCGGTTTCGGCCCGGGATGTCCTCGCTAATCATTCGCAACAGGATATCCGACAATGAGCAGCATTCTCACCAACAACTCGGCCATGACGGCGCTGCAGAGCCTTTCGGCGACGCAGAAGTCCCTGGCCACCACGCAGGCGCAGATCTCATCGGGCCTGCGGGTTTCGACCGCCTCCGACAACGCCGCCTACTGGTCCATCTCGAACACGCTGAGGTCCGACACCGGGGCTCTGTCGGCCGTCTCCGACGCCCTCAACCTCGGCTCTTCCGTGCTCGGCGTCGCCAACGCGGCGCTGAACAGCACCCTGACATACTTGAACAAGATCAAGGCCGACGTGGTCTCGGCCCAGCAGTCCGGCACCTCGACGGCCCAGGTCCAGACCGACATCGCGGCCCAGCAGCAGACCCTGTTGGCCACCCTGACCTCGGCCTCGCTCAACGGCGTCAACCTGCTCGACGGCTCCTCGGGAACCTCGGCCTCCTTCGTGTCCTCCTTCACCCGCAACGCAGCGGGCGCAACGAGCCTCCAGACCTTGTCGGTCAGCACGTCCGGCACGTCCGGCACGCAGGTCGGCGGCGCCGGCGGCATCCTGGCGGTATCGCTCGGCGCCTTCTCGGGCGCAGGTGTCGGCGGTGCGGCCGGCACGGGCGCAGGCGCGGGCACCTATGCCGCGGGCAGCCTGCTCGCCATCAACATCACGAGCGCGACGTCCAGCGACCTCGCCAAGCTGCAGGTCGGCATCGATAACTTGATCAACCAGGTGAATGGCGCCGGCGCCCAGCTCGGCAGCGTCACCACCGCCGTGAGCAACCAGCAGACCTTCGTGACGACGCTGTCGAACGCGCTCACGTCGGGCGTGGGCTCGCTGGTGGACGCCGACATGAACCTCGCCTCGACGCGGCTTCAAGCCCTGCAGACCCAGCAGCAGCTCGGCATCCAGGCGCTGTCGATCGCCAACCAGAACAGCCAGCTCATCCTGAAGCTGTTCGGCTAAAGCCCGTCAGGCTGACCCCGGAAGCGAAGCTTCCGAGGTCAGCCTCGCATTTGATGATCAACGCGAGCGCCGGCCCACGAAGGACCGGCGCTTTTGCGTTCGGAACTCTCCATCGTCGCGGTATCGCGGCCTGACAGGTCCGCACAAGGCTTCTCGACCAAGCTGCTGCCGTGACTGAGCCGGTCCACGGCGGAGAATGGGCGTGAACAGAGCGGAACGTCGTCGTGACGCGAAACGGGGGCGGCAGGTCGAGCGCGCCGGGAACGAGCCGGCCCCGACCTTCGCCCGCGCCGTCGCGTGTTTCGGCAGCGGCGATTTCGACGGAGCCGAAGCGCTGTTCCAGCGCTGTCTGGCGGCCGGCCTCGACGTCGCCCGGGCCCGCCATAACCTCGGCGTCATCGCGGGCCTCCGCGGTCGCCACGCCGAAGCCGCCACCCTGTTCCGTGCCGCGATCGCGCTGGCGCCGGCCGATGCCGAGGCCTGGATGAATCTGGGCCTGTCGCTGGCCGAGACCGGTGACCTGAGACAGGGGCGGGCCGCAGTCGAGCGCGCCGTGGCGCTCGATCCCACCGGCCCGGCACCCCGGACCGCCCTGGCCGAGGTCCTGATCCGCGAGCCCGACCTCGACGGCGCCCTGCGGGCCTGCCGGGACGCGCTTGCGGCTGATCCGCTCTACGGTCCCGCGCTGCTGCGCCGGGCTAAGGTCCTGCTCGAGTCCGGCGATCACGAAGGCTGCGTGGCGCATTGCGGCGACTGGCTCGCCCGCGCGCCCGCTGCCACCCCGGCCCGGCTCGAACGGGCCGGGGCGCTGCTGCGGCTCGACCGCGTAGCGGAAGCCGAGGCGGACCTCCGGGCCGCTCGCGCGGCCGAGGGGCACGGGGGCAGCGCCTGCCTGGCCCTGAGCGCGCTGCTGGCCGACGACGACCGGCCGGACGAGGCCGTGGCGCTGCTCGGTCGAGCCGTCGAGGCCCGGCCCGACCACGCCATGGCGCTGATGAACCGGGCCGTGCTGAACCAGCGCGCGGGCCGTTTCGAGGCGGCCCTGGCGGACTTCCGCCGCACCCTGGAACTCGCGCCCGGAGACGCCCGCGCCTACCACAACGTCGGTTACATGCTGCTCAGGCTCGAGCGGCCCGAGATGGGGATCCCGTTCCTGGAACACGCGATCCGGCTGAAGCCCGACCTCGTCGACAGCTTGCTGTATCTGGCCGAGGCCCATCGCCAGCTCAGCGACTACGCCACCGCGAGTGCCGTGCTCGAACATGCGGCAGAGCTCGCCCCCGACCGCCCGAACCTGCGGATCGCGCTCTGCTGGTCCAGGATGCACGCCTGCGACTGGCGCGGTTTCGGCGACAGCCTGCGCGACGACCTCGCGCGTTGCATCGCTGCCGGAGAGGCGTTCTCGCCCTTCATCTTGATGGCGATGGGCCTGTCCAACCTCGAGACCCTGCTATGGACCCGGGCCTGGACCGAACAGAACCTCGATGCGAAGCCGACACCGCTCGACCGGCCGAAGCCGATGGGGCCGCGCGACCGCATCCGGATCGGCTATCTGTCGGCCGACTTCCGCGGCCACGCCACCGCCGTGCTGGTCATGGCGCTCCTCGAGCTGCACGACCGCGAGCGTTTCGAAGTCTACGGCTACAACATCGGCCGGGGCGACGGCAGCGCCATGGGCCAGCGCATGACGGCAGCCCTCGACCACCTCGTCGACGTATCGTTCCTGGGCGACCGTGACGCGGCACAGCGCATCGCCGACGACGCCATCGACGTGCTGATCGACATGAAGGGCTTCACCACGGATTCGCGTCCCAACATCCTGAGTTTCCGGCCTGCGCCGATCCAGGTCAACTACTTGGGCTTCCCGGGCACCATGGGGACGCCGCACGTGGATTATGTCGTGGTCGACGCCGTGGTGGCGCCGCGCGACCACCAACCCTTCTACGACGAGAAGATCGTCCATTTGCCGCATTGCTACCAGCCCAACGACCGGGACCGGCCGGGCGCCGACCCGGATGCGCGACGCACCGACCACGGCCTGCCGGAGCGGGGCTTCGTGTTCTGCTGCCTCAACAACAACTACAAGATCACGCCCCTGGTCTTCGACATCTGGATGCGACTCCTCGAGGCCGTCGACGGCTCGGTGCTGTGGCTGCTCGAGGCCAACGTGCAGGCGTCGCACAATCTCAAGGAAGAGGCCGCGGCGCGGGGCGTCGCGCGCGATCGGATCGTCTTCGCCCCCACCCGGCCCTACGCCGACCACATGGCCAGGATCGGCCTCGCCGACCTGTTCCTCGACACTCTGCCCGTCAACGCCCATACCACGGCCAGTGATGCATTGTGGGCCGGCGTGCCGGTGCTGACCTGCCTCGGTCCCTATTTCGCTGGACGGGTGGCGGCGAGCCTGCTCGGCGCCGTCGGGTTGCCCGAATTGGTCGTACCCGATCTCGCGGCCTACGAGCGCGAGGCGCTCTCGCTGGCCCGCGACGCCGCGCGGCTTCGGACGTACCGCGAGAGGCTCGCGACGAACCGGCCCACGGCACCGCTGTTCGACACGCCGCGCTACGCCCGGAACTACGAAGCCGCACTGGCCCGCATGGTCGAATTGCACGACGCGGGGCGGCCACCGGAACCCTTCGAGGTCGAAGAGGCTCTCGGCTGAGATCGACGGCGCATTCCGTTTGTGATCGACCGCTTGGCTTCGGGGACACATGCTCCCGCTGCGCCGCAACAATCCCCGACTACCCTGCAAGCCGGAAACTTCGATGGATCAGAGATTTCTTCGTGCGATCCAAGGCGGCAACGCTAAGATATCCTTCTCGCAACTCGGGGAGGACGGCGTTCTCTTGTGGTTGTTCGAGGGCAAGACGGCCGGCTTCTATGTGGATGTCGGCTGCCACCACCCATATCGTTACTCCAACACTGCGGCTCTGCATCTCTATTACGGTTGGAGCGGCATCAACATCGATGTCGAACAGCGTGCTATCGATGAATTCAAAACGGAAAGACCGCAGGATCTCAGCATCTGCACTGCCGTCGGAAACCGGACAGGGAGCGTGGAAGCATCGTTCTTCCAGGACAGTGCACTGACGACGCTGGACTCGGCCGCAGCGAGCAACCCCTACTTCGCCCATGTTCCCCGAAGTTCGCGGACCGTGCAAGTGCGGAAGCTGGGCGACATCTTGGGCGAGGTCTTGTCACCGGACCGGCAGATCGACTTTCTCAACGTCGACGTGGAAGGGCTGGATCTGGAAGTGCTCTCGTCGCACGACTGGGAGAGCTTCAGACCGGAGGTCGTCGCGGTCGAGGCGCATGGAATCGACCTCAACGATCCTCAAAGGAACGCGACCTGGTGTTTCCTGCGGGACAAGCGCTACGACATCGTCTCCCATGTCGGCGTGACGTCGATCTTCAAGTCGGCGGCCGCATGAGCGCGCCGTTGCGAAGGCCGCATCGCGGTCCAAGGCGATCATGTCCGGCGATCCTCTCCTACCTGCCGCCCCGTCGGCTCCGGTCGTCATCCAGGACCAGCGTCGATGGGCGCGCGAATCCGTGATCCAGACCTCGGCACGTGCCGACCGGTGCATGTCCCCGAACCTATCCTTTAGCATCGATGCATCTGGGCTCCAGGTCTCCGCTTCGAATGACAAAGACAACCACCTCGCGAACCCTTGTCAGTTCAGCTTGGCGCAGGATTGAGGTGTCAGAGTCAGGCTCATGACTGGACGAGCCGTTGGCCCAACGGCCGACCGTGTCCCGTTCCGGAGATCGTTCGGTGGAAATCCTGTTCATCTCCGGTGGTGAATTTCCCGATTACCAATGTGACATGTTGTTTCACGGTCTTCGGACATCGTTCGGGCCTCAGGTCGTGGATGTCAGCCGCATAGCCCACATGTATCGCGCCGACTATCCTGATGGAAGCCAGCGCAAACGCGATCTTTACGGCCGGGGGTTCACGCTTTTTGGCCTGTTGGGTTCCGATGATGGCATCGATCGTGACGATGTGGCGGCCAAGAT
>JAABUU010007501.1_pt1 | contig 11186 bp, 11 predicted proteins | sample 5559301 | NCBI WGS metagenome assembly JAABUU01 (sample SAMN10711884, study PRJNA513360) | rock metagenome | isolation source: Antarctica rocks | place: Antarctica: Victoria Land, Richard Nunatak white
CGCACGAGTGCGAGCAGCAGGCCGGCGTCGAAGAAGACGAAGTTGGCGGGCAACGAGTAGCGCCAGACAAGGCTGTCGGTCGCCACGGCATAGACGAGCGTGTGGCGGACAAGCGCCGCCACCACGCCGACAATGGCGACGAGCGCCGTACCAGGAGCAGGATGACAACGGCAACGTAATACAGAGGGGCGATGCGCAGTACCCGGTTGCGCGCGTAGCGCCCCAGGTCAAACGGGTCCGGCGCCGGCGTAGTCCCGTCGCACGAAGGGCCAGAACAGCAGGTAGCCACTGAGCGCGAAGAACAGAGCCAGAAGCAGTCCGCCGCCGAGCAGTATGCGATGCAGGAAAGTGGCATAGACGACCGCCCGGTAGCCGTGGGCCGTTCCGTAGCTGTGCGCGATCAGCACGCCCAGCGCGGCGATCGCTCGCAGGCTCTCGATTCGCGCCATCCGCGGCTCACCGGCTTGCATGACTCCAGACACCATCAGCGCTCGAGCAATTCGGAGTACAGGTCTTCATAGGCCTTGACGCAGCGGTCGATCGAGAAGTCCTGCGCGCGGCGACGGCAGGCGGCCACGGTGCCCGGGTCACGGGCAAGCTCAAGGCCCTCCAGCAGCGCCCCGGCCAGACTCCGCACTTCATCGCCGGCAAAGCGCACACCGATCTCCGGACGGTCGACGATCTCAGGCAACGCCTCACGATCGGAGACCACCACCGGAGTCCCGCAGGCCAGCGCCTCCACCACCACCAGGCCGAAGGCCTCCCCGATCGATGGTAAAGCGGCCACCCACGCCTCGCGGTTGGCCCGGGCCAGCGCAGCGCGGTCGTCGAGGTCGCGCCACTCGACGCCGGGACCGACCCTGCCGGCCAGGGTCGCCGCGGCGCTGCTCTGCCGCGGGCGAGAGAGCACCAAACGGGCGGAGGGATGCTCGCGTCGGACGCGGGCGAAGGCCTCGATCAGCAGCGCCACCCGCTTGCGAGGCGCCGTCACGTCGGCGCCGCAGACGATTGTCGGCTCAGAGGCTCGTCCCGCGCCCGGCGTGAAGGCGGTGAGGTCGACACCGGGATGAATCACCCGGGGCCGCACCCCCAGCCAACGCTCGAAGCCCTGTGCGGCGGTGCGGCTGAGCGCCACCACCAGGTCGCTCGCCGCCACGGCTCCCAACATGGTCTTGACCCGCAGGCGACGATTGGCCAGGCCCTGTCTATGAGGGATGCCCATGTAGGAGAGCACCGTCGGGCGGCCCGACCGCCGAGCCCAGCGTCCCGCGGCCAGCGCATCGCTGGGATAGAGCGAGTGGGCGATGTCGTCCTCACCGCGCAACAGCGCCAGGTAGCTGAAAGGTACGTGAGTCAGGTGCTCCTCGTAGAGGCGCCGGTCCAGGCGACGGTGGGGTGGACGCCAGACCCGCCTGACCTCCAGTCCCTCCTCGACCGTGCAGGTGGGCCATCCCGGATGGCTCGTGATCAGCCGCGGGCGGTGTCCGCGGACGATGAGCCCGTCGGCCAACTCGCGGGCAAAACGCTCCGAGCCTCGCCGCACCTCGGGCCAGAAGCAGGGGTTGAGCAGAGCGACACGCATGTGGCTGAGATCGGTCACGGGTCGAGGGAGCCGGTCGGTGGCCCTCAGAGCACCAGGGTGCGGTGGCGCAGCGAGGAGCGGGCGAGGGTCACGAGCTCGAAGGCGTCGACCACCGCCTGGCCGGGCAGCTCAGACAGGGCCCGCAGTTGCCCTCGCGCTCCGGGGCCGTAGGCGGGCAGAGCCCGTGTCACCCACGGAGCCAGTGCCGCGAGCGGCCAGGCGCGTCCCGTGAGCACGCCGGCACCGATCCCTCCGAGGGCGAGCAGGAACCAGGGATGGCGCGGACGCCAGAAGATGCCCAGCGGGAGACCGCCACGCAGCGCAGGATGCCGGGCGATGACGGGCACGATGTCTGCCCAGCGTCCTAGGGAGCGAACGTAGCCCAGTAGTCCGCCCGCTTCCACGCAGTGATAGGTGAGCATCTGCTCGGCTACGGTCAGGCGCCCGCCGGCGTCCAGCGCCCGGGCCAGCAGATCGGTGTCCTCGCCGACTCGGCGCAGCGACTCGTCAAAGCCCCCGAGGCGCTCAAGCAACTCGCGGGGATAGAGGATGTTGCACGTCTGGCCCCATGCACCTCCCGGCTCGATGGTCAACGAGCGGGCATGGGGGCAATGCAGCAGCAGGGCGAGCTCGTCTGGGTCGGGGTGGGTGGGTCCCTGGACGATGGCATCGGGGTGAGAACGCGCGGCCCTCAGCGCCTCCTGCAGCCAGCCCTCGGGAGGACGGCAGTCGTCGTCGGTGAACAGGATCAACTGAGCTCGGGCCATACGCCAGGCCACGTTGCGAAGACGGGCCGCCCAACCGCTCCCCGGGGCGAGTGCCTGCGCGCGCAGTCGTCCCGCTGCCGTCAGCGGATGGCTTTCGAGCAGGGTGCGGGTATCGGTGGCGGAGTCGTGTGCGACCACCACCTCGAAGCGCTCGGGAGCGAGGGTCTGCTCCTCAAGGGCGTTGAGCAGCCAGCGCAGACGCAGCGGGCGCCCATGGGAGGCGATGACGATCGCCAGATCTGGGTACCCCGCCGCCCTCTTCTGTGCCGTCTCACTGCTCATAGGAACAGCGTCCGGTAGCGCAGCGAGCCGCGTAGCGCGACCAGCAGCTCACCGGTGTCGATCAGCGCCCGCAGTGGGAGCTCGGTCACCGCTCGCAGGCGACCCCGAACCGAGGGCCCGTAGGAGGGCATCGTGGTCCACGCCCAGGGCACCACCAGTGCCAGTAGGGCTGGCTGCCGACTCTTTCGAGGCGAGCCCAGGGACAGTCCCGTGGCAAGCAGGGCCATAAGCAGCCAGGCGTGGGCGGGCTTCCAGAAGACGCGCCCGTAGAGCTCGGCGCGCAGCCGGGGATGGCGCTTGACGACGTAAGCCAGGTGCTGCCAGCGTCCGAGGTCACGTAGCGCGTGGGCGAGCGAGGGAACGGTCACCGCGTGGTAGACGATCGCCGCCGGGGCGCCGACCTGACGCGCGCCCGCTTCGGTGGCCCGCAGGGCAAGCTCGGTGTCCTCCCCGGCGGGCGCCGGCATGCGCTCGTCAAAGCCCCCGAGGCGCTCGAGCAGATCGCGCGGGTAGACCATGTTGCACGTCTGGGCGTGAACGGTCGGCGGATCGACGGTCAACGTGCGCGCCAGCGGTCGACGTAAGAGGCACAGCTCCCTGGGCTCAGGTCGTGTGGCTCCCTGCACGAAGCTGCCCGGGTGGCAGGCGATGGCCTCGAGCGCTCGCGCCAGCCAGTCGCGGTCCGGACGGCAATCGTCGTCGGTGAAGGCGATCAGCGGGGACTGCGCCGCGCGCCAGCCTACGTTGCGCTGGCGTGCCGGAAGCCCAGTCCCGGGCGCCAGGCGCAGCGTACGCAGCTGACCTTCACGTGCCAGTGAGTGCTCATCGAGCAGCGTCGCGGTGCGGGTTCCCGCGCTGTCGTGCACGACGATGACCTCAAAGCGCACGGAGTCGAGGGTCTGGGCGGCCAACGCGTCCAGCAGGCGGCCCAGACGCCATGGCCGTTCATGGGAGGGGATCACCACGGTGATCTCAGCGGCAGCACGGGCGATCATCGATGCCATCATCGAGCAAAGTGCCGACGGCGTGGGCCGCGGTCGGGCGTGCCCACAGTGGGTACTGTCCCTTGCCGTGGATGCACGTGAGCTGACGGCCGCCGCCAGATCTGTGTCGGGCCGTGGTCCCGCCCCGAGCTCCGAGGCCGCGGCGCCCTCGCCTCCGGCCCTCAACTCTGACCCCCCGACGGCAGCGCCTCCAGGGCAGCCGTTGCTCTCGGCGCCGGAGCCCGTCGTCTCTGAGCTCGTCGAGGACGCCCTCGCCGTCACCCCCTTGGGTACCGGCGCCCGCAGGGCGCCCTGGCGGGCGCGGGAGCGCTGGAGCGGTGTCAGCGGCGGCCTGCGTCGCCACGCGGGGCGGGGAACCCTGATCAACTCCGTCTTCCTGGTCGGACTGAGCCTGCTCGGTTTCCTGCGGGGCTTCATCCTGGCCACCCTGCTCTCACCCCGCGACTACGGCCTGTGGGGGATCCTGGTGATCACCCTGGGCACCCTGGCGTGGCTCAAGCAGGGGGGCATCGGTGACAAGTACATCCAGCAGGACGAGCCCGACCAGGAGCTTGCCTTTCAGAAGGCATTCACGCTGGAGGCGATGCTCACCGGCGCGCTCATGGCCGTGATGATCGCCGCGATACCCATCATCGCCCTGGTCTACGGACGCACCGACCTCGTCGCCCCAGCCGCGGTCATCGTCTTGAGCCTGCCCGCGGGCGTGCTCCAAACCCCCCTGTGGGTGTTCTACCGCCGGATGCGCTTCGTGCGTCAGCGCACCGTACAGGCCATCGATCCGCTGGTGGCGTTCGTGGTGTCGATCGGCCTGGGGCTGGCCGGCGCCGGCTACTGGGCGCTGGTGGTCGGTTACCTCAGCGGCGTGTGGGCCTCGGCGCTGGTCTCCGTGGCCACCTCGCCCTATCCGCTGCGCTTTCGTTACGAACGCGGCACGCTGCGCTTGTACGCCGGCTTCTCGTGGCCCCTCATGGTGGCCGGTGGCTGTGCGCTCATCATCGCCCAGAGCTCGATCTTCCTGACCACTGCTCAGCTCGGCCTCGCCGGCGCTGGCGCTCTGACGCTGGCCGCCACCGTCTCCCAGCTCTCTGATCGCGTCGACGGCATCATCAGCGGCACCCTGTACCCGGCGATCTGCTCGGTGCGTGACCGCACCGACCTGCTCTATGAGGCCTTCGTGAAGTCCAATCGCCTGGCGCTCATGTGGGCAGTGCCCTTCGGGGTCGGTGTGGCCGTGTTTGGCGGCGACCTGATCGCGTTCGTCATCGGCGAGAAATGGCGCGCCGCCCAGCCCGTCCTGGTGGTCTTTGGACTCACCGCCGCCGCCGGGCATCTCGGCTTTAACTGGGACTCCTACTTCCGAGCCCGCGGCCAGACGCGCCCAGTGGCGGTGGCCGCCCTGGCCAACCTGGGGGGGTTTCTGGCCGCTGCCATCCCCCTGCTCTATCTCGACGGCCTGTCCGGACTGGCCCTGGGGGTGGGGGTGGCCACTGCGCTCAGCCTGCTCTGCCGTGGCTATTACCTGGCGCGCCTGTTCCAGGGATTTCATATGTTCAGGCACGCTCTGCGGGCGATGGCGCCCACCGTGCCCGCGGTGGGAGTGGTGCTGGTCACCCGAGGTCTCGAGCCTGGTCCTCGCACCTTCGGGCTGGCCGTCGCCGAGGTGGCCCTCTATGTCGGTCTGACGCTACTGGGCACCATCGCCTTCGAGCGCCCGCTGCTGCGTGAGGTCCTCGGCTACGTGCGTCGGGCGCCAGCCTCGACCTCGGCCCAGAGCTGACGCGGGCTGGTATAGGTTCGACGGCTGCCATGGACTCGCCTCAGCGCAAGGTCAGGTCGGTCCTGGAGGAGCATTCCCTGCGCCGTCGGGTAAACGGGGCCCAGTCGATCTTCCTCGATGGTGAGGTGGGCCGCTCAGACCGTGTCGTCAGCGCGATCTACTTCCATCTCAGCGCCCACCAGTGGGCCGCGCGGGCCGACGATCCCGCCTACTTGCGGGCCTTGGAGGAGGGTCTGGAAGTCTGTCGTGCACCCCTACGCGTGCTGGACATCGGAACCGGAGCCGGTGCCTCGGCCCACGCGGTGGCCCGTCGGCACCCCCATGCTCAGGTCATCGCCATCGACACCTCTCGGCGCATGCTGCATCAGGCCCGCCGGCGCTTCACGCGCGAGAACCTGAGCTACGAGCGGGCGTCGGCCAGCCGGCTGCCCTATGCGCCGGCCAGCTTTGACCTCATCATGTGGCTCAACGCGATCGCCGACCCCGTCGAGCTGCGACGGGTGAGTACCGATGACGCCGAGCTGCTGTGCGTCTCTCATTTCGTGGCGCCCTCGCCTCTGCCGTCGGTGTGGACCTACCGTTGGCGCGACCTCGGCTTTGAGCGACGCGGCTGTGGCCGCGTCGCAGACGGCGGGTGGGAGCTCTTCCGCCGCGTCGGCGCACGAGGGCAGGACCACCCGGTCTCCCGGGTCGCGGGGCGCACACCGGGGCAGGGCTCAGCCTGACCGCTGGTCGGGGTGGCTCCCGTCCGGTGGCGTGCGCCGCGCGCGATACAGAGGTACGCCTTCGCGCACGCCGCGCAGGCGTCGCGAGCCGGCAAAGGACCAGCGGTAGCCCTCCTGCGCCGCGTCGTGTACCTCGGAGGTGACCAAGACGCTGCCGGGCCGGGCCAGGTCGGTCACCCGACTGGCCACATTGACCGGGTGTCCGTACCAGTCTCCCGCTCGGCTCAGCGCCGCTCCGCAGGCCATTCCCACGCGTAGCTGGGGAAACTCCTCCCCCTCGGCGTCGGCGGCGTCGATCAGCTCAAAGGCCGTCTGCAGCAGGGGCTGAGGTGTGGGGCAGACGAGCATGGCGGCATCGCCGATCGTCTTCACCAGGCGTACCGTGGGGGCAACGAGATCGCCGGTCATCTCCGCCAGGCGTCCGGCGATGCGTCCCAGCTCGTCGGCGGGAACCTCAGCCCCCACGCGGGTGAAGCCCACCAGGTCAGCGAAAGCCACGTTTATGTCGCGCGCCCCCGGCAGGCGACCTGACTCGCGCTCGGCGGCGTTGATGGCCTCCGTGCTCAGCATATGGCGCAGGTGGGTCATGAGCATGGGGCCGAGCATGGCCTCGGTCAGGGGCATGAGCCGTGCGACCTCCTTGGCGTAGCGCAGGGCGAGGTCATGCTCAGAGCTGCCGGGCTCAAGCACCCGCTCAAGGACCAGGGCGCGCATGGCCTGGGCGGCCTGGGCAAAGCCTCGCCCCAGGATGCGGGTGATGTCGACCATCTCGCTCACCTCCAGGCCGGCGTCGCGGAAGGCACGTGCCGAGCAGGCGCTCTTCAGGTCGGTCTCGGTGTAGGCCGTCTCATCCGGGTTGGGCACGGGAAGTCCATGGGCGCGCCGGACCGCCACCAAGTCCTCGGCCGGCATCCCGGTGCGCTCGGCGATCTCCCTGCCCGTGTAACGAGGAACCCCGCCGACCAGCAGCTCGCCGACCAGAAAGATCAGGCGCTCCTCCTCGACGGCCCTGCGCAGCTCGGTCAGGCCCACGCCACGCCCCTCCAGGTCGGCGAGCAGTGCCTCGCGCGCCGCGCGCGCCTCGCCGTCCAGGCCCTCCAGCAGGCCCTCGGTCTCATAGTCGGTCACCGGGGGTGAGGCTACGCCAACCGTCCTGGCCGGGGCCCAGAGGCCTTGGGTGCCCGCGGTCGTCCACCCCACCCGGAAGGCCATCAGGGCAGGCGTCCGGTCCTGGGCGCAGAATCACCGGCGTGGTGATCGTGCTCGGAATCGACCCGGGAACCGCCCACACCGGATACGGGGTGGTGGCGCGACGCAGCGGACGGCTGTCGGCCCTGGACGGAGGGGTTGTGCAGACGCGCTCGGGGCTTGCCGCCGAGCGTCGGCTGGCCATCATCCACGGTGCCATCGTCGACCTCATCGACGAGCACGAGCCTGACGCCATGGCCCTCGAGGATCTCTACTTCGGACAGAACGTGCGCAGCGCCTTTGCCGTGGGCCAGGCTCGGGGGGTCGTCATGCTCGCCGCCGGCCAGCGCGGGGTGGCCTGCTCGGCCTACACCCCCCAGCAGGTCAAGGGCGCGGTGTGCGGCAACGGCCGCGCGCCCAAGGACCAGGTCGCCCGCATGGTCCAGACCCTGCTCGCCCTTCCCCGCCTGCCCACTCCCGACCACGCCTCCGATGCCCTGGCGGTCGCCCTCTGTCATGCCCATCGCGCTCCTCTCACAGCCGCCGTGGGGGTGCTGCCGGCTTGATCGCCCTGATCCGGGGGGAGGTGGCCGTCCGCCGGCCCGACCACGTCGTCATCCTGTGCGGCGGGATCGGATATCGGCTGGCGGTGTCGGCCCATACCATGGCCCTGCTTCCGGGCGTGGGCCAGTCCGCCTCCCTCCATACCCACCTCATCGCCCGCGATGACGGGCTTTCCCTCTACGGCTTTGCCTCCGAGACCGAGCGGGAGCTGTTTCTCATGCTGCTGTCGGTGCAGTCGGTGGGGCCCAAGGTGGCCTTGGCCGTGCTTTCCGGTGGTCCCCCGGGAGATCTGCTGGGCGCCTTGGCGGCCGGCGACGCGACCCGCTTTCAGGCCGTACCCGGCATCGGCAAGCGCACCGCCCAGCGCATCGTCACCGAATTGGCCGACCGTGCCGGAGTCACTGGCGACCCGGCGGGGGAGATCGTCGTCTCCCGGCGCGACGAGCCCCACCGCCTGGCCCGTGACGGGCTGCTCGGACTCGGCCTGGCATCCGTCGAGGCCGAGCACCTGCTGGCTGGCGCCGTGGGGGACACCGCCGAGGCTCTGATCGCCGATGCCCTGCGCCGCTCCCACGCCGCCCGCGAGCGGGCATGACCGAGGCCGTCCCCAGCCCCGCCTACGGCGAGGCCCGTATCCAGACGCCCTATCTGGTGGCCGAGGACGACCTCGACCGCTCGCTTCGCCCCCGCCGGCTGAGTGAGTTCGTCGGCCAATCGGTGCTCAGAGAGCAGCTCGCGGTGGCGATCGAGGCGGCGGGGGCCCGCGGGGAGGCCCTGGACCACCTGCTCCTCGCCGGCCCTCCGGGCCTGGGCAAGACCTCATTGGCTCAGATCGTGGCGGCTGAGCTCGACGTCCCCTTCGTGTCGACCGCCGGACCGGCCCTGGAGCGTAAGGCCGACGTGGCTGCGTTTCTCACCGCCCTGGAGCCCCGTAGCGTGTTCTTCGTCGATGAGATCCACCGCCTGCCCCGCGCGCTGGAGGAGACCTTCTATCCCGCCATGGAGGACCATCGCCTGCCGATCACGGTGGGGATGGGAGCGGGTGCCCGGATCCTCACTGTCGACCTGCCGCCCTTCACCCTGATCGGCGCCACCACCCGCACCGGGCTGCTCACGACTCCGCTGCGTGACCGCTTCGGCATCCAGGCTCGGCTTGAGCCCTACGGCGTCGATGACCTCGTCCACATCGTCACCCGCTCGGCCGCGATCCTCGACGTCGAGCTCGCGCTCGACGGTGCCCGGGCGATCGCCGCCCGCAGCCGCGGGACGCCGCGGGTGGCCAACCGGCTGCTGCGCCGGGCTCGCGACTACGCCGAGGTGCGCATGGGTGGAACCGTCAGCGCCGAGGCCGCCGAGGCGGCGCTCGACCTCCTCGAGGTCGACGGGCTGGGCCTGGACCGCCTGGACCGCGAGATCCTGCGCGTGGTGTGTGAGAAGTTCGGGGGTGGCCCGGTCGGCCTGTCCACCCTGTCGGTGGCGGTGGGCGAGGAACGAGACACCATCGAAGACGTCTATGAGCCCTACCTGCTCCAGCAGGGCATGCTCAAGCGCACGCCGCGCGGTCGGACGGCCACGCCCCGCGCCTATGAGCACCTGGGGCTGGAGGCTCCTCGCGAGGCCTCCCTGTTCTGAGCGCCCGGCTGCCGGGTACCCGCGCCAGGGTGACGGACCGGTGATGGCGCTCCCCTACTCTGTTGCTGGCCATGGCCCATCCCTTCATCTGCCCCAACTGCGGTCACCGCAGCACCGAGACCGACCGCACCGCCGGATTTCGCCGGGAGGCCCGGGGCTGCTCGCGCTGTGGCTTTGCCTTCTTGTTTCAGCTTCTAGACGACTACTACCCGGCGCCCGACGCCGCCTTCTTCGTCTGCGATGCCCAGGGGCACCTGATCGGCTGCGGGCGCGGCTCCTTCGAGCTCACCGGCTTGGAGGAGGAGCAGGTCGTCGGCCGGCCTCTGGTGGAGGCGCTGGAGCTGAGCTTCTCCGACGGTGCCGACCACGTGCACACCGTGCTCGAGTGGGGCGTGCGCGCCCTGGGCAAGCCCGTCCGGGTCCATGGGGGTGCCGACGGACCGCGCCCGGCGACCGCCGACCTGTTCCCCGCTTACGACGACGAGGACAGCGGACTACTGCTCGTGCTCACTCCGGACAAGTAACGTGAGCCAATCGTCATGAGAGAGCGTCGGCGCAATCTGTTGATCCTCCTGCTGGTGGCCGGGCTCATCCTGGCCTCGGTGGCGGTGATCAGCGTGCGCAAGACGCGCCTCGGCCTCGACCTCAAGGGTGGAGTGGAGCTTGTCTATCAGGCCAAGCCCTCGCCCCAGTCCCAGGTCACCCCCGACGCGCTGAACCGGGCCATCGACATCATGCGCCAGCGGGTGGATCAGCTCGGCGTGGCCGAGCCCGAGATCCAGCGCTCGGGTTCAAACCAGATCGTCGTCGACCTGCCCGACGTCCAGAACGCCGCCCGCGCCGAGCAGCAGGTCGGCCAGGTCGCCCAGCTGTACTTCTATGACTGGGAGACCAACGTCATCGGTCCCGACGGCAAGCCGGCGCCCACCGACGCCTCGGTCACCGGCGGCGCCTCGGCGGGAAACGTCTCCACCGGGCTGAGCCTGTACGACGCGGTGCTACGCGGGGCCAAGCGTCCGGCCATCGTCCGGCCCAACTCCACCACCGCCACCGGCACCTTCTTCCTGGTCGACGACAAGGCCAAGACCGTCCTGCGCGGACCCGAGGAGAGCCAGGCCAACCTGTTCAGCGACCGTCCCCCGGCGCCGAGAGGCGCCAGGGTGGTGGAGGTAAAGCCCGGTACGACGATCGTGCAGGCCTTCACCGGCGACAGCCCCGCCCACGGGATCGCCCCCACCCACTACGTGCTCGACGACAACCCGGTGCTCAAGGGCTCTGACGTAAAGAACCCCCAGCAGAACTTCGACAACTCAAGTGGAGGCAGCGGGGAGCCCATCGTCCAGTTCGACTTCTCGGGCAAGGGCAGGACGACCTTCCAACGCGTTACCCGGCAGATCGCCCAGCGGGGAGAGACCCAGATCGGCGGGGGACTCCAGCACTTCGCCATCGTCCTCGACGGCAAGCTCATCTCGGTGCCCTCCATCGACTACCACCAGTACCCCACCGGGATCGACACCTCAAGCGGCGGCTCTCAGATTCAGGGCGGCTTCACCATCGACACCGCCCAGCGCCTGGCCGACCTGCTCAAGAGCGGTGCCCTGCCCATCCGCCTCAACCTGATCTCCCAGTCTCAGGTCTCAGCCGTCCTGGGCAAGCAGGCCCTCA
>JAABUU010007503.1_pt1 | contig 11185 bp, 13 predicted proteins | sample 5559301 | NCBI WGS metagenome assembly JAABUU01 (sample SAMN10711884, study PRJNA513360) | rock metagenome | isolation source: Antarctica rocks | place: Antarctica: Victoria Land, Richard Nunatak white
TGAGCTGAAGCCACACGATGAGCTTATCTTATGGGTTCTTCATTTGTGCACTGACTGCTTGAAAGTGGCAGAGCTAGACTCCACCAATGTCCATGCTCTGATCAGGAGTAGCAGGCGCATCCACATGGCCGTTAGCATTAGTCAGCTGACCAGAAATTACCCAATTTTGCACGTGGCTGTCACTTACATGATAGCTGGCTGTGTCCTGCTGCCCATCATCAGCAACTTCCCGAATGTTACCAGAAAAAGTTCCAGCATCTATGTGCACTACCTGTCCAGCCTCCTCTGCAAATTCGAGTTCCTTGATTGTGATGTCTCGTCGATCCCTCTGAGACATGATGAAGGGGAGGTGCAGCGTCATGAAAAGAGCGACTAAAGCGGAAGCAAGGCAGGGCACTGCCACCTCGGGATGCCCTGACAGGGCTGTTAGAATCAGGCTTGTGGCAAAGGGTGTCCTTGTGATAGCTGTGTTCAGGCCTGCATATTAAATATAACATTAAGACAGGCAATGTAAATTGATTAATTAATGGACATCCCTGAGTTGAGCACGCGCTGTAAATCCAAGCAATAGATTGCAATTGTGATTTGTGTTGTCAGCACAACATCAACGTTTTGCAAACCTGATGAGAAGCTGCATGATGCAGGTTGGACAACAGTCAATGAAATAACCAGAGACAATTGTGTATGCAGAGGGTACTGCCACGCAGTGCGATGGCATGACTATCATAGCATCAGTGCATGAATGCCGGTGCCAAAGAGACAACCATACTGATGGTTTGAATCATGAACTTTGCAACAAAGAGCACACACATGTCTCCAGGCATAAAGACTGAAAACACAAAAGGAAATGGTCACCTGCAGCCATTGTCATGGCTACCACAACATCTGGCAGGTTCTGGAGGAATGGCAGCCCAGGAATGTGAGTAATTGCCAAACCCAGGGAAGTTCCCGCCATGAACAGGGGGAATATGAAACCTCCTCTGAAGCCGGAGTTGACAGTCACACTGACAGTGATCAGCTTCACCACTGCTATGACCAACAATAGCTGAGGGGTGTAGTGGTTCTGCTGGAAGGGCTCAAGCCCCCAGACTCCGCCTTTCGGCCAAATGTGTGGAAGGGCAGTTGAAGGGGCAGCCAGGGTGCCTATCTCAAACTCTCCCCAAAACATTACAGGGGGTAGTAAGACTCCAATGACGCCGATGACAAATCCACCAAAAAGACCAGATCTGACCGGGGTGTGATGCTCCTGCAGTTGTATCAAACAGATGTTCTGGCCTTGCTACTGCACCAGAATTCTCAAAGCTTATGGAACCGCATCTGCAATAGCATTTGCACCACTGTGCAGCACATATCCCAAAAAAATGTTGACGACATGACAAAGGAAAGGCTGCAGCATCAGAACAAGGCAGAGAGATGTAAGCTGGTGGTATTGACCAAAGCCTTACATGTAGTTCAACCCAGCTGACCACTTTCACAAAGGCGTGATGGATCTTCATGAACAGTATCGCAAAGAGGGCAGCAATCACACCGACCACAGCGCCAAGCAGAACATGGCGGTAGTCAACGTGGAAGTGTGGTGCTGCTTTTGTAAACACCCAGATGGCGCCAAATGGGATTCCGGACAGTGCACGGAAGACCACCAGACACAATGCACCAGTGCCCACAGCATAGGTTGCTATCTGCATGTGCATGTAAACACTGCTTGCATGGGTGCAGATCCTGTTTGAGCTATTTAGCAATACGCTTTGTGACAAAGTACATGACTGCTTGAACAGCTGTAGCAGCAAAAACAGTGTGCAAAATGTTTTGATGCGAGGCAGCATAAACACACCTCATAGAACTGCATGCCTGATCTGTGTAACACCTCCAGCGCAAACAATGATCCTGCAGCAACGCATCACAAAGTTGGTGAGCATGCAAGACAGGCACGGGTTTTTTGCCTGTAACCCAAACGCAATCAAGAAGTAGGCAATGAGACAGCAATTTGTAAGCTGTGTCTTACCTCCCAGGGCAACACCAAAGAATGCTGCAAGTCCAGCAGTCATGCCTGCATGGATCAAGAGGTGTCAGGCAGACAGGCCTGTGTGGTGATGCTCAGGCTGCGTTGAACACAGGACAGCTAAGAGCAGAGTGAGCTAGCGCACTGAAGGCAGGCAAGCATACCTAGCAGTGCACAATTCCTCAGCTTTTGCCCCTTATATCGCAGAACACTTTTGCCAAACCAACTGCAGGAGGCTCCACACAGTGCTAGAAGGGGTGCCTCCGGTCCTAGTGACCCGCCAGCAGCTATGCTGAATGTAGAGCATAAGAACATTGAGGGTGATTTGCTAATGGATATGTAGCCCTGCTCGTGAATGTCGCGAACTGTGTCAGGCAAGTCTCCCGGAGATCCGAGTAGCCTCTGGACCAATCCGGCAAGGAATCCAAAGGTGGTCGACAGCAGAACTGTGTACACCCAGGCGATCCTGCTCACGGCCGGAAACCATGACACCTTGTTCGACAAGTGGGTGAGCGCTGGTGCTACAAGCTTTTCTGGCGCGATCTCCCAGGCAAGATGTACAACGGCCTCAAAGAAGCTGTTATAAACCCATGCGACGACTCCAGTCCCGCATCCAAACATCAAAACTAGCAAGAGCATTTTCTTCGGGCTTAAATCTTGCGAAAAGCGCGCAACGATGCAGTCGCCTTTCGTCGCACCGGCGACACATGCAGCTCCCCACCGACCGGCAAAAGGGGATCTTGCATCGCGGAGTCCCCCATGTTGCCTTTAGTCGACAACATAGCAGAACAGCGGAATGCACAACCGTTTCTGTTTGACCATTTTTTGTGCCCGCAAACCCACGTGACTACTAAGGGGTAAATTACGCATCCCGATGGATCACACTCTCTGTCGACCCATGCGCATCACGAAATGGTTGCCGCAAACTCGTGGAAAACTCAAGCTGCTGCGAGAGAAAGCCTGCTCACACAATACAATTTGGATCAGGCAATATTGCCCTGCTTTGCACCGAAAACGGCCATGTTTCAGTCATATTACAGTTATTATTATCAGTAATTACTTGCGAAGGCCAGAGATATCAAACACCGCATGTAGTTTGCTGCAGATTGCTACAAACCTTATGGGCCCCAGTACTTTCATATGTGCTCCGACGTAGATGAATTGTCTGGTTGATCGGCGTTGTGACGGCTGCAATGGTGCGCACTTGGTTTTTCCCGTTACTTTCGGGCCTAGTTTGATCATGCTCTCCAGCGATCTGACTCTCTTGGGCTTTATGTTCCGACTTGGTTCTGACTCAGCAGACAGCGTTATCCATCTGGACTCAGGGAGTAAAAAGGCACTGAATGACAGCTCTAGAAAATTTGAATGAAACAATTCATTCAATGCTGTTCCGACTACAGCATGAGTCTAGCAACAGCCAGCATCGAAGCTTCCGTGATTACGCGTAGGATTATACGTAATATCCCCGGCAGTGGAAGGCAGCGTGTGTCACCTGCCTGTCGCTGCTAGCTGCCTACTTAGACAACATTGGGAATGCTATTTTGACACGCGGCTGCCTGCACACATTTTCCCGCACCTCGTTGTCAGCAATTCTTGCGTGGTCGTGAACCACCGCTTCCCCGGCCCAGCCCGAGGGCGAGATCTATACTCAGTTGTTGTTTGGCCAAAACCCGTATAACCTAAAGTTTTGTCGAAGGCACTATGGGACTAGCCTCGAAGGTGCAGGCCGCTGGGGCTGCGCCGAGTGCGCCACCCGTGTCAGTAGCAAGTGGAGCTGGCAGTCAGAGCCAGTCACCCGCTTATCCTCAGATCAACCAGTCGTCTTTCAGCCCCCCTCCTGGGGGACAAGCAGGTCAGAGGCCTCCGTCATCAGCATTCATGGGACCACAAAGTAATCAAGGCCAGTCTGCCTTTCTCGGCCAGCAGAACGGTGTTGGTCGACCACCGTACTCAACTCAGTCTTCATTTCCCAGACAGCAGCCTCAACAACAGCAGCCTCAACAACGACCTGGACAACCACAGTTCCAGACAGCAGGCTTCTCGGGTCAGCAGCAACCATTTCAGCAGGCTGGGTTTGCGGGACAACAGCAGGGCTATCAAGGTCAGCAACCACCCCTTCAGCAAGCTGGCTTTCCTGGCCAGCAGCAAAGCTATGGAGCTCAAGCATTTGGCCAGCAGAGTCGACCCCAGGGGCCTCCTCCATCACAAAGTTTTGCCCAGCGGCCACAGAACACTCAGCAGCCAGGCAACTCGAACTCACAGGTGGCTCTGCAGCAGAAGATTGAGCACATGATACGCACCAACAGACTGGAAACCTTCTACCCTGCTAATAAGCTGCAGGCGGTTCTGCAGCGTCTCAATAACATTGACTTCAGGTACAAACACAAACCTCTGTATGACATGTGCCGTGTTCAAATTCATCACGTTTGAATGCTTTCTTTGTTGTACCAGCTGTCCTTTGCCACTTTGCTGACAGCTCATTGCCCACCATTGCCCTCTGGCATCCCTTCATACCATCCCATCCCAATAATGTATCCCCTCGTTGGGGCAAACAGTCTGCCTTCTGTGTGTACAGGCAGCTGGCCCAGAGGTGGAACATGCCTTTGGAGCTTGCTTACGACTTGGCAACCCTAGCCCTATATGACATTGTCATCTATGCGGATGACAGCGGCAGCATGATCTTTGAGGAGGGAGGGGAGCGCATAGATGATCTCAAGCTCATCCTTGCCAAGGTGGCAGAAGTGGCCACTCTATTTGATGATGACGGCATTGTGGTCAGATTCATGAACAGTCCCATCCAAGGCAATGGCATCAGGAACGCACAAGAAGCAAACAACCTTGTACAGAATGTGCAGTTCACTGGGATGACACCATTGGGATCAAGGCTTGATGAGCGGGTGATCAAGCCCTTTTTGACAGCTGGCGTTCAGCATCGAAATCTGGAGAAGCCTATCCTAGTCATTACTATCACTGATGGGGAACCTGTAGGAGAGCCAAACTACACCGTGTCACATGTCATCAAGAATGCCAAGGCCCTGGTTGCAAATTCAACATATGGCCCGGGCGCAATTGCATTTGAGTTTGCCCAGGTCGGCAAGGATGTCAAAGCTCAGGCCTTTTTGGGCAGGCTTGACAATGACCCTGAGATTGGTGGCATGATTGATGCAACCTCGTACTTTGAGCTTGAGGCAGAGGAGTATGCTCAGCGAGGAGTCACCCTCACGCCTGAGCTTTGGCTAGTCAAGCTTATGGTTGGTGCAGTTGACCCTACTTATGATGAGTCTGACGAGCTGTAGTCTGTCATGGCTCAATAGTGATGACATACATGGCCCTGTTTAGTACACAGTATCACTTGAACTGCAAGCATGTGGACACATTGTGCTCGAGGCAGCCAGGCCAATTTGAATGCATGCAAATGTGTTGACTGTGCATTGATGATGGAAGCATAAAGGTTACCCAATCATGGTTTGTTGTTCTTTTACGTTTTTGTTTTACGTAGTAACACAAACATTGCGCTTGCAAACCTCAAGTTGGTTGCATGCTTTACCTTGTCAAGTGGTGCTGTGTACACTATCTGGAGTAGCTTTGATTTCATGCTGACTTTATGACTGTGTTGCACTGGGCTTGATGAGCAATGATTTTCGTCAGCTGCCGTGTACAGTATGCGCAAGAAGTTGGTTGTCGGCTACGGGAAGCCTTGTTTATCAAGCTGACCTTCGTGAACATTCTAACCTCCCAATTGTGCGGTCCCGGTGGATCAGCCATACAGTTGCCGAAGAGTTTGTAATACCTGTTGGGACATCACAATGTCAATTGTTTGCATTGCGCATTGCAAGAGGCACCCCTGTTTTCACACTGACAAATGCAGTGTACCAAAGAAGGTCGCACATGCACTAAGTTGAGTGTGCAGTTTTCAGATGAAAGACTGCAATTTAGTCAAATGCCACATGGGCTAGCTGGCCCCAACGACTGTGCAGTCCCTGACTAACTGACTGAGTACTGCTAGCCCTGACCTTTGGCATAAGATGTGGCGCATGCGGACTCAAAGTAGAATGACAGACCGAAACCTGTGTTATGTTTTAGTAAACACAGGGCAAAACCATCTGGCTTGTGTCTTGCCTGACTACTTATAGCTGTTGCATCAAATTGCATACGAATTGCAAGCTCTCAGCAGCGACAGGATTGGCTTCACTTTGCGCAGCTGTGTTGCTGCGAGACTTATCACTGAAGGACATGCGCCTCACTGGTGTGCTGCCTGTGTGGTGAAACAGATTTTCTGTATACCCTGCAAAGCCACGCGCTGTCGTAAATCCTCCGCATACATCCAGGTTGGGGCTAACAGAGCAAGCATATACTTCTATATGCTGTATGCAAAGCTGACACAAAGCACTGCAAAGAAGGTGGCCACCAGCAGATCGGATCATGTCAATGATGTGGATGGACAGCACCGACCATGCGTAGCCAAAGACAGACCTCTGGCATTGCTCTAGCTTGCAGGATGCAATGCACTGTAACACGAGCCAGCGGTCAGCTTCAAGAACAGCCTCTGCCAGGCATGCATCAACATCAGGCATGCAAAGCTGCTTTGTGAATATGCAAATCCCACCAGCATCTGCACTGCCTTGTTTGCAGTCTAGCTGGGCCTCAGCAACAGCTTGGGCTAGAGCCTGAGCGCAGTCTGGCATGCCAACCTTCCTCAACAGCAGCACTGCTGATCTGAGACCCCCACCTGCCACCAGCATTCCCAACCCCCGCCATAGGCTACCCTCAGCCTGCATCACATGTTCTGTTCACCGGCAGCTTGACATATGCATTCTCCTACTGACATACCAAGTATGAAGAGGCAAATGCACAGCATCTGCGACTAGACAATTCTGAGACCCCTCTACAGCATAACTTGGCAATGCATAGCCGGCCTTGTAAGCAGCTCGTATGCTTGAGCATGCTGTGGGTGAGAGTACGTGTGGAGGACGGCAGTTCTCATGGCATAAACTGGATCAGCAATTGGTTTTTCTTCGGCCAGAAACCATGTTAGTTGCTGCATAAAACAGGCTGCTTTGAATGATGCCTGAAGGGCGATGGAGTGCTGCAGGCGCTGCATGACATCCATTGCAAGCATGCCATAGGATGACAGACCGTTATAGTACAACACAGCACAGGTGAGAACGACACACTTGGCTTCAGCAGTAGGGGTGTGCAGTGAGGAAGGATGCTGACCTGATGTATGTGCGAAGCCCAGCGCTCCAGAGTGATGGCCCTGTCAGAGCCTGAGAGGGTGTTGGCTGTGAGGGTGGCGGCATAGCGCCACAGCTGTGCCTCCTGCAGCACATTCACTGCCTCCTGCGACAGACCTGCAGAACAGTCACGTCACCTCCCAGCCCAGCGTTGTGACATCAAAGAAAAGAAAAGAAAAGGAAAAGACTACACCTCTTGGCATCAATTTAATGAGAACATGAGATCGTAGCACAAAGGTGTAAGTTGCTCAACATCCTGTTGATGATCGTGTGGCACCACAGCTGCATGTTGTGCAGCATGTTGCTGCCACCTTGGGCATCCCTGCGATCACTGGTCAGAAAGTGTTCCAGATTGATGCCCAGAAGCAACATGAGGGCACATCTACCTAGACATTGCCGACAACGGTTTCCCGGGTGGGATACATTGCTGTGTACAATTTCAAACCCTTTGTTTCATTGCCTTGATGCAACTCAGCATCCAGGTCCATGGGTCCTAGCTGGGCCTCATGGCCTTTGGTCATGATAACCATTAAATTTCTAACTGACACACTGGCTGGCTGACTGGATCAACCTGTGGTGTTATGCTACCACTCTGACACATGATGGTGTCAGAGTGGCGGCACAACCCCACAGATAGTGCCTCTTACAGCATGTTTCTTGCCTCTGAGGGCAGCCTGCTGTCATGATTCCCAACCACAAATCTTTTGCAAACCTCAGTGTAACACAAGCTCTCAGGGTCGTCATCAAGCTTGTGTGTGTGTTGTCAGGATGACAGTACAAAGTCACATGTGGGCCATGTGCAGCCGTCAGCCAGAAAGGGTTCCACACCTGTGATCTACAGACAGCATCGCAGAGCTGGTCTTTCATGACTCAAGAGCTTAGATATATCCCTAGAGTCTGAAAGCCTTGCATTAGTCCCCGAGCGTTTCTTTGCTTTGACTTACATCATGAAACAGGTGATTTCAAAAACGGCGCCGGGTCTGTACTCCCAAGGGCCAACAGATCTCCAAAAAGCATAACTGACACTAGTCCTCAGGGTCTCCGACTTTGTATTTACACCATGAAACTGATGTATCACTCTCAAATACTCTCAGACAGCGATATTTCTAGATCCCCAAGAGCTATGTGCTCTCTCAAACATTCCTTCTGTGCAATATATGCAGGCTGGTCTTGCTTGTGCCTGATAGTGCTTGTGACCCACCTGCTGAGCAGAGCAGAGGGACGCCCAGCAAGTTGTCCCCAACGCTTGCAGCGTGTGCTGCCACAACCTTGGCTGCCTGAATGTGCAGGGTCCGGGAGACAGCATCTGGCGACAGGCTGCCACTGCCCTCATTGCTGGCTGCCTGCAACACACCACACACTCATGCCGAACTGGCTGGCTCTGAATCTAACTCTTCCTTGGAAGCCTTTGTATGTGTCTCTGTCACATAGAACAGACAGTATGAGACAGGGTGGGGTAGGGGGGGGTAGGCAGGGTGTTAGACAGTAAGGCAGAACGGACAGTCCTTTTCTGCCTGAACAAGTTTGACAAGTGTACCAGCATGTCTGCTTCAACAGGAGCCCAACTGCTATTGATATCACGGCTATGGGCCCCTCCAGTCAGCTGGCTGTAAGTGTATGCTGATGCTACCTATGAAGTGTAGTTTGTTTGTGTTGGGGACTGGAGAATGGTTTGGTACATAAGCATGACAATCTTCCATGAGTGAGTGCTGGTGCAATGAGGCAGTACAGAACTGTTGGATTACAGAGCGTTGCCCTGGTGAGTCACATGTATGTGCAAGCAAGGTGGACAGCAGCACTGTCTGGTGTTGGTTGAGCAAAGCTCATGTCTCAAAGCTCTGCACACAAAGACAATGGTAATGCACCAGGGCAGTGGCAACAGCAGGAAAGCGGGAGGGGATGCAAGATCGTACTGCTAGAGCCAGAGTGCAGAGTGCGTCTCTGTAGTAGCGCGCGCTCTTCTCGGGAGTGCTAGCCAGCAGGAAGCCCACAGCTGTGGCAAAGTCACCGAGGGCGACATACTCTATCACCCTTCGCTCCTGCATGCGTTGCAGGCAAGGTGTCAGCTGGCCGTGTTGTCGTGAGCATCAGCAAGCCAGAAGCTCATTGCTGAGCGGCACGCGATCTTGATACATGGCTTTGGGACTTATCAGGGGAGGCAAGGGACAATGAAGGGAATTCAGCGTACTCCTAGCACTGAATGCTTGACCAAGAGCTAAGTGACCGCTGAGTGACATGCAAACTTCATCGACCAGGCCACTGCTGAACAGAAACGCATGAGCACAGACATGGTGAGCAAGTGTCTAGCTGCAGATCTATTTCCGATCAGGCAGAAAAAAAGGTCATGCTGGAAGTGACATTCCAAGGTCTGTTGACCAGACCTAGCTCACTCTTGGTCAAGCACAAGCTGATGGACTGTCGGCACTGCCTGAAGGTTAGATTGTGAGCTGCGCCAACACAATGATGTGAGCAAGATGAGCCTGACCTGTAGCTTTTCATTCTGCTCTATGTTGCGGCGAGACATGAGCTCATGCCATTGAGATCGCTCTCGTGCCTCAGCCAGCTCGGCAGCCTCGCTCCACAGTGCCCTGGGGGCAGCTGCCTGCTGCCCTGCCCCTGTTGGGGCATGGCCGGCAGGGCCCTGGCTGGGAGCAGCTTCTTGTGCAGGACTGGCAGCTTGATCGGATTTGAAAGCTTCTGAGACTCCCTCCTGTACCTCCTGTATGATCACAACACATCTGACCACAGCTGGCAGATCAGCAGATGTGGGTTTCACGTTGAGACGCTGAACCCAACTGATTGGACAAAGGAAAGCAACTTTTGCAGACCCTCTGTGAAGAGCAAAAGCGAAAGGACTAAGCAAGCTAGGGCACTCACCTATGGTATTGCAAGACTACTTGTTATTTGCCCATTGGCTGCTGTGACCAAATACATTAACAGTCTAATGAAAAGAGTAAAACAAGCACAAACAAAGCGCAGGTAAAATCTTCAAAGGATGGTTGTCAACTACTTGACCAACAAGGGACACTACCATCTTCAGTGAACGACTGCACACTCTGTGCACACGAGAAAGGACCAACATGACAGCAAGAGATCAAAACTGACAACAGATGTTGCCCATTTTGGAAAAGATGGCTGTGTTTCAATGTGGAGACACATGTGCACCTGGGGGGTGGCAGGGGTGTGGGCCTTGACCCCACCCCTGAGCTTGGCCACAGCTGCCCTCAGGTTGGCCAAGGTGGCTGGAAGATGCTTCCAGAAGTTTGCCTGCACAGCAACAATATGCATCTGTCACAGTCAAGTTCAGTTTGCGCTGCACACGTGCCAGTGTTATAGCAAGCAACTGGCCTCAGCAGAACTTCAGGGACATGCCAATCATGTCTTGCATGTGAGGGATCATGCATTCCTGCATGTAAGGGGGCGGAATGCTTTTGCTGTGTTGTGCCTGTACTGGAATACTATATGCAGTTACGTACGCATTCGATTTCAGAAGAGTACAAACACACTCAAGATGTAAGCACGCCCCGCCAGACTGATGTGCTAAATGTGGTTGAAGAATGTTGCTTGGTCTTGTGATATGCAATTCTCTCAAAAATGTTTGCCAACATCCACCAGCTGTGGTATGGCAAACTCAGATCAGGCTGTTGCAGCCGGCATCGCACACACATGATTCATGTACATAGTGCCTTCTCAGCAGCCATTCACAGAGTGACGCTCAACCATGCACACAGACCCCTTGCACTCCCCAAAACATGCCAGAAACAGTGAAACACACTATTACGCAGTTGCGGCTGTAGCTGCTGCGTCATTGATGAAACTGCATCGTGCTTGTAGATCACCACGCTGAAGCACTGATCACAAGCTGAAGAGATCAGAAGCACTGGTCACGAGCTCTGGAGATCAGAAGCAATGATCACAAGCTGAAAAACCAGAAGCAATCATCACATGCTGA
>JAABUU010007506.1_pt1 | contig 11184 bp, 8 predicted proteins | sample 5559301 | NCBI WGS metagenome assembly JAABUU01 (sample SAMN10711884, study PRJNA513360) | rock metagenome | isolation source: Antarctica rocks | place: Antarctica: Victoria Land, Richard Nunatak white
CATCAATGTGAATTCTGCAAATAGTTTAGACGATGAAGAATTCTCAGAATCAATATGTGAGACTTATGTCATAGACAAGCAAAATCGAGTCTCAAGTCGAAAATCTCACATCAGAGTCATCAAAATAAATGAGTTAGTACATATGAATCTTGTTGATGATGATAAAATATTTCAGATCAATGAAGAATTCAGATATGTAGCTACTTTCATTGATGATTACAGTCAATATACAATCACATATCTACTAAAACGAAAGTTTAATCTAAAAGATGAACTTTGAAACTATTTGAAATTGATGAAGACTTGAAACATCTTGATTCATTGACTGCGTTCAGATAATGAAGATGAGTATGCTAGTCATTAAATTATTGAATTGCTCAAAGAGCATGAGATCAAATGAGAGTCGACGATATCATATAACTCAAGTCAAAATGAAGTTGCAGAGCGATGTTTTCACACTCTTTTTGAATGAACTCACGCTATACTGACTAGCGTCAAATTGTTGATACAACTATGAAATGAAGCAATAATGACTGTCATCTATCTGAAGAACAGAAGTTCTATCACTGCGTTGAACAAAATAACTCTCTATGAGACATGACATGACAAGAAGTCTGATCTTAGCTATTTACATATGTTTGAATGCATAGTTTATCATCATGTGAAGAGAGCTTGTCAAAAGCTCAATGACAAGAGCTTAAAATGTCAGTTCTTAAGCTACAAGAAAGTCAATCAGTTTCGCTTATGAAATGAAAAGAACGTACTAATATCTAGTCATGTTCAATGAGATGAGATAGTCATTAAAGTTGAAGAATATGATGAAGATCTTTCAATACTAAGCTTTGATGATCAAATCGACGATGCATCTTTCTTGATAAAAATCACTGAAAATGCGAAGATCGCGAAAATTATCGACGATTATCAAACAAGAACATCAGTCGCTTCACAGAAAGCTAGTAGAAGCAGATCACTAGAACTAGAATCAAGCGATTCTGATGCATCTGATGCTTTGAGCGAACATTTTAAACGAGTCATTGCTGAATCTATTGACTACAGAACATTAAATGATCTTTGAATCAGAAATCATAATCAAGACTTTGTCAATCAAGCAAATCAAGTTCAAATTGAATTGAATACTTCACAAACAGTGAAACAAGCTAGAGATAGTTTCGATTGAAAACAATGAAAGCTTGCATTCAGAAGTGAGCTCGATGCTCACATCAAAAATGACATCTTTATTCTGAAGACATCTTCGTTGAATCGATGAATACTGTCGACATGCTGAGTAACTATCATTAAGCGAGAATTCAAAGAGAAGATGATCAAATACAAAGCTAGATGAATGTGTAAGAGATTTCATCAGAAGCAGAGAATTGACTATGATGAAATCTTTGCTTCGATGATCAGAGTCACGATCATCAAAATGCTTTTAGCATTGACGATTAAATATGATTATGAAGTTGAATAAATGAACATCATCATCGCTTTTCTAGAAGCACATCTAAAAGAGAAGATCTGAATGCAGCAATCATCAAGATTTGAGCAAAAAGAATTAAATGAAATCTTTTTGACCTGTCGTTTAAACAAGACTCTATATGAACTAAAACAGGCATCTCAGAAATGATATGCAACTCTGAAAGTTTATCTCATCTTCATCGACTATCAAAGAATAGAAATTGATCATTCAGTGTTCATTCATGATAATGACATCATTATCGTCATCTATGTGAACGATCTGCTTATTCTAGAATCAAATATATTCGATATTCAAGCTCTGAAGCTGCAATTTGCAGAACGCTTTCAAATGAAAGATCTTGACTCAATCGAGTGATATCTAGAAATGCACATAACTTGTAATAAAGCTGAACGAACTCTTTGAATCAATCAAAGCATTTATATCAAGCGAGTCATTGAGCTTCTGAGCATGAGCAATTGCAGCTCAACTAAAACATCGATGCATCACAGATGTCAGCTCAAGAAGAACGTTTATTGAAAGTCAAAGAAGTGAGTCAAATATCAAGCTATTTCTGAAGAAATAAAGAGCTATCAATCAATCATTGAAACACTGATGTGAATAGTCTGTCAAACACAATCAGACATAGTCTATGCAGTGAGCAAATGCAGCAGATATTCGACGAATTCTACTCTCGATCATGATCTAGCTGTCAAACAAATCATTCAATATCTAGTCGATACTGCTGAGCTGAGACTTCGATATGAATCTTTCAAAGTGAAGAGAGTTGAGAAAGCTGAATTCTTTGAATATATCAATTCAGCTCATGCGAATTGCTTGAATTTTCGAAGGTTCATCTTCGACTATATGTTTTTTCTATGAAATGAATCAATTAGCTGAAGCTTCAAACAGCAATGCATTAGCACGTCATCTGCTGAAGCTGAATACGTCGACGAATGTAATTCAGTCAAAGAATTGATCTTTCTGATTCAAGCTTTGAAAGAGATGAGATATGATGATTCAGATACGAATTCAACTACCATTTTAGCTGACAATCAAGCGGCTATAAAAATGGGTAGCAATCTCGTCAATCATCTCGAGCTAAGCACATTGATACGTCGTATCACTATGTTCGAAATAAGGTAGAAGAGGAAGCAATCAGATTGAAATACATACTCATCGATCAAATGATGATCGACGATCTAATCAAACCTCTGAACTCAGGCAAATTTCTAAGGTTCAGGTCAGTTATGAAACTAGCTTCAAGAAATGAGGCTACCTCGTCGAGCATGGCGTCGGCGAGCAAAAGAGCACGGTATACATAGAAGGTCTGAATAGCTTCACATGAAGCTTCAATTCCTAAGAGGGAGTGTTGAAAACGAGGTACGTATGAACATACGTATGAACATACGTATGCTCATACGTATACCTCGGCGGTTAGTTATTTCCGCTCCGGCCGAAGCGGCTTGGCGCTAGAGGTATTTATCCGTCCTCTCACTTCTTTCTTCATCTGTATGCTCTATCATATGCTCTACCTACTAGATAGTCAATATATCTACATGCACATATTCGTTCTGACCCTCATATACCAATACTATAAACGGATCACCGTGGGGCAGAGCGAAAATGAATGCCAAGAATTCTAAACCTTTCTGCATACGCTAATATTCCTGCCGCTTCATCACATTCAACTCTCTTTCGTTCTGCATTAACTCTATTCTCTTCTTCTTCTCGACCGCATCGTTGACGAACTCCTTCTCGTTCAACCTTATCATTTCATTGCACAAAGAGAATGAAATCCAACGATGAAGCAGCTGATGTTCACTTTCCAGAGCCTAGAAGTCGCCTTTACTCGTCGATTATTGGATTGTGTTCTTCATTGTTTGATATTTTGAGAGATTTAGAAAGTGACTATAAGGAGGCAGCGCGAGAAGGCCTCTAAGGAGTTAAATTACAGAAAATTTTCAGCGAAACCGTGTGGAAGCAGTTGCTAAGTTTTGTGGGAGTTAATATTTGAGCAAATAAAGCATTGCGCAGGTGGCTTTGAAAGAATGTGAATGAGGTCCTCTGCAGGAGCTCGACGACCTAGTTTGCGTGTGTAAATTCTATCGCTCGTACCAGCTATCATGCCGGCACATCTTTCACTTCGCAACTATATATGGTCAAGGGAATATCACTATAACTGTACTTGTACGTCTAAACGCTTGAGTCAAGTCCCACTGTTGAAAAGTCCGGTTCAACCTTCTTCGGGGTTGTGGGAAACATAATCATCTGGAGTTTTGCCTAAGTTGTTCCGGATGTTCCATTTAGCCCCTTCGCTCAAGAGGTACTTTACAGTATCGAAATTGATCGCAATGGCTGCGATGTGTAGAGCAGTGTCTCCATCCTTATCAATCCCATCTATCAGTGAGAAACCCTTTTCCACAAGCACCTCCATGAAAACGATCGCCTTTGATGATTGAGGATGGTTCGCGAGAGCGTGGAATAGAGTAGAATCGTCCTTATCTCGCACGTTGATATCGGCACCAGCTTTCAAGAGGACTGATAAGGTTTCGACATTCGCGGTAGAGGCGGCCCAGTACAGAGGCGATTGACCCTCTCCGTTTTTGAGGTTTGGGTCTGCTTCATTGTCAAGTATCGCCTTGCATAAACCTCCTGTAAAGTTTCTCGCCACCCAGCCGAGAATCGTTCTCTCATATAACTCTTCGTGTTCGTCATCTATATGGTGAACATTCCAATAGTTTCGTACACCCTTCACATCATCACGTTCAATCAAGTCAAAAATATCCTTCGGGGTAGAGGAATTCAGTGATGTCATTATGGACTGCTGATCAGAAGCTGAATGTCGACACAATATTAATGGTTAGCGAGAACTATAACGTTTACACCGGTGGGTGCTCACCAGGTTCTTGAGTACTTGGCAGTCACAATTAAGGAGTTATTTATCCGACGACGTGGACCGGAGATAAAAGGATTTCTTAGAACGGTGGGGCAGGAATGATAGGTCAAGGGTGAAGACGACAATGCTGCAGGTCAAAGTACAGGAAGTGCCTCATGAACGCCAACACATCGAAGTGATCTTGCTCCAATTGTGCTGGCCGGAATTTGAGGGTTCTGTTTCCGGGGAAGCTTGCCTCAAGACCCGCTTGCTACTACTCTGGCGATCATGAACGTTGAGAGGGGCGCACCGCCGACTTGCGGCTTTGGTCATGCCCCCCTCCCTTGTACTATCGCTGACCAGTAAAACAATCTATCGAACGCCACCGTTTGCGACGGTGAGGTTGGGCTGTTAACGAGTTTCTAGCCATTGTCAAATCCACTTCATCCACGTTGTTCTCATCGAACGAATGGTCAAGCAGCAAGTCGGAGAAGCGGTGGCTATCGATAATCCAAGGTATCATTGGCTTGAGTTTGTTATTCTTCCTAGTAGTTCTTCTCCGTTTTCGTTCATTTCAATCTCCCACATTCCAGAACATGGCATCTCAGTAGCGCCTTTAATAACTACTACAGTTCATTCTCCAAAGCACGGCAACGAGAGGAGCCACTTTGAGCTCCAGCCCGTATGCCAGAGCAGGACTTAGCAGCTGCTATACTTCAAGCATACCCAAGGCCATAGTCTGCCACGCCAGAAGCTACTCCATGCTCGCTGCATTTCAGCTTACCCACCTGGCGATCCTACTCAAAGCAATACTCAACAGCTACTCGCTCATTCACCCAATGATCATGCTTCGAAGCACGACAACCGCAGCAGCTATCAGTTCACCCATTCAACTGAAAAACCAGTAGCTACTTCGTTGCCGGGATATCAGTGATCAAGGTACGTGCGGGTCTCAATATACTCAGTCTCGTACCAACAACTATTACCCCAAGTAGGATACATTCGATGGCAAAGTCAGTATCTACACGCTCCATCTAATGATTCACTTTTTGTAGTATGAGACTGCTCGCTCGACACTATAGCTACAAGCAAATAATCAGCCAGCAAGTTCATCTCACGTTATTCAAGGAGGGAGGGAAGATGGAGGGAGTAGGGAGCGAGGAGAGGAGAGCGGTAAAGTGGTGAGGGATAAAGGGGATGCAGGATCTCAGACGAGTCACAAAAATCACCGTCCCTCAACCAAAGAATTCAAGAGATCAAAAGAAAGGCGAGAGACAAGAAGTAAGAGGTCATCGTCCTCATCAACAACCAAACACAGAAAGCAAGGAACAAGACAAAAGGAAGGGAAGGAGTAGGATGCATGAGGTGTAAGGTATGAGATGGATGCACAAGAAGGAGAAGAAGGAAACAAGACAATGGAAGAAGGGGATACAGGGTTTCAAGACTAGAGGCACAGAGAGAGGGACGACAAATCAGAGATCATTGACTTCACATCAGAAGATTCAAAAAAAGGAAACAAGACAAAAAGAAGGAAAGGAGCTGAAGAACAAGAACTTAAAGAGGCGGAGACAGTGGTTACCGCTCCCTCACTAAATGATAAACGCTTTATCGCTGAACAAGGTATGCGTCCCCACTACCTCGGACAATTCACTTCATACATCACTCCGACACCATTCCTCATTTATCTACATCATCAACAAGGCAGTCACAATAGAATCCCAAGCCCAGATCGAAAACCTTTCACTTCATCGACAAATTCGGCCTTGTTGCTCTTCCTCTCTCTTTCCACCAGCAGCAAGCTCACGCCAAAGCAGACCTCTCTCACTTTATCGGCAAGCTCGGCCCAAATGCATTGTTCTTCTCACGCTACATCTGCCACCAGCTCAAACCCAGACCAACTTCCTCTTCATCGGCAAAATTAGTCGCTTTTGCTCGATACTTCTTCGTGAGTAAATCTACGGCACGTTCTTCTATCATCAGCTAATAGGACTTCGTCGAAAACTCTCGCATTGAGCGCTCCAAAACTTTCAAATCATGTAAAGCAATTCGGGTATAATAGTGTCTGTTTACACATCAACTCGAAGGCGCAAATTTGGGAAGGCTTACTCGAGGACGATGATAGGTCGGTAGCTGGTATGTACTTTCTGCTTGTCGCTCTCTAGTCGCTAACAGCGCTACAGAGTGTTGGACAACTTCGCTGTGGAACTCGTCTTCAGAAGAGTGCAAAGAGATCTGTGACCTTCGTTCGGCTCGTTTGCCGGCGAATGTTACTTTGTGTGCTAGCGCAGCATCGAGCAACCCGACCTTCGATCAATCCAGCTGACGGTCCTCATATATAACTAAAGCCTACACTAAAACTAATGTTCTTTTTAAAACATCTGTTTTCGTAGATTTTATAATACAAGTTGTTAGTTAAAAAAAATATTTATCTTAAGTTTATAATATATATGGCGGTTAAACTACGTAAGTTAAAACTGTTCTTTTTTAACTATAGTCTATTTTTTTCTTTTCGATAGTATATTGTTAAGCCGATAATACGACTTGACATTCAACAGCCAATGCTCGAGGCTTCAACCCTATTTCCACAGCAAGCTGATTCAAGAGTGAATCTTGCTGTCGCTTTCTCCTCCTTCCCCTTCCTTCAGCAATATCATCGTCGTTGTCTTCATGTCTCTAACATTAGCAACCCTTGAAGGGATCAGCCAGCCATTTCGAACACGTCCTGAATGAGGTGGAAATTCTCAACACGAAGCTGAGCCGGCAACGACCACTGCGCAGAGGAACTCGAAAGTATACGGGCCGTTGTAGAAACGAAGGCTGCAACTTTGCGCAACGCTACACTAGAGTTACGTGTTGCGAGCAGTTCTACACAACTAGGCAGGACAGGAATCTGCACAGGTATATTGATGCACTCGTATAGCTAAATTGAATTGCCCTCACTGACAGTTCCTTCAAAAGGTCCCGTCGGATTTCGATCCCTTTTCTTCAGATCTGCAAACATTTTGACTTGGTTCTAGCTCAATCGACGGGTCATGCATTTATACATCGGAGTACGAGCAGCTTCGACGATGCCGGGTCTGTCTCAGTAAAGTGCGTACTTCTGACGCGATTGATAATCATAACCCCGTGGTCTTCACTTCTGTCGTTATCGAATTTCATAAATCGCACAGCGATCTGACACTGAAGAGACTAAGGACGTTGAGGGGACATTGATATTGTCATCGCAAAGCCATTTGCGTGACCCAGAACAGCTCTGCGATATCGTTGCCCCAACAGCATTGTATTAGTCGCCAGCTTTCACAATCCGTACGCTTCGTCTTGCGTAAGGTAGATTATCGCTCAACCCATGACAAGCCAAGAAATGTTATCCATCTTGCTGAGGAGCTGGCTAGCTGCTTCAGATATGCCTGAGCTACAATCTATTCGTATTGATTTCTAATCGCCAGTCCTTCGTCGGCAAGGGGGAATTTGATGGCAAACGTCTGAGGAAAAGAGTAGATCATCGAGAAATAACGGGGCGTTTCGCGGTTGGGTGAGGCTTGATGAAGCATTAGGGTCTGTGCATAACCACTGTTGGATTGTTATAACTCTCTCAGCCAAATTTGGCTGAGGGGGTTACCTCTTTCCACGAAGCCAACAATAATACTCCTGAACTGGCTCCTCGTAAGAGCACAATTCAAGAAGAAAGGCATGCGTAGTGTCAAAGCCCGTACATGCACCATCAATTGTACGTGAAATGTCATCAATATTCATGATGTGACCTTTTAATGAGTATTGATTTTCTGTTTCGGCACCAAGCAGTAAGAACCTTGTTTGTTCTTTCGTGATAAGGATCTAAGTTGTCTCATAACCTTTCAGAGCTCGTTAGTACAGTCTTCTGCCTCGTTCATCTTGCCCTGGGCACCATACGAATTACCCAGTTTGTTGACTGTGTCGAGCGTAAACGTGTGCTCGGGGCCCCATGCCTTTTCGTATCCCGTCAATGCCCGCAGGTACATGTCTTCAGCTTCTTTCATCTTGTCTTGATCTGAATACAGAGTTCCGAGATTGTTGACTGTGTCAAGCGTCAATGTGTGCTCAGAACCCTAGGCCTTTTCCTTTCCTGTTAATGCCCGCAGGTACATATTCTCAGCTTCTGTCATCTGCCTTGTCCACCTTGAGCGTTGACGTCGGCCCTTTGGCGAGCAGCATCTGCACCACTTGATCATAATCTCCTTTTGACGCTGCCTTCAGTGCGTTGCCATAGTATCCACCTTGAGCGTTGACGTCGGCCCCTTTATCAAGAATGGACTTTACAGATCTGATCAATTCAGCAAATGATGCATAATAGAGCGAAGGGCGAATATCATTAAGTGTTCTCATCATGTCTGAACCCCAAAATGTTCGTTCTGGGTTGTGAAGACGGATTCAGTTAAGTAAGCCATGTCCCTTGGTCAAGAGGAGCTCTATATTCAGGAGACTTTTCTCACGCTGCTCGGGCATGTCTCGTTCAATACTTTGCTGCATAATCGGCCAGTGGAAATTTAAGGACGGACCGAGTGGTCAAAGAACCCGGCTCATCAAAATGTAGAAGATATGCAAGACAGCTTTCAGCTATCAAAAGCATTGATGTCTACCTTCTAGATACTGGCATCCTTGACTCGTTCATTTCGAATGCTTGGTAAGACGAGATACTCCTTGACAGAGAAGTGAACCAATCGAACAATGAGCCCTGTATTTCCCTCGTGAGCATTCTCAAGTGTCTCTTGTAAGGATATAAGACTAGAACACAGAAACGCTGCGACAACTGGAAATCGGATTGGGATTCTTTGACTACTATCGCAAATTCGTTCCTCACTATGCGGCAATTGCGAAACCATTAATCGCATTGAAAACCCCTGGATTTAAAAGAGATCCGAACAAAGGACAACCCCGTAAGAAACACGCCGAAAACATCTCACTTGACTAAACTGAAACCTTCGGTCAGAAAGAGCTGATCGGAACCTTGGAAGCCAATGGAAAGTGTAAAGAAGCTTGGGAGACCCTGAAAGAGCGTCTGTGTTCCGCTCTCACTTTAGCTTTTCTCATTCTTTACTGATGAAAGCAAGGAAAGAGGTTTCGGAGCTGCTCTGCACGAACTGGATAAGGACCGTGAAGAGCGTCTAGTCCTATTTTTATCTAGAAGCCTAAGCGACGTCAAGACGAGAAACTGGGCAACAGAGCTGAAGGCCGGCGCGGTATGTATCTATCAACTTTCCTTCCTCGAATGAAAATCATACCGAAGCGTTTTTGGCTTCAATCCTCGTCGGCAACGAGGACTTCGAGGAGATCGAGCAGGGAGGGAGAAGATGATGATCTTTTTATTGGTCTTGAAGTTCAGCGCTGGGGATTCATTCGCGCTTGAAGCCTAACCTCCAATACCTGTAAACGACGTACATCAGAATTCGCGAAAAGGCAGCGATAGCAAAAGTGTGAATCATGCAGTGATCATGCTGTCACGTATCGCAGCAGTTGCATTGTATCTATTGCTCTGCATTAAGAGAGGTGAGGACAACATGACTATGAATCTTATCATGCCAATTTCTTTTCAATACTTCTCACTTTTAACCACTTTCAACGCACTAGCCTCATCTCTTGCATAGCTTCTGATCTTTGAGAACATGAACGGATCTTTTGGCTTAAGATGAGGTTGTCGCACGAATCGTTCAACCATTGACTGAGGTTCTGCTGTCAGCTTGCAAAGATTAACTTACCGTCATGAGCTTAAGTTCTGTGAACCCTTTGCAGTTTATTTCTGTCAGAGATAACGATCTCGTAGACATCCTCGCTACCATCACTTCCTCAATTTATGACTCTCAGCCGCGAAATTAGAGGGAAAGAATTTTCCTTGATTTGAAAGCAAGATTGAGTGGGGACGGAAGATGAAACTGCATGGGTATATGGTTGGTTTGATGGAAGAGGTTTGGCCAAATTCAATTTGACCGTTCAGACTCCAGAGTCAGCTCAGATCAGGAAGATGAGGTTACACGGCAGCGGCCTTCGAAATTGGGAGCACGAGGGTGGTGATATGGAGTAAGAGGATGATGGTAAGTGGTGGTGGGGTCTTCCAGGGTGTGAGTGTTCTCGCGCACTTCGTGGACTTTTTCACGATTAGTTGGTCAATTGATAAAAGGGCGGTGTTGGTGCATCTAACATGTTCAAAAAGATTTGGGCTTGATTAGGGTACTCTCAATGCTCAAACATCAGCCTACCCACTTCGTTCAGCCTATTACCTCCATCCCTAAACTTTTCATAAACGACTTTCTTCTGCTGGGGAGTCAGATCTTTAGGTTCTGAGGTTTGCGAGGGTAGACTAAGCGAAATCAAATCAGGACTGAGCCTGAGTCGCCTCGCTGTTTCAATTTATCCTGAGCTGACAAGACTTCGATTATATAGTCAAAGCATAGAAAGAGTGTAAAAACAGGGGGAGGGGGTGTGGGTGCTGATAAAGAGTAATTGGATGGAGAAATTTAGGTGCAATGATTGATGGGGGGGAGAAGTCGAGGGGGAGAGGAGTGCTTGGAAAAGGAGTGAGGAGAGGGAGGAGCAAGGGGAAAGGATGCTTGAAGAGGAGTGGCTGAAAGGCCGGGGAATGGAGTTGGGGGAATAATTGCTCCAAGAGGAGTGTGGTAGGGCGGAGTGAGAGTGCAAAAATGAAGGAGAGTGCTTGGGGTGGTGGGAGGGGGATTGGTGGGAGGGGAGAATGCTTGGAGAGGAGTGGTGGGAAGGAGGAGTGGGGAGGTGGGGGGAGTGGTGAGGAGAGGAGTGCTTGGAGAGAAGTGGTGGGAGGGAGGATTGTGGGGGGGGGGGGGGGGGGGGGGGGGGGTAGGAGGGA
>JAABUU010007507.1_pt1 | contig 11183 bp, 19 predicted proteins | sample 5559301 | NCBI WGS metagenome assembly JAABUU01 (sample SAMN10711884, study PRJNA513360) | rock metagenome | isolation source: Antarctica rocks | place: Antarctica: Victoria Land, Richard Nunatak white
ACCAGAGATGCAGTGCATGGGCGGCTGGCGTGGGAGGGGCGTGACATCGACCTGGTTGACACTGCTGGCTGGATGCGCCGCAACCGCCTGCACAACTATGATGAAAGCGGGTGGGCTTCTGTGCTGTGATTGTACTCTGTTTCCAGAGTCATGGGAGTGTCGCTATCTATTTGGATGTGAGACATTGCTGCAATGTATCTGCCTGCATGTGAATTGAAGGACTACAGCTCAAGAGGCAAGTCAGTGGCAAACAAAACTGATCGATACAGTTAATTGGTTGCAGCTGCCCAGCTGCAGGCGGCTTGTACAAGCTGTGATGAGCAGCTTGGCACGCAGTTGCGCTGTGCTCCTACCACCAGTCTGTCCTGCATCTGTTATGGTCTGCCTCTGTGGGCCACAACATGAATTTTGGTCTAGCACACCGTTGCTTGGCATCCACCACAGCTTAAGTCGATTCTCGACAAAAAGAGTTTTGGTCTTCTGAGCTGTGGGTCAAGGGCGCTTTTCAACATCAGTCTTATGGTCTACACGCTTTGGCCTACATGCTCACCATGTGGTTTAAACGCTACATTTGTGTGGTCAGGGGTGCAGTGGCTGAGCAGACGCTGCGGCAGGGGCAGCGCAGCATGCACATGGCAGCTGTGGTAGTGCTGCTGGTGAATGCAGAGGATGTGCGGGACAGAGGTAGTGGAGTCTCCAAGCGTGAGCTGGCCCTGGCTAGCGACGTCATCAAGGAGGGCCGAGCCTTACTCATTGTGGCCAACAAGCTAGATGCCTGCTCGGAGGACGAGCGCTCTGCAGTGAGTCATCGGCTGATCTGCTGTGTATAACCTGTATATGGAAGGGGAATGCGCAGCAAAAGGGGTTTCTTAGCAGTGCAAAAGGGATGAAATGGTAGACACAGCACAAGCTGATGTGTGGCTGCGGCTGCTGAAAGCTGAGTGCTCAATGTCAGTGCTCCCAAGCTAGGTTGTGTTCCTTCAGGCTCTTGCCTCAAATGGTGACATGCATGAGCGCCTGCTTCGATGCACCGCACTGTCATTGTGACACTGCTTTTTTTGCGAATGTATGACAGGTCATGGAGCGCATCCACAGCCAGTTTCAAGCAAGTACATCTGAGGTGGCAGCTCTGCCGTTGCATGGACTGTCAGCCAAGACAGGTGAAGGAGCCCAAGATCTGCTTCCAGCAGCAATGCAGCTGTATGACACCTGGAACAAACGGCTGACCACATCTAGGCTGAACAACTGGCGAGAAAAGGTGACATTCTGGCATTGAGCTTTTGGGGTTGGTCACAAAGAAGATTGCTTTCATGTACACATGTGTATGGCATCTTCTGTTGATCCTGCCGTGTGCTGCAATTCCCGTCAAACTGAACTACAGTCAGTAAAGTGACAAGACAAGCAGATTTTGTTATCAGATCTGCAGCACGCTTGGGGCAACAGTCATTGTTTATTGCAATCTATCAAGGAACAATCATTGTGCTCGATGATAATGATGTGTGTGTGCAGCTGGTGATGCGTCACCAAGGTGATGGAGCAACAGGGAGTGCACTAGCCCGGATACGCTACATCACCCAGGTCAAGAGCAGACCACCAACATTTGCAGTATTTGTATCTGGTGGACTTGCTTTTCCAGAGAATGCAAGGCGCTTTCTCACAAGAGCTTTGCAGAAAGACTTTGAATTTGAAGGAGTCCCAATCCGGGCTGAGATGCGCTATAGAAAGAGGAAACAAAATGCAGGACAACCAAAGCGCTCGCCAATAGCAGCCAACCAGCAATCACCAGTAGTTCAGAAAAGAGCTGCACGTCAAGCAGCATAAACCATTGGTACTTCTCAATAACACTGCTTAGATAGGCTGATGTCTATACAGCCCAACAGTATCCCAGTGAATCAATAAGGAATGAATAAGAACTCTTGTGCTGCAAGCCTTTGTCAGCAGCTCCACTACCAAAATCAACAATGTAGCATGGCAGCAACAGGCCTTGGTACTTACTAATTCACACTTTTGCATGGAGGGACTTAGTTGGGCCGACAGAGACACAAATAATTCCTTGCCAGTCTGATCTGATATGTGGTTTTGAACCAAGGCCTAATTTGCCAAAGGAGGCACAAAGAACTCCTTGCCAGTCTGATCTGACAGCATGATCCGCTCATCCACTCCCATCTTCTGGCATTCCTCCCTTATGCTGGTGAACAGTACTGATGAGAGATAACGCTCGCCAAAGCTGCACAGGATGACAACAATGAGCTTGCCAGCCATCTCTGGTCTGGTGGCCACCCTCAGGGCCGCAACAACTGCCGCTCCTGACGAAATGCCGCAAAAGATGCCTTCCTCCTTTGCCAAACGCTTTGCCATCTCTATTGAGTCCTCACTGCTCACCTGCACAGTCCCCACTCAAGCTCAGCAACAAGTCAAGCAGCAGCCTCACTTGACAGCAACCTCACACAGTGTTACACAAGTCATGAAGACAGCGATACTACTTGCAAAAATTGCTGAACACAGACAGTGTCAGCAAGCAACAGAACGTCCAGAGAAGCATCATCTTGCGTGCAGGCAACATGCAAGACAGCAAGTGCAGGCAGGCTGAAGGCATTGCAAGGCCAAAAGATGTCCCAAAACATGGACTAAAACAAAACATGCTTTGCAAGCGTGACATGATACGCCACCATAGTGACGTGACACAGTGCACCCTCTGCACCTGCAAAACCTCATCATAGACTTTGGTGTTGAGGACACCAGGCACAAAGCCTGCTCCAATGCCCTGAATCTTGTGAGGCCCTGGTGCGCCGCCTGACAGTACTGGGCTCTCGGTTGGCTCAATGCCAATCACTCGGATGTCTGACTTCTGTGACTTGAGGTACTCACCAGCGCCTGTGATGGTGCCTCCAGTGCCAATTGCACTCATGAACACATCAACCTGTGCAGCCAAGAGTTAGTGTTATAGTTGCACAGCAACATGGCGCTTTTAGTGTCTGCCCACATTTCTTGTGGAGGCATCTTAAGCGATTGGTATTGCAACATGTACAGCAATGGCTGCTTGCAGTTGACAGGCTTGAGATCAGCAAGACAAGGCAAGACTCCATCTAAGCTGACCATTGCAGGTTGTGTGCCACTGAGCGCCAAGACTGTAAGTACCAAGAAGCTCTGTCAGCACGAAATGCACCAAACCCCCTGTTGACATTGACTGTGACATTGATTCACTTTGCCTTGGCCAGGAACAGGAACAACAAGCATGCTACCATTGCCACGCAGGAAAAGCTGATGCTGCACAATGATAACTGACCTGTCCAGCTGTGTCCCGCCAGATTTCCGGCCCTGTTGTGCGACGGTGAATGTCAGCATTGGCAGGGTTCTCAAACTGCTGTAGGATGTATGAATTGTCTGTCTTAGCAGCTATCTCCTGTGCCTTATTTACAGCTCCTCGCATCGCCTGCAAAAACAGATTGGTCACGAGCGCTGCAGTAATCCCTTCAGACAAAATCTTAGTCCATCAGACTCAATGTTGTTGGCTCAAACCTCATTCCAATGTCAGCATGCTGCATATAATGTATGTACACAGGCTACCAAACAAACCCTGGCGTGTGATGAAGTGCGCAATATTGCTTTGGTGATGTGTGATTTGTCGAGACGGAATGCCATGTACAGGCGGAATGATAGGGCCTGGATCAGTTGTTACAACTCAATGTAGAAAAATGCAGCACCTTTGATGGATCAGTGAGAACAAGCTCTGCTCCAAAGGCCTGCAATAGGACCCTCCTTTCTAGAGACATGGACGCTGGCATGGTAAGTATTAGCTTGTATCCCTTAGCAGCAGCTACAAAGGCAAGACCAATGCCGGTGTTACCAGATGTTGGCTCAACAAGGGTTGTCACTCCTGCAGGCATACAAGTGTTGCAGTATTTGTTGTAACTCAATCTGATTGCTTCTTCCGAATACAGGCAGTGATGCAGTTGTTGCTATGATCCATAGGGACTGAAGTTTGACCTGGTTTGATCAAGCCCTTTTTCTCAGCATCCTCAATCATATTCTTGCCAATTCTGTCCTTCACACTGCAGCAGGGCTCCTGAATCTCAAGCTTGCAGGCAATGCGGGCGCCAGCTCCCTTGCTGACCTGGTTGAGGAACACCATTGGTGTGTTTCCTATCAGGTCTGTCACGCTTGCTGCAATCCTAGAACCAGGAGCTGCTGTTGATCTGGCAGGAGGTGCTTCTGTTGCAGCTGCATTTACTTGTGCATCTGCTCTACATACTAATGCATTTCGATTGCTATGCGCAGCTGCTTGTTTACGCTGTCTCAGAGGAGTAGCAACGAGTGAGTTCCTCAATGTATTGCCCTGCATGCACACAACTGAGTCCACATCAATCGCTTCCATGCTCACACAGACCTACATTTGCTTATTGTTTTTCGGTCAGTTCGGTCAACCTATACAGAGTGAATATGAACGTGCCTTTATGTGACCTGGACAGCTCAGGCCAAGGGATCTCGCCATGACCGGTCCTGCCGACACGCCTGGGTTTGCCTGTTGCCACAAGCAAGTGCTCAGCCTGCACAATTGCATGTTTGTGATAGCGCTGACAAACAACGCAAGATCTTACCTACGTTGACGGAGCCCAGAGCAACAGCACCGTTTCTGAGGCGGAAATTGAAGCTGCGGATAGCTGTCCTGTACGCTGTGGCAGATTGACAAACACAGGATTACAGAGGCTACAGTGTCAGCGCAAACTGTAACACATATGCTGAGGCTACAGTGTCATAATGAGACCAGAATTTAGAATCCAAAGCATTGCAACCTGAAGTTTGACTTCTGCCTCTATGCCAGCAGAGTCGACTCAGACATTGAATTTGAAGGCCACCCTGTTCCTGTGAAGACCACAGTAGCCTTGGTGTCGTGCAGAAGCTACTTGATGCAGGCGTAAGCTTCGACACCCATGGCCACCACAGCATTGCTAGCAGCGCAGGAAGTGCTGACAAAGCAGGCAGCTCGAGCTCAAGACGTTGACTACTTGCAAATGCCACCCAAACGGGTGTACACGTACGGCCTGATAAGCTACCCTGCAAAACTGCCATGCTCTTTGCATTCATGTGCATGAATATGCACAACTTACATGTCCAAATGCAGAGTCTGCAGGGTCTGACCTTGTACATGCAGGTCGTCCATTGTTGAGGACGAAGCTTGCAGTCACCTGAAAGTTCAGAATCTGATAAGAGTCCAACGCTGCTGCAGCATGATGCCATGTCCACGTGCTCGAAAACACCAGCTGCTTATGATCCATATTATGAAGAGATAATTAACAAGCAAAAATCAAGTTTAACCTGGTCGACATGTTAAATGGCGCCACTTCAAAGGTTTGTCGGTTGTACAAGACTATTGGGTTCCACAATGAGGCCATGGCTATGTCTGTGAGAAGCTTGGACCCAAGTCAGGATCGCCTCAATCTTTTCTACATTACGGGATCGTCTCTTCTTTTTCTTTTCCTTCAACAATGAGAACATACAAGCCAAGTGCCAATGGCAATACAGCCTAGGGACGCTCAACATAAGGCTATGCATACATGGTCTCCCTGTAGCTCAGCTGAACCCAAACAGGCTGTGGACAGGCACTATGGGTGGATATCAGATAGTATCTCTGTCATCTGGTGCATGTTGTCCCACCCAACTGTATAATGGTTGCATCTCACACAAGAGGTGTACAAATCCAGTGTCCTATTTTGCCTAGCTCATCTTTCCCGCAACTGCTTCAGCTCTGCATCTTTCCTCTGGATTTCCATTTGAGCAGTCTTGAATAGGCATGAAATGTTCCTCACCAATGTCTCCCGCTCCTTGGACAGCCTAGCAGTCTGCATTTTGCACAATTGTTGATGCCTGCAGTGTCTGTGCAGAACTGGGCAGCATGACACTGGGACAGTGTGCTTAGCAGGTCACTTGCACACCTCAGCCAGCGCCTTGTCAAGCTCAGCTTGCAACTGCTGCATGTCCTCTTCTTTGGCTTGCAGTTTGCTTCTCAACTGTGCAAGTCACGACGGTCAAGACACTGAATGGGCATTACACAAAGCCAACTAAGGTACCTCTTCCGCCTCTGCCCTGTAGTGTCCTTGTCCCTCTTCTGCATGGCCGGTGATCAGGTCTCCATACAAGTCGGTCTCATCATTCACCTCCATATGGGAACAAATTACACAAGCTCACAACGCTACAAATCGAAAAACGGCCTTTGCTCGTTAAGCGGCGTTTCGGACGGTGCAGGGCTTGTTGCCATGTTTTGATCAGCTCCCTGAGAGAACGATAAACAAGCGATAAACTATTGTCAACACGTGAGAGCTAACCATGAGTCTAGATGACAGCTTTCGCTCCGTCAATTTGGCAACATGTCCCGCTGAATCTCGCAAGCCATGCATATGCCGGTGACTGTGACTAATAGCTAGGCCTTAGCAATAACCGCAAGCAACAAACAGTTCCGATCTTGACTTCCGTTGTGGCATTATTCTGCTCCTGTGTGAGGCGGACAAAACAGAAGACTATTACTGGAACCTCAGATCGAAAACAGCTCCCATCGCACTGACAGTAACCGGAAGGCATCAGATGGAGTCAACAGAAGGAGCAGCAGCTCACCACAAAGGCACACGGCTTATAGAACAAGTTGAAAAAGGGCTTGACTGGATCACCGTTGGTGTCAACAGTAGCTTCACTTGCAGTATCTCAATAAACAATTCTTAAGTTAGTTGATCACCGCTTGTTTGAGTGCTGAAGACACTGCAGGTTGTTGTGACCCTATTACATTTCTCCTCCAAACAAGGGCAGGGTTTTAGCCCAATGCCAGCGTGTCCAGGTGCATGTTACCCACCCTGTTACAATTGTGTAGCCCGCAAGCTGGCGTCAAACTCAATAAGCTACAACAGCTTTGCCTTTGGTTTCCCCAACACCTTCTTCCTTTGACTCAGCATGTGTAAGTACAGCACTGGGAATCCTGCACAAATAAGTTCAATTCACATTTGATGGTGTGCAATGCTTGTAGCACTACAGCATGCTTCGTATTGGCCGAGAATGAGGTTTGCAAACGAACTGCATGTGCTGCCAATCACAAGGTCTTCTGCATGCATACATTGTGCACATAACAGCTGATGTCAAAAGATATGCGCATCACAATGCGACACCTACCTGGAATGTATATAGCGACCGCCAGCAGACAGAAGAGAAAGTAATCAAATGCAAAGTTGAAGGCATTTGGCATGCGTATGCTCCAAATCTGAGACTTTCTGATGTGTGGAAGCGCCAAGGCAACCATGGTCATTTCACTGGCCACACCCAACGGATACAGCGGGATGAATGTTGTATAACGCAGCCATAACAGAGGGTATGGTGACATGCCAAGCTCCTGCAATAATGAGTGAGCTTCACTGTCACTGTGAGCTGTGATATGGGGTCGACCATGAGTGGAAAAAGCATGTTTGAGCATAAGTGTGAACATGCAACTGACATGATATGCTTTATGCATACGACACAATCTCTTGTGTAGACAAGGCAGCTTGGCACGCCATATGCATGGTGACAGTGCCAGCAGGCCACAGGGGTCCATCTAGCAGACAGGTGTGCGCTAGCAGTAGGAGTGTGGAATGCTGCAGAGCAGTTGGGGCTGTCCTGTGCATGATCCATGGCTGCTGCAGGTTGCTGTTGGCAACTTTTACCTTGAAAGCAAAGAAGCTGTACCGGACTATCTCTGTGATGCTCCACGCAAGCAAGAGCGACATCAGGTTCAGCTCAATGGAATGCTCTCCAAGGGGAACAACTGTTACTCCTCTGCTTGTAATCTGTGCTGGAGCGGCCACCATTATGCCCCAGACCACCCACACCCTTGATGTCACCTGAAGAACTGCAGGCAAACCATGTCAACAGCAGTCTACAACCTGTTGTTGGTCATGCAGCAAAATGTCAGAACGTTGCAGAGGGTCATAGTGAGATCATCCATCAAATGCAGGGCTGCAAAGCCTGGACCATCTGCAGCGCTGCACCTGTTGTCATGACAGGAGCTCTGACAACCCCTAGGACACTGTGCGCCACCTGCAAGGTTAGCATGCGACTTTGGCAAGGTTGACACAAGCATATGGCAACTTGATGATTACACTTACCTCCAACAGCGCAGCAGTTTGGGTCAACTTCAATGGCGTCTCAATGGCCTGCAGAGCAGCAGTGGAAGGCACAGCTCAGCGCTGCTGATGACATCGCTCAGCGTTGCCTGCATGGCAAGGAGGGTTACCTTCCAAATTTGCCAGAGGTCACCACCATTATACCTCTCAATGAGACAAAGGAACAGAACATAAGCCCTGCTGGCATGTAACTGTCAGATATCAGACATTGTTGTAGTGATGTACTGTGTTGACGGGGACTTACCAGCCACAGACGACCGTGATGTTGAAGATCAGTAAATAGGTCGACTTGACCTATGACAAAACATGTTTCACACTTTGACAAGACAAGTGTCCGGAAACCAAACAGCAACAACTGAGTACGGTCGACTCGGCGGCATCGACTTGCTCACCATTACAAGCTGCAGTCTGATCAAGGTGGCCCTAGCAGCGCGCAGATCAGCAGCGGTGGAGATCTGCACTTATGGGCGGACCTAAACAAATGGTTTTGAGGCAGCTGACTGGCAATTTTGTACCAACGGTCCAGCACAAGCAACTGCACCTATGGCCCAATGTGGCACAGCAAGCGCAAAGTCTCTGCAGCAGACAGTCAATGGGACATCACAATTAGGTCATCGATGTAATGTGTCTATGCCCATGGGAAATCATGATGGACTTGCTGTGAAAACATCTCTTCCATTCACTTGAGCGCTATGCTGCTGATGCCTGATGACGTGAGATATCAGTGTGCTCCCCTCGTGCCCCACTTCTCGATTTGTTTTTGGCATGCATCCATAATCTCAAACTTCAAAGCACCACATGCTTGTTGCTACTTGGTACAAACTGCTTGTGTGCTGTGTCATATGCTGCAGCAGTCTTGCTGCGACCCTTGCACATGCACCTAATGTATCACACGTGCCACTGCTGGACATCTGACTTCGATCTTTTAATGCTGCGCTGCTGCTTGCATGAAGTTCCTATAGGGCCCTATAGGTCCCTATAGCTATACCGGTATATGTGAAAGAGTCACCGTATGGCGTGTAAGAATCAAAGGCAATCGGGCACAAAGAGAAAAAGCTTACAATGCTAGCCAGCTAACAAGTCTGATCATAGGGACACGAGATCTGGTGTCGTTTACTAAGAACACGAAAGAAGCACTCACAATACCTGCAAACACCTCATAGGACAGCTACCTGGAGAGTGCGTCTGGTCGCTATGCAAGGAACACTTAGTCTGGCAGCGTGGCTACCGGCAAGGACAGTTTACGGCTATCGAGGTATGCCAGTCCACACAGCAGTCCACACATGCAGAAAGTGTATGCAAAGAGTCAAGTTGGTGTCTTCTATCCTCACAGTCTGTGTGTGCCGAAGGACCTGCGCTTGGTTTGGCCTCTCAGTTAGCGAAGCATGCGTCGTTCTCGTCGATTCGAGAACCTCTCACCCCTTTTCGGTAAGCAGGCCTCAACAAGATCTCTTTAGAGGCACCTGCTACTTCGAGGTTGCAGCTGACACATTTGGTCCTGAACAGGGGTCTGGAGCACAAGCAGCAGGAAGAAACATTCTTATATGATACACATACTCCAATGAATCTGCTGCAGAAAGGCGCAATTGCTGTTCTATCAACTGCAGCAGCATTCAGAAAGCAAGTGGTTGAGCCTTTGCGTTCATCTGCATGCCTGCTTGCATAACTTGGCCTGTTGCATATACTCACAATGTTTGGATGCTACCTGCAGTCCTGCAAGAGCAGACATGGTCGCAGCTCTTGGAGAGACAACAGGTGACTCAATAGCCACGCTTTCTTGGCAACCTGCATTTGCCGCAGCTGTGCATCTCAACCCTTCTGCGCTGCACAGGAGTTGCAGCACTGCAGGGCATGCTGCGAAGAATGCAGGACAGTGAGACAGGCCAGCAGATACTTCGTGACAAGCCAAGAGTCACTGTAAGTAAGCTGTACCATCTGTAGCTGTGCATAGTTCACGCTATGTTGCAAAGCAGCAGATCAGGCCAAATCACAATGCCAACAGGATGACAATATGTGTTGACTGTTGCCCTGCTGCAGAATGAAGCTGTTGCACATGCATGGGACTTGCCAGAAGGAACCTTTGGCCATGCCTATGCAAAGTTTATGGGTGACAGGAACTTCACAGCAGGCGATCGACCCCCAGTCAGGTTTATTGATGATATAGAGCTAGCTTATGTTGCAGCCAGAGCTCGAGAAGTCCATGACTTTTGGCACGTGTTATTTGGTTGTCACACAAATGTATTTGGGGAGCTAGCACTCAAGGCTGTTGAGCTCGTTCAGGTACCAGGTTCACAACAACAACTTTGCAGTCTGCATTGCCTGACCCGATCTGCTGCCCTGCTTCAAGCTATTTCCATGCCCAGAACAGTTGACATCCTATAGCGGACATCCTGATGCTGCAGCTGCATGAAGCTGCTGCATGTGACCTGTTACAGCATGCATGGTTACTCGTCTTCATGTTGCTGTCCTCCTGATTAGCCTGTCTACCTGCCATCAAAGCTTGGCTTTGGCTCCACAGCAAGCCTTCTGCTTGGCAGTGGACTCGCTGAGCTGCTCTGTGGCTGGCTTGCAGACAGGAATGCCAATGACAGCATTGTCAGTCTTGGGTGGCCAGTTTCGTCTCAAGGCTCAGACTCGCGCTGAGCTGTATCAAGACTTCCTGCCATGGGCACTCAGGGCCGGCTTTAGAAGCGCTGACCTCATATGTCTGTACTATGAAAAGCATTTTGAGGTGGGTCATCTAGCACATTGTTAGCATGAGCCTCTGTATGCGATTCAGCCTCCCAAGGCATCTGGTCTGCAAACTGTTCAGCGTTGATGCTGGTGCCGGCTGTGCACACAATGTGTGCATGAGTAAGTGAGCAAGTGACTGAGTGAGAAAGAAAAAAAGCAAATGAGTGAGCACTTTACTAATGTGCAATGCATTCATATGCCAGGATGACCTAGAAGACTTGCGAAGGCAGTGGCGAATTGAAATAGCTCCAATTCAAGCCAGGAAGTCTAAAATAAAGTTGCAGTAGATTAGGTACAAATGGAAGCGTG
>JAABUU010007510.1_pt1 | contig 11172 bp, 10 predicted proteins | sample 5559301 | NCBI WGS metagenome assembly JAABUU01 (sample SAMN10711884, study PRJNA513360) | rock metagenome | isolation source: Antarctica rocks | place: Antarctica: Victoria Land, Richard Nunatak white
TAACTCGTTTGCGTTCCGAGTCCTGACGCATCCGCTGACTAGCTCTCACCAGAAGTGCCGGAGACCCAAAAGACATGGCCAATGACAACAGGTGTGGCCGCCGGCTAATCGGCTCAACTCTTGTCGCACGGCGGCGCAAGCTCTGTGGCAAGAACCTCAGCCTTCTTGGCAACGTAACGTATAGTCTACAGTCACACCCTGGGGCAAACTCGTCACGCGGCCCGGCGGTTAAGCCGATAACAGGTCACGGCATAACGCTTGCACCTCGACCAAGGTTGGGCACCCCGGATGGCCGCCGACTGCTCGGCAGCTTAACGCGGCGGCGGCGTTCGCGAAGGTTAGCGCCGCCGCCATCTCCTGTTTGTGGAGCAGGGCGTACAGAAAGGCGCCGTGGAATACATCACCGGCGCCCGTGGTGTCGGCAACCGTGACGCTAAAAGCAGGGACCATGACAACGCTATTGTTACCCGCTAGCCCTACACTACCTCGTTCGCCTAGGGTTGCGACGACGATACGCGGCCCCGCCGCGCGGACCCACGCTAGCCCCCTCGCGAGGTCGCGTTGGCCCGTCATCGCCGTCAGTTGCCGGTCTGTCGTGACGTAGACATCGATGAGCGGCAGGTACCGTTCTATCCCAGGAAAGCCAACTCCGGCATCGAGGCTGACCAACGTGCCCACGGCGCGGCAGCGTGGCAGTATCTCGTCTGCTAGCGCGGGGAATGCGGTGTAGTCGAGGTGTACGTACGCGGCGCGCTCGACTGCGGCTGCCACGTCGTGGGAGGCCGGGAGCGCGAACGTGACGATGCCGGGATGATTCAAGATGCTACGCGTGCCGGTCCGCGCATCGGAGATGATGACGGTCGTCGGCGTATGCAGGCCAGCGTGCGTCGATAGGAGTGTCGTGTCTACACCCTCATTGTCCAGTGTGGCGCGTATCTCTCGTCCCGCAGCGTCATCGCCCACGACCCCGGCAAAGCCGGTGCGCGCGCCAAGGCGGGCCAGCGTGACGCTGGCGATCGCGGAGATTCCGCCGACCGCCTGCGTAAAGTCGCGCATATCCATGCGCCCGTCAGGCTGGGGAAAAGTAGGGACGGTGGCGATGAGGTCGACCGTGCAGATGCCGATCGCCAGGATATCGACATCCTCTAGCGCCATGACCTCCCGCCTTCGGTCTCTTCGATAGCGCGGGACGCGGAAACGCCGTCGTGTACGATACGGCGCAGCGCGGTGACAATGGCGGTAGGATCGTCGTGCTGCCACACATTACGCCCGAACACGACGCCGCGCACGCCCGCGCGGACGGAGCCCTCGGCCATCTCAAGGACAGCGGACACACGCTCCGCCTTTTTGCCCCCCAGGATGACCACCGGGATCGGAGTCCGCGCGACCAACGCCTGTAGCGCCACGGGGTCGGCGACGTAGGGGGCCTTGAGCACGTCGGCGCCCAGCTCGACACAGATGCGGCACGCGTGCGCGATGAGCGTGGGATCGGATCGCCGCGCCTCGGGGATCGCATCTCCCCATAGTACCGGCTCGATCATCAGCGGCACGTCCCAGGTATTGCAGGCCTGGCGCAGTGCGCTGATCCGCTCGATCATGCGCATCTGCAACGCGTACTCGACGCCCCACACAACCATCGTCTTCACTGCGTCGATGCCCAGGCGCAAAGCGTCGTCGACCGTGGCGATGAGGTCGTACGCCCGAATCTCCTCGACCGCACCTGGAACGTTGGAGTGCAGCGGCAGGTCGACGGTTAGTACCCGCGCCGGCGCCGTGCGCGACGCGAATAGATCGACGGTCTGGCGCGCCATGCCCGGAGAAAGCAGCGTACCGTCAATACCAGCGCCGATGAGGGCGCTGAGGACGGCGCGCGGGTCTTCCAGCCCCTCGGTCGCGCCTATCGCCACACCGTGATCGATCGGCACAATCACGGAGCGGCCACTCTGCTGGTCGAACAGGCGCCCCATGCGGTAGGTGAACCCCGCGCCCATGTAATGCCTCCTTACTTATCGTTCGCGCAAATTGGAAGCCAGTTCGAGAGCGTCGCGACCACTACGTGTGGTATTCATAGCGGAAACGATACTACATGTAGGAAATGTCGCTGGTTAAGTTGAAGGGAGAGCAGAATGACCAGCAACATACTGACCTGTCACGACCATAGACTCTGCGGCCATCACGGCCTTTTGTTGACAATAACCACGGTGCCGAGCCATTTGTTCACAAGCCGTCGGCGATTGTCGGCACCAGCCGCCGAACTCGCTCAAGATTTGCGCGAACGATAAGTCCTTAATGACGAGAAACGTTTATCGTAGCCCTTGGGACAGACGCTATAGAGAATCCTTACCGGCCATAGAGAGTCGTGGGACCTACAAGAGAACTACCCGCAGCCCCACGACTATCACATCACCTGTAGCCTACTGGGCGGACGGCGAGTCCAATGTAGGGCTAGGGTTTATAAACGTACTTCTGCGCGGCGACGCTGTTGAGGTTCGCTCGCGTGATGGTGTACTCGCCCGTGCCAATGTGCTTGGGGATGCCCGTCTTCCCGCTCGTTAGATAGCGATGCGCCATGTCGACGGCCATCGCGCCGATGTCGTAAGGATCCTGCGCTACCAGCGCGTCGATCGCGCCCTGGCGCAGCTTGGTTACCTGCTCGGGGCCGGCGTCGAACTCGACCAGCTTGACCTGTCCCGCCTTAATCTGGCCGCTCTGCGTCGACTCTTGCAAGGCTGTATGCACGCCGTCGCCGGAGACCTCGTTCATGGCAAAGATGCCCTTGAGACTCTTGTTGCCGGCCAGGTCGGCCTTGGTGATATTCGACGCCTGTGGGGCCGAATCGTTGCAGAACCTGGTCCCGATGTACGTGACCTTGCTGTAGGACTTGATGCCTGTCTCGAAACCCTGCTGGCGCTGGTCGGTCGTACTGACACCCGGCTGAACGCTGACGCCGGCGACCGTACCGCTGTTCCCTATTAGCCCGGCCAGCGCCTTGGCCGCGGTCATCCCGCCCGCTACGTTGTCGGACGAGATGTTGGTCACGGCGAACTGCGCGTCCTTGTCGGTGTGCGTATCGACCGTGATGATGTTGATACCTCTGGCCTTGGCGCGCATCAGCGGGTCGATCAGCGCGATGTGATCGGTCGGGGCGATAAGGATGAAGTCCGGCTTGTTGGCGATGGCCCCGTTGAGGAAGGGGAGTTGGGCGTTGGGGCTGAAGGCCGTCGGCGAGCCGACGAACTGGAACTTGTAGCCGTACTTGGCCGCCTCCGTCGCGGCCCCGCGGTCCATCGTGCGATAGAACGCGTCGGTCGTGATGCCCGCGACCAGATAGATGCTGATCGTCTTCTTGGGCGTGATGCGCGGGGCCGCCGCGCCGACCTTTGCTGGGATGAACAGGGCGGAACCGGCCAGGGCGCACGTCGCCAGGGTGGCCAAGGATTGACGCTTCATTGTAGTCCTCCTAAACCTGATGCTTCAACGAAAGAGTAGTGCCAAGACATAGCGTGCACTCGCGCTACTACTCAGGACGAGTGTCCACTTCCGGCGCGCCTCCTTTCCCACTATTTTTGCCCCTGTCACACGGGGCTTATTGACCGGCCGCCCGAGATCGGCGCCATTGATCGATCTGGACGGCGATGATGATAATCGCTCCGACAGCGACGAGCTGCCAAAACGAGGAGACATTCTGGATGGTGAAACCGTTGGCCAGAACGGTCGGGATGAAGGCGCCGACAACCGTGCCCACGATCGTGCCGATGCCGCCAAAGAGACTTGTCCCGCCGATGACGACGGCGGCAATGGCGTTGAGGTTGTCGGTGGTATGCGCGGAGAGGTTCTCCGTGCCAAAGCGCCCGAGGTCCAGAACCCCGGCGACGCCGGAGAGCAGCCCCGCGAGAGCGTAGATCTTGAGCAACTGACGATCGACGTTCACGCCGGCCAGGCGTGTACCCTGGGCATTGGCGCCAATGGCGGCGGTGTACTGGCCGAAGCGCGTCCGCGACAGCGCGACGTACGATAGAACGATGGCGATGATGGCGACGACCACCGGGATCGGTATGGTGAAATAACCCCGCCCATCGACGTAGTTGTGGAAATTATCGGGGACGGAGGTAATGTTGGTCCCGCCCGCCAGCAGGTCGGCTCCACCTGTGGCCATACCATAGCTGCCGAGGGTGACAATGAAAGACGGCAGTTTGAAGCGCGTGATGAGGATTCCATTGAAGAGGCCCCACGCTAAACCGCCCACGAGCCCCGCCGCGACGCCGAGCGGGATAGCCATGCCTTGGTGCGGGTATGTCTGCGCATCGACCTGGGCCTGTGTGCCCGAGAAGTGGAGCATCACGACGCCCGCGAGGACACCTGAGAACGTCAGCACCGCGCCCACCGACAGGTCGATACCGGCGGTGATGATGACGAACGTCTCACCCAAGGCCAGTAACAACACCGTCGCGGTGTCGAGCGCGATATTGCGCAGGTTATCCGTCCCCAGAAACGACCCCGCGCTCGTCGTCACGCTGAAATAGATGATGAGGATGAGGAGCACCCCTACGATCCAGAAACGGTCGATCCGCGAGAGCCACGCGAAGCGGTCAACGCCCTGGTCCGACGCCGTATCCTCCGGCGTCGGGTCCATGCCCCCCACCTTACCCGCGGCCACGGGTTCCGCCGGTGCGATCCGGCCCTCTATGGGCTTGCTTTCTCTAGCCATGTGCCCTACCTTACCACATTCACGTCGAGCCTATACATTGGCGTTGGCCAGCGCGGCCATCTCCGCCTCCGCGCCGGTCATCATACCCACAACCTCATTCATGGTTGTCTCGCTACGCGGCATCTCGGCGATAGTCTGACCAAGGCGCAACACCGTGACACGATCGGCGACCTGGAAGACCTCGGGTAGGTTGTGACTGATCATGATCACGGCGATCCCTTGCTCACGGATCTGCTCGATCAGCTTGAGGACCATAGCCGACTCGCGCACACCTAGCGCGGCGGTCGGCTCGTCCATGATGACGATGCGCTTGCCCCAAAAGACCGCGCGCGCCACAGCCACGGCCTGACGCTGGCCGCCCGAGAGAGTACTCACGGGTTGCGCCACGCTCTTAATCGTGACGCTCAACCGGGCCAGGGCGGAGCGGGCCTCACGCCGCATGGTCGGGCGGTCGAGGAACCCGAACCACGAGAGGGGTGGGGGCCGGTACTTCTCGCGTCCCAGGAACATGTTGCCGGCGATGTCGAGGGTCGAGGCCAGGGCGAGGTCCTGATAGACCGTCTCGATGCCGGCCGCACGCGCCTCGGCCGGCGAGGTGAAATGCGCCGCCCGCCCGTCGATCAGGATCTGCCCATCGTCGGGGGCAAGGGCGCCGGACAGGATCTTGATGGTCGTCGATTTGCCGGCGCCGTTGTCGCCAAGCAGGGCCGAGATTTGGCCCGGGTAGACGCGGAAATTGACGCCCCGCAAGGCGACAACCCGACCGAACCGCTTCTGGATGCCCCGCGCCTCCAGCAGCGGGACCGATTCTGTTGTCATAGCCTCTCCCCTTCAGCCAGCGAACGTATCTTTATCTAACGCGCCTCACGCCGCGCTGCTCATGCGCGCCGGCTACGCCACTCTACTGTGCCGGAGGAATAGACAGGGCGCTACGATGGTGCGCCTATGAGCTTAAAGGTGATTTCATTGTAGCAGCCACAACGTTTGTTGGCGCACCCCTCAACACGATGTCACGATGACACACGATGTGTTAGTGTTCTATGATTATGTTACCGTCTACCTGTCCAGTGAACATGTCACTCTGTCGGGATGAAGGACAGAGTGACAGTGACGACACGGAAACAGAAGCGCCTCTTGGTGCTCAATCGGCAAGCCATGCATTGCGTTGTTGCCCCAAGTAGACGTGCAGTCGCGTGTCCATAGGTGCCAAGTGCGGGATGTTTGGCAGCATGAGCCGCACGATCTCTAGCTACGGCGGCTCACTGTGGTGCGACAGCACATGAGATGTGATTGTCCTGGGGCGCGCCCGCGCCCGATTGACAGGCCGCGCGAACTTTGGTACCGTCAACAGTGACGGTGCGACCGTCAACAGAACGGGCGCGTCGCGTCGAGGGGACGCCCGCGCCGGAGCAGTCAGGACGCAGGAAGGAGGCGGCCGCATGGAGTGGTATCCGCTCAAACTCACAGCCCACATCCGCACCTACGCGTTTGGCGCGCGCCTGATCCCCGAGCGGCTCGGCAAGGCGGGCGTGCCCGACGGCGTCGTGGCCGAGACCTGGGAGGTCAGCGACTACCGCGACACGACGGGCGTCGTCACCAACGGCTCGCTGGCGGGGCACACCTTGCACGACCTCGTCGAGGCGTACCCCGATGAGGTGGTCGGACAGGGCTGGCGCGGCCCGCACTTCCCCCTGCTCGAGAAATTCCTCGACGCCGCGCACCCCCTCCCGGTCCACCTCCACGCCGACGACGAGACGGCCCGGCGCGTCTACGCCGAGCCGAACGGGAAGACCGAGGCCTGGCACATCCTATGGGCGGCGCCGGGCGCGACGGTTCTGGCCGGCGTCAAGCCTGGGCTGTCCCGCGATGACCTCTTCGCGGCCTTCACGGCGCAAGACTACGACGCCGTCATGCCGCGCTATCCGATCCGGGCCGGCGACACCGTCTACGTGCCCGGTGGCGTCATCCACGCCTTCGGCCCCGATACGCTCATCTTCGAGGTGCAGCAGACCTCCGACCTGACGCAGACGGTGATGCCGACCGACCTCTACGGGAACCGCTACAGCCGCGCCACCTGGGAGGCGCGCATCAACGCCACCCTCGACGAGTTGCGCACCGGCTACGAGCCGCAGCCCACCGCCGGCCTCGCCCTGCCCTCCGACGGACCGAACCGCCGCGTGGTCGGTTGTGCCGGGCCGCATGTCGCCCTGGAGCGGTGGACGCTCACGGCCCCGCGCCGCGAGGAGGTCCACCCGCGCCGCTGCCTGACTCTCGCGAACGTCGGCCCCCCCGTGCGAATCGAGCATGCGTCGGGGGAGGAGACGCTGGGGCGAGCGGAGTCGTGCATTCTCCCCGCCGCGATCGGTGAGGTGCGCATCGTCCCTGCGGGCGACGGCGACGGCGAGGTCAGCCTGATCGCCTGCTACGTCCCCGACCTCGCCGTCGACATCGTCGCGCCCCTGCGGGCGGCCGGGCATGCCGACGACGCCATCCGCGCGCTCGGCGACGTCGGAATCTAGCGCCATCCGGGTGACGCGCGACGCGTCTGGTCCGCGCGACAAAGCCCCGGACTATGTGGCAATAAGCGGGAGTCCGTGTCGGAGTTCGGTTAGAACCCGCTGAGATCGATGACGGATCGTCGGAGCGGACCGTGGCGCGTCGATCCGGTTGCGGCTATCAGCACAGGTACGCTATAGGTAGGCGAGACGCCATGCGGTGAGGGTTGCCCGGCTGGCAACGGCGTGTCCAGGTCCACCTCGTCGTTGTCGTCGTGGCCGCCGCCCCCATTGTCCCGGCGGTCGTCGCTCATCCCATCGCCCATCGCGCTTTCCCCCTCCCTCCAGTATCGCAAACGCGACGGGACGACGCCGATGACACGGCGCTCCGCAACCACGACCCATGAGGAGGGTGGAGGCAGTGCGGCGGTCGCTCAGGAGGCGCGCGGGTCGTGCTGACGTTGCCGGCGACGGTCCCCTCCCAGGACCCGGTGAGCGGGGCGACGACGGGTGGCCGCGTCACCATCACCGTCCGCGATCGGCCCGCTCGCCGGACGCCTGCCCCGTCCCCTGTGCCCCGTCGCTGCGCGCGGGGCGGCCCTCCCGCACGACCTGCGCAAGGTCATGGCGCGGCGATGGTACTGACGCGGCGGGACGACGCTACCCCAAGATAAAGAGTAGCTCCATGGTGGTACCAACACCCCGTTTTCACGCTCACAACGTGGCTCCATCTTAGCTCCATAGCTGTGGTACTAGAACGACGGATGGTACCATGATCCGCGGCCCGATGGTACCACGCTATGCGGCCTGTTGGAGCCCTAATAGCGCCAAAATAGCGTTACGATCCGAGGCCCGTTGGAGGGCCAGGAGCGCCACGCCGAGGGGCGCTATGGCGCTCGTCGGAGGGCTAGCGGTGGCCGTCCAGACGAGGCCGCACGACGCGCAGGACGGCGACGATGAGCAGGACGGCGAGGGCCACATAGGCACCGACGAGGGCCGCAGCGAGGACGCCGGCCACGATGGAAAGAGCGGGCGCGGGAGCCTGAGCCAGCGGGGTGAGGAGGCCGACGACGGGGCCGGTGAGGGCGCGGAGTACGAGGGCGGCGAGGCAGAGTGTCCAGACGCGGGCGCGGGCCTGCGTGTCGTTCATGCGTCGCCTCCGGCGGCTCGCCTGTCCCACGGGCGATGCTGCTCGTTTATGTCGTGTGCCATGGCCCCTTCTATCACTGCCGGTAATACCTGCCCTGTGTCGTTACCCTCGCCCCGAAGGAGCGCATGGCCTTGGCTTCTCGGGGCGTCGCAGTCCTTCGGCGCAACTACTTCATGGTCGGTTGGGGGTCGCATCATAAATAGGTTGGCATACGTTAGCCAACGTGTTGGTGTGGTGTGCGAGAAGGACTGAAGCCGGATCATGACCGCGCTGAGAGACACGGTGGCGTGTGGACCTTGAATGAGTATGCAAATTACCGAATGGACATGCATGGTCGGCTCGCGCCATGGCAGCGTTGGCATGGGCAACGCGGCGCACCCGCGACGGTAGGGAGCAGCCGTGGGCGCGGCGCGCATCTGTTGAACAGTGTCAGGGTTGATGACGCCGCGTCGCCTGTCATGGCATCCGTTCTCTTGGTGTTACGGCTGCTAGAGGTGTCGAGGTTTGATCGGATGACACTGGTAGCCACATCACCCCGCGCCCGCGTCGAACCAGGCTACCTGCCTGATCCGCACCTCACGCACGTCGCCACCAACGATGAGCGTTCCATCGGGAACGTAGAATGATTGCCCTAGCATTAGCAGCACCCAGTTTGACAAGCGCCAACAGCAGGTGTAGAATGGCATCAATTGTTAACAATCAACCATTTTTCAGGGGAGGGACACTCATGGTCATGAAGGCGTTTCCCTCCTCTTTGGGGGTCGTGCAGCTTCGCACGCTCCGCGATCACGCCTATGAGGCTCTGCTTCAAGCAATCTTTGACGGACGCCTCGCTCCGGGCGCCCGTTTGGTCGAGTCCGAGGTAAGCGCGGCTCTAGGCTTCAGTCGCGGGCCCGTACGTGAAGCGATGCGGCGGCTCGAGGCCGAGGGGTTGCTCGTGACGCGCTCACATCGCGATACGCACGTCGTCACTATCAGGGGCAGTGATATTCAGGATCTCTATGCCGTGCGCGCGGCTCTGGAGGGATTCGCGGCCGTCGAGGGACTCACCACATTACGAACCGACCACCTTGGGTTGATGGACGAGGAACTAGACGCTCTCGACCAGGCGGCCCAGGAGCGCGATTGGGACCGCGTCGCCGTCCTTGATGCCCAATGGCACCAGCATATGGCGCAGGCCGCTCACAACACGCGGCTCCTGGTAGCCTGGACAACCTCGAACGGCCCATTACGCATGATCTTTGCACGGGCCGCGCGTGTCGTCTATCAACCTGGGGACGTCCGACAGCGGCACGCGGCGCTCCTCGATGTCTTGCGCACGCGGGAGGGCGCCGTGGTCGAGCAGGCTATTCGCGACCACTACCGTGCAACGGCGCGACACTTCGCCGCTATCGTCGATTCAGGTTTCCTGGCGCGCGACGATGCGGCCGCTCTAGCTGAGGAAGGAGAATACAACCCAAGACCACACACCCTTGTGACGTGATCGACCGTCGTGCACGTCGCGTGGGCGTTGTTCAAACCATAAACCAGTACCGATGTACACCTACCTTCGAAGGGAGTCACCGTATGTTTCGCCGATCCCATCCGCGTTCCCCTCTTGTCGGCGCTGTTCTTGTCAGTACACTCCTATTTATCACCTCCGCGCTTACCCCGCGTACCCCATCGTCCACGACTCAGGCCGCCTCTGCCAGCACGGCGATGACCATCGTGCTGACCGAAGAGCCGGATTCGCTTGACCCTCAGAAAAGCGATACAGCGGTCAGCGACCAGGTGCTACGTTACGTTGGTGACCCGCTCATCTACCTTGCCCCCAACGGACAGTTCGTGCCGGGTCTGGCCACTCACTACAGCGTTTCGACTGACGGGCTCCTCTACCAGTTTACGCTGCGTAGCGGGGTCACGTTCCAGGATGGCACGCCGCTCACCGCCGACGCCTACGTCAAAACATTCCAGCGCGCGCTTGCGCCAAGCACCAAGTCCCCTTTGGCAGGGGGGCTGCTTGGCTCCGTCGCCTCTATCAAAACGACCGGGGCGCTCAGTTTCTCAATTCGCCTCAAGCAGCCATACGCTTTCTTCCTGCACAATCTCTCCGACGCCGGCCGCCTCATGCCTTTAAGTCCGACGGCACTGCATAAGGAGGGCTCCTCCTTTGGCCGGCATCCCGTCAGTACAGGACCCTGGATGGTGTCGAGCTGGAAATCGGGGAGCCAGATCACGCTCGTGCGTAATCCCCACTATACCTGGGGTCCGTCCTTCGTTCAGCATGGCCCGCCCAGCATCGGCACATTAGCGTTTCGCATCATCACGGATGAGGCGACCCAGACCGCGGCATTCCAGTCCGGTGAGGTTGACGAATTAGCGCTGCCGGCGCCGGCTGTCGCGCGTATCGAGGCGGCCACCACGTATCAAATCAAACGATACCTGCGCCAGGGCGTGGGCCTCTTCATGGAGTTCAACGTGCTCAAAGCGCCGTTCAACGACGTGCGGGTCCGCCAAGCCTTGAACGAGGCCATTAATAAGACCGCGGTGCTGCAGATCGGAATTCAGGGCCTTGGCCAGCCGGCCTATGGTGTCCTGCCGCCCAGCATCGCGGGCTACTGGCCCGGCATCGCGACCTATCGCTACAGCTACAACCAACAGAAGGCCCTGGCCTTGCTTGGTCAAGCAGGCTGGACCATGAAGAATGGTGTGCTGCAAAAGAACGGGCATCCGTTCACCTTCACGCTCATTAACGCGCCTATTGACTCGTGGAAGCGTTCTGCTCTTGTGGTGCAAGCGCAACTCAAGTCCATTGGTATTCAGATGAACATCCAGTCGTA
>JAABUU010007512.1_pt1 | contig 11172 bp, 5 predicted proteins | sample 5559301 | NCBI WGS metagenome assembly JAABUU01 (sample SAMN10711884, study PRJNA513360) | rock metagenome | isolation source: Antarctica rocks | place: Antarctica: Victoria Land, Richard Nunatak white
GGCGTGGTTTTGGGGAGGTTGGGGTGCTTTTTCAGGGGATGGAAGGATGCGTCAACATCTGCGATATTCACGTGCCCTGTGCCACTCTCATCGATCATGAACTGTGACCTCGCCTTCTCAGCCTCAGTCCCTTCGCGCGTGCTACCGGCCATTCCTGCCGTCCTCGTCTCTCGGACGCGCATGTCGCCGTGCGCGTTGCCCCGGATCGGCCGAACCGGCTCTCTCGCTGCGTCGCGCACCGCTGGCCCGCTCGCGCTCCTCTGGCCGCTCCGCGTCCGCATCCGCAGCTCGGAACCGGGATCGAGGTCGAGACCGTCTGCGCTCTGGCGCGGGTACGGTAGCGGGAGGCACCCAGACGCGTAGGTGGAAGCATTCCGGCTCGGCTCCGTCTTCGGCCGTTGCGGCTGGCCCGCCACGAGTGAGAGTGGCATGCCAGACCTCGCCGGACTTCTCGCTTCCACTGTCTCTCGCTGGTGGTGGCCTGGTCTCGAGTCGTTGCTTGTGGCGAAGGCTGCGGGTGGCGCGGGTTGAAATCTCACTTTCGGTAGATGGCGGTGCGGGAGGTGGTCTTGCGGGAGGTTGTCCTGTGGGAGGTTCGCTTGTGGACCGCTGTTGGTACCGTCGAGCCGAGGGAAGCATGGGTGGGGAGGCGTGGTAGTGGTGGTGATGGGTGTGGTGATGGCGGTGGATATGGTCGTGGGAAGGGGATCGTTCTGGCTCTGGGTGAGATTTTGGCCGGAAGGCTTCGGCCTCGGAATGCTGGCTTGGCGTGGGTGTACGAGATTTACGGGGGGGAGGCGCTGGCTCAGGCTCTGAGAAGGCGGCTGAAGAACGTACGTGACTGTGTCTGTAGTCTCTCTGCTTTGGAGATGGTTGAGTTGGTGTTTGTGGTTCTCTGTATACCTCGTCTGGTATGACGGGGATGGGGTAGCGTTCATCTGGTAGGACCTTGCGTCCAGGCGAAGTCCTAAAAAAGGATACCCCTGGTATTCAATTTCATTATTGTGTCCTCCACCCTGTTTCGAGACGTCGAGCACAGTACTTCCCGGGGAAATGACCCTGGCTCTGAATTGTCGCTGTTGTTCCTTCCTTGGCGTAGGCATGGACGACGCTCGTGCCTGACTGCGTATAATAACCGTATCCGTCGACCCTTTCCTCTGACTCACTGCCGATCCCACCTCTTTTCTTCTGATCTTCTCCTGTCTTCTCGGCGGCGTGCTAGGGCCTTCTGGTGTCATGAGTCTTGGCGTTGGTAACGTCTCCGGATCTACCAACGCCTGACTTCCTCCGACACCACGACAGGCTCTTTCCACACTCCTCTGATAAACATCAATCTGCTCCCTCGATAACTGAAGCGGCGCCGGCTCTTTCGCACTTGTCATGTTGACCACAAACTCATCCTGCAACTCTTCAACTGGAACGCTCGATCTCTTCTCCAGGCCAGGTCCCACTGTTTGTGCGACTGGCGTCATCGCCCGTGATCCTACTAAGCTCCAACCCCGACTATCCTGCATCCATTTTCCGCTCGCACTCCTCTCCATTCCGTTCCCATTTTTACTCTTCTTATCTCTCCATCCCGCGGTCTCTTCTCTTCTTCCCCTGGTCATGAATCCACTCTCTGCACTCTCGCTCGTCGCATACGGACTCACAACGCCCGTCCTCGGATTCGCACCCCTCGCCACCAAAGTATCGTCCTTACTCACCGCTTTCATCCCCCGGTAGGTGCTCGTGTCTCTACCCACGCCGCGATCCGTTTGCGCTTCCACCTTTCCGGCCACACCGTCTGTTCTCCCTTGCCCTATCTTCACACTCTCCTCCGTACGTCGTCCATACGTTCGCCAACTTGAACTTGCCAGCCTGTCATACTCCGGTCGCGTTACGTTGTTGCTCTGTACTAAACCTTCCACGGGACTTGGGTTCCTATTTTTTCGATGGTATAGTGATGGCCTAGCACTTTCACTTCGCTTCTTCCTGCGGCGCTCCTTACCCCTGGTCGGAGAGGATGGATTGTCGAGGTATCCGAAAACCTGGGCCGTGGCTTCATTCGACCAGATGCCAGGGGCCACCTCGTACGGCGCTGTTTCTCCCGCGTCTGGTGCCGTGTCGTTTGGCTCTGGGTTTGCCTTATTTGATGCTTTTGTGGGCGCTTTGGCGCTTCGATCTTTGTTCTTACGGAAGAAGTTGAGAGATAGTGAGGTCCTAAAGGAGAGTGAGGTCGGAAAGGAAGATGTGCGCCGATGATATCGACGCTCGAGTACTTGTTTGGGATCCCGAGGGGTATGCAATGTACCTGCTTTGACGGAAGTCGAAGATGTTGGTGCTTCGTCCAGTTCCATGTTATCCGGGTGCACTGGTGAGGAATGTCTTGGTCGGCAGCATTCCAGTCGTTGCTCGGTTGACGAAACTGGCTACCTCTGGGCGTTGCATGGAGGATGAGGAACAATGCGACGCGCATACGAGAGATATCTATGTTTGGATCCATGGTGTGACGAGGAAAGGTAGGTGCGCTTCATGTTGCCGTTCCGAAAGGAGAAAGAACGGTTTTAGAAGCAGGAGCGAATATGAGATGTGCTGCAGACATCGAATTCCGTGAAGGCACTCAAATTGAATCTCAGATCATTCAACTGATTTAGATATTGATCTTGATGTAGTTGTTCTGAACTTGTATAAGAATAAGCTGTCCTCTCCAGCTCCTAGCCAAGCTTCCTAGCCCAACTCTTCTTCCCTTCCTGGTTTGGGTTGAATTCTGCTCGATATAACCCCCAATTCCGGGAGGCTCGTGGCGCCGCAAAGTTATAGCAGTACAATGTTCACAATCCAGTGAAGCCTCCAGACGCCTGTCAATGCTTCACAACGAATGCTTTCAGTCCAAGTGGAACACGCAGCAATGCTTCGTAGTGCTATCCTGCCGATCTTCATACCCGTCCCTCATTTCAAAATCTACCAGTCTCCCTCCTCGCCGGTGTACCTTGTAACTGCGCCCACCTCTGCCCCGCGGCCAAAGCATTCAGGCCTCCCGGTACGCTGCTCCGCTTGAGCGGACTCGGCGCTCTATCATACCTTTTGAACGGGCTCGCGTCTCTGTCCTTATCGAAATTAGTAGAGGCGCTCTTTCTGAGCGGTGAATTGGCGTGGGTGTATACGCCGAGGCTTCCTCCATCGCCAAGACCAGCGGCAGGGCGGAATTGAGGTTGACGAATTGCTGTACGTGGGCGGATGGGTGAGGATGCGTCTCGTAGGTGCGATGGTGTTTGGTAACTTTGAGCCGTGCTGATGGAGTTGGAGAAGCCTCTGGACGAGGTGGGACGCTGAGAGAGGCCGTCGGGATCGGTGTGCTTTGCATAGTTGGGATTCGGGTTTGTATGAAAGCCTCTGTTTATGATCGTCACGATTTTGTAGGTGTCCACCGTGTTACAGTCAAGGTCGTAAGATCCGTTTGGTAGATCCGCTGTAGATGTGCTGAAACTGGAGTATTGGGTACCCACATCCCGCATCTTAGGCTGAGTTGCCGGATGTACGTATTTCGTATCATATTCGTGTAGGACTTCTTTGTGGATTATAGCTGAATCTTTCGTTTGCTGAGAGAACGAAGATTGCAAGTACATCAATTGTGTCGAGAGTAGAGCCGCTAGGATGACGGTCGTCACTATAGTTGTGCTCGGTCTCGGGTCCTGCGCTGCGGTTGGTAGAAATAGCCAGTACACAAGCACATGCCCTGGACTAAACAAGCAGAAGAGTCTCAGGCACAATGGCAATGGATCCCACACCGACAGTTCCCAGACGTCCCGCGTCGCGTCCGCATGCGATCTTGCTTCTGCCGAAGTGGATGCCAGAATGTTTGACAGGAAGCGGAGAGGTGACGAGGAGAGAGGTGAAGAATCTACTCTCACACGGTGCGCCGAAGGTGTGTTAGGAACATCATCTATAGAAGCCTCGAAAAGCCGGTAATGTCGCTTCCGGCCAAATGTATACAGCGCGTTAAGCAGTGAGACAAGGGTGAGAAGATGCACGACAAAGGAGGCCTGATTTGGTATCAGTCATAGAGTATATGAGTGTCATAGTTTCGGTTTCGAGTACTTACAAACCAGCTCAACCATCCACTGGCTCCAGTATCGTCCCCGAACACGTCATCTCCTCTCCTTCGCCGAGAGCTACCGCCTGTGTTGGCTCGGGCAATCAGGAAGACGAAGTTGAATATAACCCCGACGGGTATGGCCCAAGCCTTTTGCCATTGATCCCAATCGTTGGAGTCAAACTCCTCCGAAAGCCAGAGCAGGAAGTCGAGTGGATTGAGGTAAGATTTTATGCGCTCTGCCAGCGGCTGGCGGCGTACAAGCCGCGGCATAACGTGCAAGGCGAACTATATCGTTTATTGTAGACGTTGATCTCGCATCAGAGGTACAGGAAAAAACTTTGGGAGTTGGTCCTGTGATGGATGCAGCAAGGGTTCGTATTCTTTCTCGTGGTCAGGGTATTGTTTACACAGACAGAGGGACCCTGACCTCTAACTTTGGGCGAATCTTAGCGCGTTCTAGAAGATGGTCCAAGCTTATTGGTTGTACAAAGTACCTTATGGATAAGCTCATGAGGCACCGAGACGAGACTATATCACGTACAGCATGGCAGCTCCCCTTTCGCAATACAAGGACAGGCACTTCTTGGCAGTGATCGGGGATGAGGTCTATACAACTCCAATCATAGTCCCCACAAAATAGACACATTGCTGACGAGAACCCAAGGACTCTGTCACAGGCTTGCTCCTCGCAGGAATAGGTGTACGTCTTGTCTCACCCCGTACATTTCAGGCAATGGCGCTCTGACCGAAAGAAAGCACGTCACCCAACCACCGGATGCCCAGAAGAACTTCCTCGTCGTCGATGCCAAAACGGAGAACTCTGCCATCGAAGCCGCCTTCGACAGCTACACCCGTGACCGCAAAGATATAGCCATCTTGTTCATCAATCAGCATGTACGTCGTGTTCCTACGCCTAGGTGTCGTTCGGAGGCTAGGCAGAGCTGATGATGTTGAGGTGGGCAGATTGCGGAGAGGATACGGCATAAGGTCGAAACATATACGGAAGCGTTTCCGGCGCTTCTGGAGATTCCGAGCAAGGATCACCCGTATGATCCGGAGAAAGATAGTGTCTTGAGGAGGGTGAGGAGGTTGTTCGGGGAGTAAAGTTGACATTGTGCGGGCGTGTAGAATCTAGGTATATGGAGTTACATCTCTAGGAACACGAATGAAAGCCAAAGCCTCCCTAGATTCGTTTCGAACGATTGCAATCGTACAGCATATCTCTTGCGTGACACTTGAAGAACCTCAGACACTGTGCTATGCATTGGGCCTGTCTAAGACCAACAAAGAAGCACGCCTATAGATGGGTACAGAGATCCCAGGGGTGCCATACCATGCGACTGATGCAGTAAACGTGCTGGTAATCCCACTGTGGCAGAACACATGCCTCCGTACTCCACCTCGGCATTAAGCCCTTCATTACGCGCATGAAGCTCCATCCACCATATATACTCCCCGGACCGACGATTCGCCAGTCGCTCACCTCCGCTTACTTCAAAACTTCACTGTAGCTTGAAGGCAAGTAATCTTCTCCTTGTCTTTGGTATAAACATCCGCCAGAACGGAATAGGTCCCCTATCACTACGTATTAGTATCAATATTCTTTTTGAATGACGTCTGATGGGAGACACACAGGGGGGATCGGCTTGGGCAACTCGATGACTTTCGTGATGTTGGTGTAGCCCTTCTTCAACGGGCATTCCAGATCGACATTCTTGATCTGTTCGCACAGGTCTGCCTCTTGGTTGAGCAAGGTGACCAGGTTCCACTTCACTTGCAGGTGTACTATAGCTCCCTCTTCGACGTCTTGACTGAACGTTCCGGAGGCCGCGATGGTCAGATTTTTGCCACTGTGTTTGAAAGTAGGTCAGTGTCTGCATTCAGAAGCCAGAGATTACGTCACAGGGAACAAGTGGAAGGCACATACGGATTCGGTGGGTTGGGGTCGAGGTCGACGTGATCGATAGCTAAGATATAATTGGAGGGGTCCTCGCAGTAGACTAGTGGATTGTTGCCTGGAACATTGAGGTCGGTGATGGAGTCGAGGACAGCTTGCTCGCCGCGGAGGAAGGAGAGAGAGCTGCAGATGGGGAGAGAAGAGAAGGCGATGGTGAGAAGGGCGGTGAAGAGCTTCATGTTATGGCGTTAATGAGTGGAGGAGGATATGGATGAGTTCGCAGATGTGATGATGGCTGCCTGGTACAAAATACAGAGTACCACCTAGAGGTGCATGATCACAAGGGACGGTAAACGCCGATGACGGCTTTACAGGTACCTGAAGTTGCGTGCGGCAAACAGACACGTGATCGTTTCCTTGATCGTGTGTGATATCATTGCTTACTCATCTCTTACTAAGCGCCCCTATTTATGGCTTAGTCATCATTTCCTATATATACTCTACATAGTGTAAACAAATAGGAACAACTTTCTACAAACTGATTCACATCTGATAACATCAAAGATTTGAAACATGCTTTTAAGCAATTCTGAGACTCAGACTTCAGTCTAAATTAATTTAATTTATATTCTGATTGTAAAAATTTCAATGCAGTAATACATAAATTACATATTCATTCTTTTTTCAGTGTTCATCACTACTTCAGTGTTGAGACTACAGAATAAAGAAATAAATTTTTATACTGTATTATATGAAGAAAAGTTTTATCTTTCTTATATTGTGACATGTTCAACAGCAATTCAAACTAAATCAAAATTAATTTGTTAATTAACATCTTTAATCATTTACAATCTCTCAGTATGAAGCTTAATTCTATTTCTATAATGATAAATGAATTCACTATTGTTGATTAGTCAGAAGTGTCAGAAATAGCTTCTTAAGTCAATTATAAGATAATGCTCTATGTCTGAGATCATATCTCTATTTAGTGCAGCTTCAGAAATTCAAGAAATATTTAATGTAATAATGTCTCTCTCTGCAGTGATGTTCAAGAATTCTCTGAAGATGAAGATATCATTTATTTATAAAAGTAGTTAAAAAGTAAACACTGCAGAGATGTAAGTTCTTAAAATAAAAGCTTACTTTTAATTTTACAAAATGTTGATGAATTAACTTCTAAACAATGAAGTAAAGATTACTGTTATGATCAGTTATTTAAAAGATACTGTTAAAGTATGATGACTTTAAAAAGAAAAATGACTTTAAATTAAAGAAGATCTATTAAATGTTAAATCTCAAAATATAAATAACTTCTTTTTAGCATTTTTACTGATCTTTGAAAACATTAATGAAATAAGACATCAACATTGCTGTTATGAGACACTGAAATAAATAAAATTGATTTAACAATATAAAATGAAGTTTATAAAGATTGTATAACTTCTTTAGTCTATATCAGTTGAATATAAATAGAAACAATAATTTATTTAAGATCTAAAGTAAAAGATTTGATCTGAACTCTGAAAGTATTTAGAAACTGAAGTAACTATTTTTAATGAGCTAATTTAATGAGTTAATTGAATTAAATAAAGTCTTTAAGAAACACATAATGAGAATTATTTTAATATTTTTAATAGTTTAAATTTAAATTATAATAACTCATTAAACAATTCTTGAGATCAGTTTCAAAGTCATGAGAGATCAATTATGTTTAAATTAAATAAGTTAAATATGAAAGCTTATTGAATCTGATGTAAAAAGAATAAAGTATACTTTCATTATAAAAAGTTCTTGCATATAGTTAAAGATTGCTGAGACAACAAGAACACTGATAAGAATAAAGATAAGAGTAAGAATAAGAATAAGAGAAAAAATAAAGATAAGAAGAAGCTGAAGATCATTAAAGTTGATTTAAACAATTCAGAAAACTAAAGTTATTCATGAATATAGAAATGTTTGTGAACAAGTTGACAGAAGCTTCTATTTAACTTAATAATGATCTGAGTGAAGCATTCACACTGAATAATCTGAAATTCTTATTATTAAGTATAATCTCTAATCAAATCAACATTCTTAATTTAAATTCATATATTCTTGCAGATCACATTTAAGACAAACTGAACAAGCTAAATGTGAAAGTACTAATTGATTTAGATATAAACTGAATATATATTTTCTTAATAGTTATCAATTAAATATTGATTAATAGTCAATATGAAATCAAACTGCTTAAGATATTCTTGTTAAATGAATAGATCATTTAATTAATTATAAAGCTGATCTTTCATCTTAAGATAAATAGCTTTTGACAATGATTAAAAGCATAAATTATAAATCTTTAAGAACATAATCTTATTCTGAGATTAATCTGACTAAAAGTTACTAATTTTTAAATTGATTAAGCTATGAGCTGTATAACAGTTTGAAATCAACAACAGAAACATCATTATTAGTTTCTGAAAAAGTGACAACAAGCTGTAAACAGGTCAACATTAAATGTAATTGAAGAGTGCACAGCTATGAAGACACTTTAAAATTACAGAACTGTTAAACACTTACTAATAATTCAACAGAACTTGAAGAAGTCAGAAGCTGAACTGTTAGTCATCATGAAAAAGCAATAATGAGCTGTAAATGAGTTGACATTAAATGTAATTGAAGAGTGCATAACTATGAAGACACTTCAAAATCACAGAACTGTCAGGCATTTACTAATGATTTAACAGAACTCAAAGAAGTTAGAAGCTGAACTGTTAGCTGTTATGAATAGACTGAGTGTGTAAGTTGTCTATAGGTTATATAGATCAGAGTTGAGTTCAAATATTAAGTCAGGTTAGACTAACTTTTATTTAGCTAAGTTGAGTGCAGATTAACCTGACCTGATCTGTATAGAGTTATAGGTTTTTTGCAAATTATATATAGTCTTAGTAAGCATGTGTATGTGCTTACTAAGCACATACACATGCTTACTAATGTGTGTTTCTAACATGCACCTTCACAAAAAGTCATGATTTTCATAACTTATTCAGTAATATATCTTGTGACTATGTAATTTATCTCTATATGGCTAGTTAAGATGTAATTTATTATAACTAATATATCAATAAGCTTTCACATTTTTGAGCTTTAGCCCTGACCTTACTCATAATGACTAGCCTTACCTGTGTGTGAATACCTGCACAGATTGTAGATAGAGTTAATCTGTATATGAATTCAATCTGACCTGACCTGAACTCTAGTGTAGATTTAAGTTAAGTACACTTTTTTTCAACTTGACCTGACTCTACACTCAGCCTAGTTATGAATAAACAATTATGAGTCATTATTGAAGAGTTTCAATTCATATTTAGATTGACTTTATCAGACAAATTATTATCTAAATAAGTGTTTAAATATAGCATTAATATCAGCAACATTAAGTCTGTCAACATAAATACTTATTCTCTGTTACAGCTACAGCTGAATGAACAGATTAAATAAATAATGAAGTTACTGAATAAAGATTTAATTTATAAATCTATAAGTTCATGAGACTTCTCAGTTCTGTTCATTAAAAAGAAAAAGAGTACATGATGAATGTGCATTGATTACAGAGCATTAAATAACATTACTGTTAAGAATGAAATGAATGAGAAACTTTATTCAGTTATTTATGATGATTAAAAGTTACAAGATGCAGAGTTTAATTATTCTGTTCATAAAAAGAAGCTATTAATCATTAAGTATGCACTTTGAACTTGACAGTACTATATTAAAAATGATTATACTATAACTATCATTATGAATCATGAAGATCTACAATATTTAAAGAATACATCACATCTATTTAAATAACTAGCTCAATAAATTGATGAATTTCAGCAGTATAATCTCAACATTCAATATTGACCTGAAGCTCAGACTATTATATTAGATTCAATTAGTCATCAACTCAATTTTATAAAGAAAGACTCAGCAAATAAAGTGTTCTTAAATGTTCTGTGAGAGTTAAACAATGTGAAATGAAAGAAAGCAATGATATTGTATCTGAAAGATGATACAGAATCTGAAAAGTCACTGCTTTGCAAGCATGTATGTGAAAATGATGTGATGAATCAATTTTGACTGCATTATGATTTGAAATTGAACAATCTATATTTAGTTTAAAAGTAAAACAACAGCAAAGTGTCATTTCTATGATTTCAGTACTGTGCAGACTTTTTAAAACATATGTACATTAAATTTGAGCTCATAATACAACTAAACAGAGCTCATTATATCTATTGTATAAGATAAATTTATAATTATTAGACAACTCAAACAATTTCTAACTGCTGAGAGAAACTGATTTTGAAGATCAGTTAAAATGAGTTAGGCAGGTACAGATAATTTGAGTAATTATTAATGAAATTCTTTTATGAAAGATTATTAAATTAAAAATAATTCATAATAAAACAGTGCAGTTAAGCATTACAAAGAAAGATGATTGAGTATTTATATGAAATGAAAAGTCTCAGAAGTTTAAAGCTAAATGATTTAAGTCTTATAAGATATTGAAAACTTATTCATTAAAAACTTATGCATTAGAAATGCTTACAGAGCATGTTCTATGAAATTTAATTTATAATAATTAACTTATAAAAGCATATATCTTTAATGCTGATGAATTTTAAGCTAATTTAGAACTATAAAGCAGTCTGAAATGAACTAAACTATCTGTGCAGCAATTAAGTTTTAAAGTTGATAAGATTCTTAAACAGAAAGAGTCATTATTGTTTTTTTATAAAGAACTCTCAATCATATCTTAGACTGAATGAGATTGCAGATAAAAGAAAGAGCTATATAAGCTCTTAATAAAGAAGAAAGAAGATCTCTTTTAGAAGATAATTTATAAGACATAAAAACATTATGAATAAGTAAACTCATCTGTACTCTCATTACAGAATATTTTGAAAGTACATTGAAGCATTACTTCTTCTGAACTGATCTTGACTGAAGTAAATGATGTAATGAATGCATTACAGAAAACTATTGAAAGCTAAAGAAACACTGATGACTTAACTTTAACATTTATGACAGAAGAGAGATGTAACTAAGAGGAAGTGAAAGTCTCAGCATTATATAGTATTAAAAAAAAATTAAATGATTAAAAATGACTCAGTAAAGATTTGCAATAACAATATAATGAGTTGAAGTTGAAGTGAACAAGTAGTAAAGCTGA
>JAABUU010007513.1_pt1 | contig 11167 bp, 9 predicted proteins | sample 5559301 | NCBI WGS metagenome assembly JAABUU01 (sample SAMN10711884, study PRJNA513360) | rock metagenome | isolation source: Antarctica rocks | place: Antarctica: Victoria Land, Richard Nunatak white
TGCGCAATACTAGCGTAACAGTTGGAGGGGGCGTGCAGCAGTCGCGCGCTCGTCTATCTTTTTGCTATCGTCCTGATCAGCAGCCCATGTGCCACGTCCACAGATGTTTGCCGTCGTAGAAAAAAAACGTGCGTGCATGCGTAGGCAGACGGGCGTTCCCTCTTGAGCCACGCGGCTTTCGCTGACAGATACATCGGACTAATAGGATTGCCAGTCAGCCGGTATACCAGCGCGGAGCCGAGCGTGGTGGCCAAATGCGCACCGTCTTGCGCGGCACGCTGGTCGGCCCACGTTAAGGCCGGGTGTGTTGGTTCACCCTGCTCATCCACGCCCAAACACGCGGCCATCTGTCCCGTTAATCCAATACCGATGACGCACACAGTATCCGAGGACGCCGAGAGGACACGCTGCGCGGCACAAATGAAGCCACGCAGCCAATCATGCGGGTCTTGCTCGGCTTCGTTTCCCATACGACGGTGTGTGGCATGGCCGACGGACTCCAGCGCCAGTAGCTGACCATCGAGACTAAACAGGCAAACCTTCACCTCAGTGGTGCCGATATCGCCCGTTAGAATAGCGTCCATCATATGCATGTACCTATCGCTTCATCGGCATACTCGCATCAATCAGCGGAGTTCTCTATCACTGCGTGTTACGTCCTGTGCTGGCACGCCTCCTGGAGTTGCGACGCGATCACACTTGTCCTGGCTGTGCACGGTCAGCCGCGCATCGCATTAGTCCTCCTCAGGACCAGGGTAAAACTCGACCTCGATACGGGCGCGGTCGCCACGGTGCAGCGCCTGTGAATGCTCAAAGGCCTGGTCATCCGCACGGTAGGCAACGCTGTCCAGACGTAAAAGGGGACCGGCGAGCGCGACATCAAGGACACGTGTTTCCCAGGGCCCCGCGCCACTGCCTTAAGGCTCCACTCACCGCGCGCGATTTTAAGACCGTAATCCTGATCGAGGAGGCGATACAGGGACCCTGCTGCTAGATCATGACCCAAAAGATCTGGGCACAGTAGCACGGGAATATATGTTGTGGAAACAAGAATCGTCTCGTACCGAACAGCGCGTGCGTCCAATGACATGAACCCGTTCCCCCACTGGTTGCCCGAGGTGTAACGCAACGTCAGAGGGCACAGGAATGGTGTCCTGTCCCTGTCGCGGAATGACCGTCTGTGGGTGTATACCGTGCCGCTCTACATCCTCATAGAAGCCAGATGCTCGCTGAACGAATCGCTCCTGAAGTTTCGGCTTGGTGACAAATGTTCCCTTACCTTGCACGATCTGCAACTTACCGTCGTGGACGAGATCACTGATGGCCTTACCGTGATGCGGCTCACGCCGAACTCCTCACAAAGATCGAGTTCCAATGAGATCGCCATAGCGGGAGACCAGATCCCGTCCGCAGTGCACGCGAACATATCAGGCGTAACGCGATGATATTTGGGGGCAAGCCTGTTTGTGTCGTTACTCGTCTCCACACAAGATATCATCTCTAGAACTCCACAGTGCTTTTCACCTACATAGCAAGCTTACTCTACGAATCAATCATCGTGTATCAGTACGTTATAATGTTTTACAATCATTGTCATTATGATAGTGCTGATGGCGGCCTGTCAAGTTGTCCAACCCATCTTCCCATCTCCGCGATAGCCGCACCCGCACACGGATCACCCGCTCGCGCCGCGTCTCCAATAGCTCGCGCCATCAAACCGTTCGTGCGTTCCAGCATCGGCAACCGATCTGGCCTACATAAGTTCCGCGCCGACTCGATGAGGGCGGTTGACGAGACGCCGCGAGGTTCGCGGCGGAGCGCTCTTGCCACACTGCCACGTCGGACAGCGAGTGGAGCCTGCATGCAACGCATACGCACAAGCGATTCAGGTTGACAACCCCCATACACGACCGTGGAAAGGGGGCAAAAAGAAGATATGCGCGCCTCGCGGTCGTGGCGGAGCGCAGGTACAAGGGGCAAACCGTCGGACTCACTGAACGGACGGACTGGTAACATATCTTCACCGCGACCATGCATAACGATGCATTTCTTGAACCGGCAGCCAAACGTCTGTGTGACAAGAGCCATTCATGGTCAACGTCGGTCACTGCGGTTCGCTGATGTAAGTAATGCATGCCCTCTGATCGATCGAGCCCCATAGTGATCATTGGCCTGCCAGGTCGGGCTATCCCTCGTGCCGACCGCTGCGCGGATGGTGGACATTGCTCCCCTTATCGCGCCGCGACGTGCCCGTCGTCCTCCTGACGGTCTACGCCGCGCGCTAGGCGCGGCGCGGGCGCAATCTAGCCCAGAATGGTATAGCGCGTGGCCCCGCTGCACGCGGGGATGTTATTGGCCCCGTGGTTGATGGTCGCGAAGGCCAGCGCCGCGAACTTGATCGCCTCCTTGAATTGGGCCGGGAGGCCGTACTCATCGGACGTGGTCAGGCGCAGGTGGCCGGGCAAGCGCTCCCCCAGCAGCCGCATCAGGCAGGCGTTGCGCACGCCGCCCCCGCTGGCGATCAGGGTGGAGACCGCCTCCGCGTCGGGGACGTGGTCGACGATGGCCCGCGCGATCGACGTCGCGTTGAAGGCGCACAGCGTCGCCATGATGTCCGTGGGCCGCAGGGCGCGATAGGCGTCGAGCATCCGGTCAGCGTAGTGCGCACCAAAGTCGAGCCGCCACGCGCTGCGCGGGGGCTGGCGCTGGAAGAACGGAGGCACCAGCAACTCCGCCAGCATGCGGTCGTCGGCCACTCCCGCCGCCGCGTGGTGGCCGTAGGGATCGTGCGGCAGGCCGAACAGGCGACGAGCCGCGTGATCGAGCATCACATTGCCCGGCCCCGTGCCGAACGCGCGCATCCGGGAGCGGTCAGGGTGCGCGAACTGGCCGTTGGCGATCCCGCCGATGTTGAGGGTGAGCACAGGGCCGCTGTCCCGGAAGGCCACGAAGTCCAGGTACTGCATGAGCGGAGCGCCCATGCCGTCGACGGCGTGGTCGGCTGGCCGGAACTGGGCCACCGTGGTGATGTCCGTCTGCGCGGCGATGAGCGACGGCTCGCCGATCTGCACGCCACAGGGATAGGGGCCGTCGAGCCAGCGGGCGACGAGGTCCGCCTCCTCCCCAAGCGCGCGCATCTCCTCACGGTCGGGCGGCTCTTGGTAGATGGTCTGGCCATCCACGCCGATGGCCGCCACCGCGGCGGGGTCCACCGCGCAGCGCGCCAGGAGTTGGAGAGCGGCCTCGGCATACACCGCGCCGACCGTGTAGGTCAGGCGGCAGAGCTCGAAGATGCTCAGGTCCTTCGCGAAGGCGCGCATGACGCGCATGACGCGCGCGGCGACCACGTCGGGCCAGGCCCGCGAGAGGCCGTCGAGAAAGCGGGGCCGGGTCGGGTGGCCATCCGACCTGATCGTCAACTCGACGAGGACGGCATCGATACCGTCGAACGAGGAACCCGCTGTTCATCCCGAGGACGAGCGCCCTATGCCGTTCCTCCTCACAACCCATCCGTCGCGCCACACCGCGGGGTGCCCCCCACCTCGCTGGGAGGTAGGGCATCTCTCGCCGTCAGTGTCACGCGTCGACGCGGGTTGCCTCCACCGTCGCGTCGCCTCTCGGAGCACAACCGATGGGGCGGTAGGAAACCTCAGCATGGACGTCCTGCGCTCCTGCTCGCTGTCCAGGCGGTGGTCAATACAGCGTCGCTTGCACGACACGCGTGCCACCTGTGGCCCTTCTCCCCAGCCTCTACTGACGGTATGAGTGATGCCACGCCCATCGTTCGGCGCTGGAACGGACCAGTCCTGTCGGACAAGGTCATCCGCCGCCTCGACGCGGATGAGGGCCTGGAGCCGTACGAGTGGGGTCACGGCGTGCACGACACCGACGCCGTCCATGAGCACGGATACGAGACGGTGTTGCGCGTCGTGCGCGGGAGCATCCGCTTTGACCTGCCGCGCCGTGGCGCGTCGGTCGCGTTGGGGCCGGGCGATACGCTGATCCTGCCGGCTGGCCTCGCGCACGGCGCGGCAGCTCGGCCGACAAGGCGTGACGTGCCTGGAGGCGCATCGGCCGGTGCGGTCGCGTCACGCGCGGGGAGCCCGCACGAGCGCTAGCCTCCGCGCGTGGAGCGTCAAGGCGTGCCCGGCCAGCCGATCGACGACGCCAGCGTGCGCAAGCCATCCCAGTGGAGCCCTTGGGCCGTCCCCGTGGCCGGGCACGGGCCCCCGAAAGGGCCAGGCGGGACCGCGTACGGGTCGGCCTCCAGGTGCGGCTGCACCCAGTCGAGCGCCGTGGCGAGGTTCCCCGCCGTGGCGTCGCGCACCGTCAGCGGCTCCAATCCCCAGCGCCACTCGATCAGGCGCAGGATCGAGGTGTGGTCATAGACGCCGTGCGCCACGTGGCCGCGCCGCGCCCACGGTGCGATCAGGAGCGTCGGCACGCGGAACCCGAGCCGGCCGTCCAGATCGCCCGCGGCGCGCGACCGGTCGGGCACCGCCGCGACGGGCGGCGGAACGTGGTCGAAGAAGCCGCCCCACTCGTCGAAGGTGATCACCAGCAGGGTGCGTGGCCAGGCCGGCCCCGAGGTGACGGCCGTGTAAACCCGCTGGAGGAAGGCCTCGCCGTTGCGGATATCGGCCGGCGGATGGTCGTCGCCCGAGGTCCCGCTGCTCTCGCCCAGGAAGCGCGGGTCGACGTAGGCTACCTGCGGCAGCGTGCCCAGCGCGCAGTCGGCGAGGAATACGTCGAGCGGACGGCAGATCGGCGCATGCGCGAGCCCCCACAGGAGGAGGAACGGCAGGTCGCTGAAATAGTAGCGCCCGTCGAGCCCGGCCGCGTCGAGGCGATCCCAGATCGTCGGCAGGCTCGTGAGCGCGGGCGCGTCGTCCAGGCGATCGGTCTGCGCGGCGTGGAGGTAGAGGCGATTGGGGTACGTCTCGGCCATGATCGCGGCGAAATAGCGGTCGCACACGGTCCAGCGCGGGGCCGCTTGGCCCAGAAAGGGGAGATCAGGCGCGACGTAGTAACCGATGGCATAGGTGTCGTTGCCGCCGGCCCGCAACCAACCGTCACACGCGCCGTTGTCGTAGGTGACGCGGCCACCCACATACGAGTGGTCCGGGTTGGAGTGGCCGCAGCCCTGGAAGTCGGGGGCGAGGGCATGCGTCGGCTGCATGACGCCGGCACGGTCGGGATAGCCGAGGCCGGCCTGCCGGCCGTCGGCGCTGGGGAGCCACCCCAGGAAGTGATCGAACGACCGGTTCTCCATCGTGACCACGACCACGTGCTCCAGACCCGAGGCGCCTGGGCTGGGAAGGGCAGCGGACTGCATCATAGATATCCCCCGCGCGGACCATCTCCCGTCTCTAATCCCTATGATACGCGCCTCGCGGGGGGCGTGCAACGGCCACCCGAGCCGGGGTGACCGTCTGCGGGACAGCGATCGGTGGGGCATGCCTGTCACAGGGCCGATCGGCTGCCCCGTCCGCCGGCGCCAGCGCGCCGCCGATGTGCAGCACGAGATCGGCTGCGCTGCGCGTGATTATGGTGGTCACCACCCCGCAGGCCCCGTACAGGTAGCCAAAGGGGCCGCCGGCCGCGGTGTTGACGTGAGGATGTGGGCGACCGCCCCCGGCGTCAACGGGATGATCGCCCACGCGGCCGGCAGGGGCCGACTCCAACGAGGTTGGACGGATGCGTCAGAATTGACGCATCCTCGCTGACGGTTCAGGTTGCTCAGCGAACGGCACCGACCGACGATAGACATGCCCTCTTCAGTGTCGAACCTGTTAGGTGTGTACAACCCTCTCCGCCCTTGACTTGACCCATTGCCACGTCCACGGCAGCCGGTACACTGGAGACAGAACAGCTAACAAGGTGTCGCACGGCGTGATTGGATAGGGTGCAATGCCGGAGACGGACGACGGAGACCGCACGGGCTATGTGCCCGGGCGCACCCTTGTGGACGGCGAGCGGGTCGTGCTCGCACATGTCGTGAACCAGGACACGCTGGATCGTGGCGTGGTCAGCCTCGAACTTGCCATCACCGACCGTCAGGCCCGCGTCGCGGCCGGCCAGGCGCCAGAGACGGACACCTGTCGGCGGACGCGGCGACCGGGCTACGCGCTGGTGTACGCCCAGGTTGTGTGGGGCGGGATCCGCTTTGCCCAAGATCGGCAGGGGGGTAGGTTCCGCGAGGTGGAGGGCGTGGATGGCAACTTTCGGGCGGAGGGGCGGACGCTCCCCCCCGACGTGACGGCGGGCGTGCTGGCCACGATCCGGGAGCGCTACCCCACGGAGAGCGCGATCGAGGTGTCCTGGGAGCACGCCGGGGCCGCGACAGGCGAGCGCCGCTACACCGCGTTCCTGTTGCCGCGCGTCCGGTTCCCGCACTAGTGGGTCACGCTGCATTTAAGTGGGATTGGGCGGCGACAGCGGCAGACCCGCCAAGGCGGCGTGCCCGCGCGCGGCGGCGGCGCTCCCGTCGTTTGCCATCCCACACGAAAGGGGTCGGCTCCTCGTTCCAGCCCGTCGCCGTCTCCTCCAACCAGGCGATGAGGTCGGCGGGCGTCGTGGGTTCCTGCCCCGCGAGGGCGCGCCGGACGATGATGCGCTGGATTGACTCGGCCAGATTGAGCCACGACCCCGACAGGGGCGTCTATAAGGGAAGGACCCCGTGGCGTGCGAGCCAGCGCATCAGGTCGGCGCTCGTGTGGCCGGCCAGGTTGTCCCAGATCAGGATCAGCCGCAGCGGCGGGAGGGGTGCGCCATCAAGCCAACTTACCCACCGCTCCCAGTGGCGCCGCAGGGGATGGTCCGCAGGCAGGGGCGGCGGCGGAGACGAGGGGAGCGCGGCCAGGATGGCGGCCAGTTCCGCCTGGAGCCAAGGGTGCAGCACCACGTTAGGGGCGCTCGTCACGCCTTTGACCCGCACCGTGCCCGTCGCGGGATGGAAGAGGGTGAGCAACGTGGCCGTCCCGCCCCGGATGTACGCGTGGGGCTGGCACGCCGGCCGCCCTTCCGGCTCCCAACTCGCCCCCTCCTGCGGGATCGCCTGGTAGGGACCGGCCTCATCTTGACACCACACCGGCACGCCGCCCTCCTCTCCCAGCCGATAGGCCAGGTCGATTAGGCTTTTTTTCCTCCGTCCGCGGGTCGATGACCCGGACGGGACCGTCCTTGCGCTGACGCACGGCGGTCCCGGTCGGGCACCACGTCCGCGTGCGCTGGTACGAACTGCCCGCGTCGTGCAGCACCCGGCGGATCGTCGTCGCCCCGACCCGTGGCAACCCGTCTCGCCGCAGCCGCCGTTGTAGCGTCGAGAGCGACCATGTCGCCGTCTGATCCTCGCGCCGACGCGGCTCCTGCTGCGCCACGGCCACGATCCGCGCCCGCGCGTCCGTGCCGTCGGTCACGCGCCGCCCCCGCCCCGCCGCGATCCGCAGCGCCCCCAGCCCCCGCCGGTTGAAGCGCCCGACCAGGTTTGCCACCGTCGTCACGCTCCCGAAGCCGGCGTCCCGCGCCGCCTGCGCGAAGGTGTGCCCCTGCGCCACCGCCTGGAGCGCCCGCGCCCGGCGCGCCGTATCCACCCGTTCGCTGCTGGCCTTGTTGACCGCCGCTAACGCCTGGTACTCCTCTGGCGTAAGCGGGCGCAACGGCTCTTTCTGTGCTCGTGCCATAGCTATCTTTGCTGCCCTCCTCCCCCCAGTCTCTCAGATCGACTCCTTCAATTCTAGTTGTTTGCGGCGTGACCCACTAGTGGGGGTCCTGGCCGCATAGCCCATCCGGACGCGCGGCGTCACGTCCCACAAGCGTCCTGATGATAGCGATGCGCGCCTCACGGGCGTTGCAAAACAGAGGCAGGATACCGGAACGCTCACCCGATGGCGACGCCGTGGCGGTAACATAACACGACTATGCCCCTCCCCACCCATGCGCTCATGTCGTCAAGGACACGGGGGCTGTGTGATGGGCATCGCTGACAGCCCCGGTTACTCAACGTGGGCGGTCGTTGTCAGGCATACCTCTGTCGACGGGCCGAGCGGCAGAGGTCACGATGGCCGGTCACCGATGCGACGCGAGGGTCGCTTCGACGCCATGCCGCGCCCAGCGTCACTTGACACAGACGCTCCGCCTTGCCATACTAGACACGCTGAATTGAATAGGGTGTGTTTCAGTTGAGTTAAAAGGCGGGGTGACAGGTGAGCCAGCCTACGGCAAGATGAGAGTGTGGGGTTCGACTATCATTGGACCCGTATCGTACGTTAAGCTCCAATTGAGGCACGACGATCAACGGTCGTAGACAAGGTTTAGCTAGCGCGCCAGGCCTGCTGAAGCGGTTTGTAGCTGAGCAGCGTGATGCCTTCCTGTTGGATCATCGCACGCGCTTCCGCTGAGATCAGGAAGTCGAAATCCGTCTGGCGCACCTCCGGGCCGAGCGATCCGATGGCGCGTAACTCAGCGTCATCGACCCCCGGATGCACCGCCCACTCGCTCAACCCGACGGGGAGGTCGTGCAGCAATCGCGCATAGCGGGCTGCCTTATCGACGGTATCCAGACCGAAGCTATCGAGAAAGTCGTAGTCGTTGGTGGGCAACCCCTGCCGCTGCACCGTGTCGATCCACGGGCGTTCGGCGACGCGCATCGCGAGTCCGTAGTCGTGCGCCAGTCGCAGCATCAACTCGACGATCGCGGCCCCCCCGCCGCCACGCAGGGCATGCCAATCCAGATGGGTCGGCGTGAGGTTGGCGGCCAGCACCATTTCGATCTGCGCCCTGAATTCCACTTCCAGTTCCTCCAGCCTGACCCGCGCCAGGAAGGCCGGGATGCGGTCGAAGCTGTAGAAATAGCCCGTCTCATCAAGCAAGGACGGCACCTTCTCGCGGCAGGTGAGCGGCCCCCAGCGGTACTGGGCAGGATCGCAGATGACCGTCAGATGTATGCCGAAGGGGATAGTGGGATTCTCTTTCAGCAGATGCATGGCATGCAAAGCCCAGGGACAGGGAACCATCACGGTCGTGGAACAGACAATGCCGTCCCTGAGTGAGCGCAGAATCGCCTCGTTGATGGCGTGGCACAGACCAAAATCGTCGGCGTTAATAATCAAGAGGCGCGCATCAGCAGGATACCCTAACAGCGTGTTAGCTCCGCCCGTGTGCAGGTGGCTCATCGTTCTCAGTCCTTGCGGTTTTGAAGCCTGTTCACCCTATGACGCTATGGTCGTTACCGGGAAGGCTGGCCGCTTTGCAGCTCTGCACCCTTGCCAGAGAATACGCAAGATCAGGCAAACCCGCGCCTGCGACACGGCCGTTGACGCTCAGATCGAGACACTCCATCCCGATGAATCGCCGGATTTCTCAGGCAATAAAAGCTTAGCGTACGATACGGGTCCAATGATAGTCGAACCCCAGTGTCAACAACCCATCAAGCTGAAGGAGATCGACGATGCCTACCACCCCTGCCCCGAGTGTACACGACCTGCGCGCCCACTTCGAGACGGTCCTGGAGAGCGTGCTGAATGCGGAGGCCCAGACGGTGAGTGCGGACGCGATGGAACGGCGGCTGTTGCGCCAGGTGCTGGTCTTGGGGCGGAGCCTCTTCGCGCTGTTCCTGGCGACGCGCGCCGCAGCGACGGCGGCAGACATCAATCGCGACCCTGCGGGCGTGGAGCGCCCCTACAATAGCGAGCGGGCGCGCGCCTACCTGTCCATCTTCGGGCGTGTCGTGTTCGCGCGCCCCTACTTTTATCGTAAAGGGGTGGGCGGCGTGGCGCCGGTGGACGCCCTCTTGAGTCTGCCGCCGACGGTGTGCTCCGATCTGGTGCGCGAGACGGCCGAGGAGTTGGGCGTGGAGGAGGCCTACCACAAGGGCTTGGGGGTGCTGCGCCGCCTGCTCGGACTGGAGTTGTCGACGCGCACACTCCAGGAACAGGTGGGGGAGGACGCGCCGGAGGTGGAGGCATTTTACGCGCGGCAGGCGCCGCCCCCGCCGACGGAGGAGGCGACGATCCTCGTGGTGCAGGCGGATGGCAAAGGAGTCCCGATCCTGCGCCGGACCACCCCGGCCACGACGATCCCGGTCCGGCTAGGCAAGGGACAGAAGCACGGGGGGAAGAAAGAAGCCACGCTGACCGCGCTCTACACCATCGCGCCGGCGGTGCGCACCCCGGAGGCGGTCGTGGAGAGCTTGTTCGCCGATGCGCCGGAAACGGGGGCGCCGCCAGCGGCGCACGCGCGCACGGGACCGCAGCACAAGCGCCTGTGGGCGACGCTCGCGGGCAAGGACGCCGCGCTGGCCGAGGCCGCCGGGCAGGTCGCGGCGCGCGACGGGACACACATCGCGCGCCGCGTCGCGCTGACCGACGGGAGTCAGGCCTTGCAGGAGCGCGTCCAGCGTCACTTTCCCACCTTCACGCTCGTGCTGGACCTGATCCACGTCACGGAGTACCTCTGGAAGGCGGCCAATGCCCTGCGGGGTGAGACCGATCCCCGCCGCACCGCCTGGGTCAAGACGCGCACGCTCCGGCTCCTGCGCTCTGAGAGCGCCACGGTCGTGGACGATCTGCGCCACCTGGCCCAGACGGCGACCTGCCCGCGCCACGCGCGCACCGTGCTCACCAAAGTCGCCGCCTACCTGGAGCGCAACGCCCCCTACATGGACTATGGCACCTATCTGGCCCAGGGCTGGCCCATCGCCACCGGGGTGATCGAGGGGGCCTGCCGCCACCTGGTCAAAGATCGCTGCGAGCTCTCGGGCATGCGCTGGACCATCGACGGCGCCGAGGCCCTCCTGCATCTGCGTTGCGTCCACGAGAACGGCGACTGGGATGCCTATCACGCCTTCCGGCGGCGCCAGCGCCATCTGCGGCTCTACGCCGTGCCCTACCCTGACGAGGCGGTGACCCCGCTTGACCTCCACGCGCTGGACCCGTGCAACATGCAGCCTTTACTCGCCGCATGAGGGGGCTTTTAACGCAGATGAAACACACCCCCTCGATTTGGTCCCTTGACAAGCAATACCGGATCTCCCGTCGCAATCTGCTAGAGCGCCATTCAAGTAATCATCCCCCTAAAAATTAGGCCGCGCGGGGGACAGCAACGACGGCGGGGCGGCGTTGGGCCACATGCAAGTTCTCGACAGCGGCCATGCGGCGCGTATCAAGCA
>JAABUU010007515.1_pt1 | contig 11165 bp, 18 predicted proteins | sample 5559301 | NCBI WGS metagenome assembly JAABUU01 (sample SAMN10711884, study PRJNA513360) | rock metagenome | isolation source: Antarctica rocks | place: Antarctica: Victoria Land, Richard Nunatak white
AGCGCCGCTATCTCGAACTCGTCGACCGGTACGGGGCGGCGACCGTTTCCGCCGCTCTGCACAAGACACTCGCCGACGGCGAGCGCCGGACGCGCGCGGCGCTCGCGGAGCTTCCCGATGCGACGGTCGAACACAGCGACGTGCTCGAAGGCGAGCGCGGCGAAGCAACGATCGTGCTGCGCGTGCGACTTACCAAACGCGGCGAAACGCTCGAACTCGATTATACGGGAACGTCGCCGCAAGTGCCGCTGCCGCTCAACGCCGTCTACGGCGTGACGCTCTCCGGCGTCTACTACGCCGTACGAGCCGTGACGGATCCCCACGTCCCGACGAGCGACGGTTCGTTCCGTCCGATCGCGGTGTACGTGCCGGAAGGCTCGCTACTCAATCCGCGCCGGCCGGCGCCCGTGAGCGCGGGCAACGTCGAAACCTCGATGCGTAATGCCGATCTCGTGCTCGGCGCGTTCGCCAAACTCGCCCCCGGCCGCGTACCCGCGCAAAGCGGCGGATCGATGAATAACGTGTCGCTTGGCGGCATCGATGCGCGTGGCCGATCGTGGGCGTTCTACGAGACCAACGGTTGCGGGATGGGGGCGCGTCCGACCGCCGACGGCATCGACGCGATCCACGCGCACATGACGAACACGCTCAATACGCCGATCGAAGCGATGGAACGCGATATGCCGATCCGCATCGACGCCTACGAATTCGTGGCGGGCACGGGCGGAGCCGGCGAATTTCGTGGCGGCTGCGGGCTGCGGCGAACGTTCGTCTTGCGGGAAGGCACGGCGACGGCGTCGTTGCTCGCCGAGCGTCACGCCGTCGACCCGGCCGGAACCAACGGCGGCGGCCCGGGTGCGTGCGGCAAACATATACTCATCGAAGCCACCGGAACGCGGCGAGCGCTCCTCGCGAAGGGGAGCTTCGTCTTAGCGAGCGGCGATGCAATAACGATCGAGACGGCCGGCGGCGGCGGTTACGGTGACTCCTTGGCCCGCGCAACGCCCGCGCTAGCCGAAGATCTCCGCAATGAGATAACGTCGACGGTTATTGGGCCGTTGCCGTTGCCGTCGCAACCGGCATCGTCGCCGTAATGCGGCAGGGCACTTCGGGGCTGTGTTCGATATCGAGTTTGCTGACCAGCGCGCGGACGATCAGCAACCCGCGCCCACCCTCGGCATTGGGGCCTGCGACGACTTTTTCGAGCGCCGCACACCCGCCGGCGTTCTCGACGACGATCTTCATCGACGCGTCGTCGAATTCGACGCAGACGCACATCGGTTCGTCGCCGTGGCGAACCGCGTTGGTCACGAGTTCGCCGAACACCAATTCGTGAAGTCCGTCCGTCGTCGTATCGCGAATGACCGACCGAGCAAGCAAGCTCGAGAACTCGCGGCGGTACGCACAACTCGTTTCGAGATCTCGCCGCCGGAGCACCCATCGCTTACGCATTACTAATCATGCCCATTGCGACTTTGTTCAACCACGGCGCGACGTTCACCGATTTTCGATCCAATGGTGGGTACGGTCAGCGCATGAAATCCGAAGATTCCGTCCCAAACGAACTTTACAAAGATGCCGTAAGCGACGGCACGCATGCGTCGAAGCCCGAGTCGGAGGCCGCCGAAGCGGTCGTCGTCGAAAGTAATGCCAGCAATTATGGCGCCGGGGCGGTCGCGACGCCGACGCCGCCCGGGAAGGGAAAGTAGTGCGCATGCGGCGCGCTCGCTCCGCGTGATAGCTAGGTCCGGCTAAGCGCGCCCGCGGGCCGGATCGCGGCGCCGTAGTCTCCGTGCGCGGTGCTGGGCTGCCGTCCGCGGCGGCTAGGCGCAGTTTCGGTTGGAAAAGGTCGCCCACGGAGGCCATGCGAGCGGCGTGTATGACGCGCAGGCCCGCGAGGGGGCGGGGCGGTCGGGATGGTTCATCGTTCACCTTTGCTTGCCATGTACTCGCTTCCAGTGGTGCGGCGACTCTTTACAAAAAGCAAGCGTTCCCCTTATGAAACTTAGTAGGAATTAAGCGCCCAGCTAGAGCACTCAACCGAGTAAGTAACCGTGCCTACACTTGGAGGCAGACCCTGTATGTTCGACGTAGAACGGCGCGGCGACGCGAGCATCGTCCACATCGATGAAGACCTCGACATCGCTTGCAGAGAGCGTCTCGGCGCTTCCATCGAAGCCGCCGAACGTATGGACTCGCCGCGACTGATCGTTATCTCGCTCGAACGCTGTGCCTACTGCGATTCGTCCGGTTTGGCCGAGTTGCTCAAAGCGTACAAGCGGCTGCGGCAGCATCTCGTCGTCGTCGTGCCTTCGGGTTCGCAGTGTCGTCGTGTCTTCGAGATTACCGGGCTCAACGCGATTCTGCAGATCAGCCCATCGATCGATTCGGCACTCCTGCTGAATGTGACGAGCGATTAAGCCGCGGGCAGACGCTTAGCGCAGAGCGAACGGCGATCTCGAAGAGCCGGTGCTCCCGAACACGTTGCGTAAACGCAGCGAGTTGCCCGCTACGAACAGGCTCGACATTCCCATCGCTGCCGCCGCGAGCATCGGATGGACGAAGCCCAGCGCTGCGAGCGGCACCAGCGCCGCATTGTAGGCGCAAGCCCAAAACAAATTTTGCACGATCGTGCGTTTCGTGGCGCGCGCCAGGCGGATGCCGACCGCGACGTCGCGCGGATCGCCGCGCAGAAGTGCGACTCCGGCCGTCTCGATCGCGATATCCGAGCCGCCTCCGAGCGCGAGTCCCACATCTGCCGACGCGAGGGCGGGGGCGTCGTTGATACCGTCACCGACGAAGGCGACGCGCCGGCCGGCCGCGCGCAGCTCGCCGACGATTGCGGCCTTGCCTTCGGGCGATATCGCAGCATCGTACGTCGCGATCCCGAGTGCCGTTGCGATGTGGCGGACGGGGCCGGCTCCATCGCCGCTAACGATGCGGACCTCGATGCCGAGCGCCCGCACGGCGTCGACGGCTGCGCCCGCTTCGGGCCGTAACCGGTCGGCCAGTTCGATCGTGCCGAGCAACGTCGCGTCGCGCGCGACATACACCACCGTGGCTGTTGCGTCGCCATTCGTGACGACGAGCGGTGCGAGTCCGAGCGCGTCGACGAACGCGGCATTGCCGACGTACGCGCGCTTTCCGTCGACGAGCGCGGATACGCCGCGGCCACGCTCGGTCTGAGAATCTTCGACTGGGGACGCCGTTTGCGAAACGAGGGTTCCGGAGGCTTCGAAGCGTGCGTCGAAAGCGCGCACGATCGCTATCGCGAGCGGGTGTGCGGACGTGCGCTCGACGCTCGCCGCCACGCGCAAAACTTCGTCCGCCGGCACTTCTGCGAGCGGACGAATTGCGACGACGTCGGGTCGCCCCGCCGTCAGCGTTCCCGTTTTATCGAAAATAACCGTGTCGACGGTCCCGAGCCGTTCCAGGGCCTCGGCGTCGCGCACGAGCAAGCCCAGGCGCGCGCCGGTGCCCACGGCGACCATGATCGCTAGCGGCGTCGCGAGGCCGAGCGCGCACGGGCATGCGACGACGAGCACCGCGACCGCCACGACCAGCGCGTCGCTCCAGGCGTGTCCCGCGAAGATCCACGCCGCGAACGTCGCGAGGGCGATCGCGAGGATTGCGGGCACGAAAACGCCCGCGATGCGATCGGCGAGCCGTTGCACGGCCGGCGTCGAGCCTTGGGCGCGCCGCACGATCGAAACGATGCGGGCGAGGCCGGTCCCCGTGCCGACGGCGTCGGCGCGGACGACGAGGGTTCCGTCGCCGTTGAGCGTGCCGGCGGCGACGTCGTCGCCGGGAGCGACTTCGCGCGGAATTGGTTCACCGGTCAACGCCGAGACGTCGATCGAACTGGAACCGGCCACGACGCGGCCATCGATACCGATGCGTTCGCCCGCTCGAATTTCGAGTTCGTCGCCGACCCGGACGTGCTCGAGCGCGATGTCGAGCGCCGATCCGTCGGGTTGCCGGATCCGCGCGCGCTCGGGCCGCAGATCGAGCAGCGCGCGAATCGCGCGATTGCTCTTCCCCTTGGCGGACGCTTCCAGATATTTACCGACGTAGATCAGCGTCACGATGGCGCTAGCCGTTTCGAAGTAGGTCGGTCGTCCGGCGCTCATCGCGTACAGCGAATAGCCAAACGCCGCGCTCGAGCCGAGCGAGACGAGCGTGTCCATATTAGCGGAGCCGTAGCGCAGTTTGTTAACGGCGCTGCGATGGAAGTCGAATCCGACGACGAGATAGACGGGCAGCGTCAACGCCAGCAACAGCGCATCTTTGCGTGCGAACTGCGGTGCGAACATCGCGACCAGGACCGTCGGTATGAAAAGCGCGAGCGCGAGCGTCAAGAGGCTGCGCCGGCGTGCCATCTCACGGTCGCGCCGAGCCGTGTCTTCGTCATCGGCTTGCGCTCCGTCGATGACGACCGAAGCGCGATAGCCCGCGTGTTCGATCGCGGCCAATAGCGCGCCCGTATCGATGCGATGCACGGGCGACGATGAAACCATCGCCCGTTCGGTTGCGAGATTGACGTCGGCACCGTCGACGCCGGGAACGCGTTGCAGCGCCTTGGCGACGTGACGGACGCACGAAGCACACGTCATGCCGCTTACCGCTAACTCGACGCGTTCTTCGGTGGCATTCATTGCAGGCCGTACTCCTGCGCTTCGAGTGCTGCGCGCAGCGTCGCCGTATCGATCTCGCGCGCGACCTCGAACGTCGCACGTCCCGACGCCAGTTCGATCTCGACGCCGCTCACGCCCGGAAGATCGGCGAGGGCGTCACGCACGTGCCGCGCGCAATTGGCGCACGTCATTCCGGTAACGGTAATCGTTTGGACCATCAAACCAACTCTTTATAAAAATTTAGCGTTTCGAGCAGATCGTCGATAGCTCGTCTCTGCCGGCCGGTATCGCTCGCGTCCAGAACGCAGCGTTCGATGTGGTTGCGAATCTCGATGCGCGCAACGCGATCGAGCGCAGCTCGCATGGCCGAAATCTGCTTGACGACATCGACGCAATACGTGTCGGCTTCCACCATCTTGATCACGCCGTCGACGTGGCCGCGTACGGAGCGCAAGCGCGTGAGGGCATCGGCTTTTTGAGCGACGTCGAGCATTGCTTTATCCTACCCCACCGGGGGTGGAGCGTCAATCCCGGGGAATGGCTCGAGCTTCGGGGAGGCCGTTTCGCGAAGCTGGGTACGAATCGCGTATGGCTACGAACGAACGCGACGGCAGCGACGCCGACTCGAACTCATCTGCGGGCGGCGCCGATGGCGCCGTCGAGACGTTGCACGGCGGTCAACCTACGCGGAGCGACGACCTGAAACTTCCACGCCACGGGACGGAGCCCAAAGCCGAACCAAGCGGCGGCATCGAAACGCTGCATGGCGGCGGGCGCCTTCCCAGCGACGACGAGCTGGAACTTCCTCGGCATGATTCCGATTCGGAAGCCGCTCCTTAAGGGCAAAGCGATGCGGGGACCTTCGACGGCCGGGCGAATCGTCGGCGACGATGAGATACACGAATTCGGTAACTGATGGGTCGATCGAGTGCGGGCTCGTAGTGGCCGCATGAACGGATCGGAGCCCGACTATCGTTTCACCCTCGCGAACGAGCGAACGTTCCTGGCATACGTTCGGACGGCGCTCGCGTTGGACGGCGCCGGCTTAGCGGTCGTGCAGTTCTTGACCACCGTAGGCAACCACCGCGGACGGCTGCTAGTCGGCGTCGTACTCGTGGTCGGCGGCTTAGCGACGACCCTCGCCGGCTACCATCGCTGGCAGTCCGTCCAGTCGGCGATGCGCCGCGACCAGCCGCTTCCCACGTCGTACGTCCCGCGCGCCCTTGCGGTGATCCTGGCGATTGCGTCACTCGCCGCGGCGATAGCGATCGTGCTGCGTTGACCGGCGCGACCGCGCCCGCGGGCTTGGCGCGCGAGCGCACGGCGCTCGCCTGGCGTCGCACCGCGCTCGCGTTCGCCGGAAACGGCATCCTGCTGGCGCGTTCGTCGGACCTGTGGATCGTCGTCGCCGCCTTTGCGGTGCTAGCGCTTGCCGCCGGCATCGCCGCGACATCCGCGCTGGCCTTTCGCAACCCGGATACGCACGGCTGGATTGCCGACCGGAAGCGGCGCGGGGATGCGCTTCTCGTGATGCTCGCGGCGGCCATCGGTGTCTTGGATGTCGTCGCAATCGCACGCTGGCACGACTAAGCCGATACCGATACGGAGCGCCTGACAGCGGCGCTGAAACGACTGTTTCCGCGCGGGCCGAAGCGGAGTCATCGCATCGGCGCTCCAGTCTAGAGGGTTCACTTTGCCGGCGGGCACGCCGGCGAAGCCGTCTCGCGAGCGCCGACTTTGTTAAGGTCGGGACTTTATACCTATTCCGGGGGCCTGGCAGGCCCTATGCGCTCTGCTTGGGATTCTAGATACTGGTCGTATCTCCCCCGAGCTAGTAAGCGCCGATGCTGAAAGGCCTCTCATGATCGTCAATATGTACGTCGACCACCTCATGGCGACGCCCCCGGCTTCGGCCGAAGAAGTCTGGAACGCGACCCGCGTTCACGCGAAACTCTTTAGCGATGCCGCGCAGCGGATCGGGCTCAAGGGCAGCGAGTACGACGAGTTCCGTGGCGCACTGCTCGAAGGGAAAGCCGTCTACGTGCGACTGCCGCGCCGCGTCGATGCGATGTCCGGGTCGCGCCGCGGCTCGGTCTATGCCGTCCGCAATGCGGTCATGACGACGAACACGATGGGCTGGCGCGTGGCCCTGGCTGATGGGAACGTCGTCTACGTTCCGCAAGTGTGCGGCAACATATCGCTGCTGCGCCCGGTCCACGTCGCCAAGGCGACGGCGCCGGTGCGCTACAAACCCTTCGCCGCCGGCGTGAAGCATCTGCCGTTCCACCCCGCCGTCGCCATGGTCCCCAAAGAGCAGCCGGTTTCGATGGTTGCGCCGGTGCGAGACGTAGCGGTTGAGATTCCGCAAGCTCCCGCGACGGTGGCCCAAGTCGTTCCGGTGGCCGCGAGCGGCGGCGGCGGATTCATGTTCCTCATCCCCGCGGTGTTGGGCGGAGCGCTCGCCGCGATCTCGCACTCCAGCAATACCAGCACCCCGCCCCCGTCCTGCGCGAACGGCTCGAACTCGATCGGCGTCTGCACCGCTCGGTAAGCATTTATTGCGAGCCAAGACGCGTTTGCCGTGTTAGCTCGATCCATGCCGGTGCGTGATCGCTCGCGTTCTCGAGCCCGCGCACTCGCCGATCGATCCCCGCATTCACGAGCTGCTCGACGAGACTTCGATTTACCAAAAGATGATCGATCCGCATTCCGGCGTTACGAGTCCACGCGTCACGCATGTAATCCCAGAACGTGAACATCGGCTCGTCGGGATGTAACCCGCGCAGCGCGTCGGTCCAGCAAGGCTAAGAGGCGAGCAAACGCCGCTCGCGGCTCAGGCTGGACCAACGCATTCTTTTGCCACGATCGCATCGCGTAGATGTCCGCGTCGGTCGGCACGACGTTATAGTCACCGGCAAGCACCACCGGAACGTGCGATCGATCCAACTCCGCGGCATGCGCTATGAAGCGCTCGAACCAGGCAAGTTTATAGATAAACTTCGGCCCCGGTTGCGGATTGCCATTGGGAAGATAGAGGCAGCCGATCAGCACACCGTTGACGGCCGCTTCGATATAGCGCGCTTCGAGGTCGAGCGGATCGCCCGGCAGACTCCGTCTCGTTTCGATCGGGTCGACGCCGCGGGCGAGGATAGCGACCCCGTGGTGCGGACCTTGGCCGCGCCAGATCGCGCCGTAGCCGGCGGCCGTCAGCGCTGTATGCGGGAAGCCAGAATTGGTGGACTTGATCTCTTGAAGGCAAGCGACATCCGGGCGCGACTCTCGAAGCCAACATAGCAAATTGTCGAGCCGGCGATTAACGCCGTTGATGTTGAAGGTCGCGATCTTCACGGCGCGCGGCCGGCGGCTACTTTTCCTCCCCGGCTCGGTGTTGCGCGGGTTGCGCCATACGAAGATGGCGCTGGTCGACCGCGATCGCGGACGTGAGATACGCGCGCAGAGCAGGCGACGTTGCAAATTCAAGGGCGTCCCGCGCGGCGCCGATATCGGCCTTATGCGCGTCGATGAGCGTACTGTCGAGCTGCGCTGCATCGTCGCCGATGGCGCGCGCGACCTGCATACCCGCAGCCGCCGTCCGCGTATGATCGCGTACCATCGCCCGTGCTAGGCTTCGAACGGCCGGATCGCGAGCAGGCTGAAGCCCCAGCCGGCCGAGCTGCACGTTGCCGACCGAGTCTTGCGTAAAATAACTGGCGGCCACTTTTTCGCCTGCGCCGACGGACGTCTTCATCGGGGGGATGCTCTGGGCAAACGCCGGCACAGCGACAACGCAGACCGCTACGGCTACGCATCCAAATCTCTTCACGCGAAGAGTCTACCCGCGTTCATCGATTGTCGTCTAGCGACTCTGATAATAGAGCGACTTCGACGTCGGCGGAAAAGAAGCACCTATGGAAAAACCGACCGGGCACAACCTGAGAAGAAACCGCCGCCGACGGAAGATACCGATCCTAGCGAGACGATCGATCGCGAGGCAGCGCGTGAAATCTCAGACAACGATGATTTGCCGGCATGATGCTCTGCCGGCATAATGAAGCGCTATAACGCACCTGCTAACGCTTAGACTGTCGCGAGGCCCCGAACGCCTCAGTGACGGCGTCAGCCACGGCCGTCTTTCCGCGCTCCAGGACCTCGCTGGCAGTCGCTTTCGCGGACCCCTGAAGCGTTTCACCAAGTAGTCCAACCTTGTCGCGCTCTATGTTCGAAACCGGGAATGCCAAGCCAACGAGGAACCCCGCGCCAATCGCCCCGAGCGCCGCGCCAAGCGGATTGGTAGCAACGATAGACCGCAAGATCGCAGATTCCGACCTCACATACGCTTTGCGTGCGACGCGGCGAGAGGCCGCGTCCGCGATCGTGTCAGCGCCGGAAGGCTTGGACCCAGTATCCGCAATCCATTCTTGACCGCGAACGTCGTCGTTACTCATACGTTCGTCCTCGAAGCGACCGGCTCGTCTTGGGCTTCCGAGATGCCGTAGCGGCGCGCAGCCGCAGCCTTGAGAATGCGTGAACCCGCTACGTCGAGGGCGAATGCGGTCGTTACGAACGTAAGCGGACGCCCGCGGCCGAAGCTTTCCGCTTTCGAGGCAAGCGAATCGACGGTCGCGCTTTCGAGATAATGCCCGATATCCTCGACCGACTTTGCGCCCCGTTCTACCAAATTCGCCGCGCCTTGTACGAGCTGATCTTGCCGTAGGTGATCGGCGATGGTATGTAAACGCTGCGCGGTCGAAACGACTTGCAAGCCGAAAAACGCGACTCGCTGCTCCAGCTCTTTATATACGAACTGTTGTACTTGATTCATCGGTTTTCGTCGTACCCGGATTGCGACGTCCGACACGCGACTTGCTTTGCTTCGTTATGAGTCGGTTTTAGCCAATCGAAAGATCTATGAGCGAGGTACCTTCTCCACGCTCCGAATACATGCGTTGCGACGTGAGACCGGCCGCGGAAACGGCCGCTTGAAATCATCAAGCGGCGATTTGAAGCGATCGTAGTCGTCGAGATGGACCGGGATCACCTTGCGCAGGGCGAGTAGCTTCATGCAACGCACTCCTTGTTGCCCATCCAGGGTAACCATGAGCCCGAGAACCCGGGTGCCTCCTAAATGTAAGACGCAAGATCGATATCGGGGAAGCGTTTGGGGACCTCTTGCAGATCGTCATGGACGAGCGTATCGCCCGAAATGTACATTCGCAGCCGCTTGGCATTGGCGCTCAGCTCCAATATGCTCCCATCACGTTCGGCAAGGCATATCGAGACGGTCCTGGCCCATGTGTCGCCGGCATTTGCACGGACGGTAAACGGTGGTACCATCCTTCGCAACTCGGACGCCTTCCCAGCGCCGCAAGCCGCGTGCCGCACGGAAGCCGCGTTTCCGCAGCTTGTCGCGTCGTGAGGATGGGTGTGTTTTTCGCGAGTCCGCGCTCCACGTTTTTGTCGAAATGATCGCCATGGTAATGTGAGAGCAGAACGAAGTCCAACGCCAACTCAGAAACCTCGCACGCCGGATTGTTAGACGCCTGGCTCGCAACCCATAACCCAGATGCGCATGGTCACCGGCATGCAAGAATTCGGATCCGCGAGAATCGTTAACGATCCATAACTGATAAGGACGGTCGCCGTCCCGATAAAGCGAAGCGAATTAGCAGCGACGCCCGTTTCCATCATACCGCTATCTTGTCGCGCACGTATCTTGGCAAACATCGTCGGCGACGCCATCGAGGTCCTGCGGCGATCGCCGGACCTCGATCGGAGCCGCTACGAGCGCTTCGCTGGGACGGACTTACCGGCTCTTTTTTTCCAATGGCCGAGGCGACTTGCGGATTCGGAGGCGGGAGCTGCGGATCCGCACCGTGCGGCATCCCGTCGAGTTCTTTGAAATCCCAAAGCCTTGCGATTCGACCAGCTTGAACCCGCAAGGGCAGCGCCGCTCGGCACGTCAATCGGTCTCGTTCACGTTTGCGGGTGACCTCGCTTCGGAGCCGGAGCCGTCGAGGCTTGCGCGATCGTCACCGTCATGTGCGGTCGCTTCGGATTCTGGAGTTTTCCGCCACGCGTCTCCGCAGATTCGGCGTGATTGTGCGGGACGGGAATGCGATACAGGCCCGCTACACTATCGCACCTACGCAGAACGTGCTCGCGCTAGTGCTCTGGGACACGTGGCGCAGAGGCGGCATCGTGCTGCGAAGTGGGACGATCGTCACACGACCTCCAAACGGCCTGCTCGCATCGATACGCTCGGGCATGCCCGTCGTACTCTACGACGACGCGGTCTCGCCTACGCCTATCCCGTCTCACCACGCGCCGGCAATGTCCGCAACGGCGCACCGGCAGCTTATCGAACCGCTGGGACCGGCCGCGTGAGACACCGCACGCCGGTGCATCGGAGGCCGGGCCGATCTCCGGGGGTAGCGGATAAGAAAACAGCGTAGCTCCGAGGTTACCACACCAACCGGAGATACGCCGTGAAAAAAGTATACCCCAAGCCGCGAGCGGTCGCCAAGCCGTCCG
>JAABUU010007517.1_pt1 | contig 11164 bp, 4 predicted proteins | sample 5559301 | NCBI WGS metagenome assembly JAABUU01 (sample SAMN10711884, study PRJNA513360) | rock metagenome | isolation source: Antarctica rocks | place: Antarctica: Victoria Land, Richard Nunatak white
GGAGGAGGTCGGATTGAGTCCGCGCGAGTCGAGCAACTTGGTCGTCAGTTGCACGTGCCTCTCAACGTCGACATGTTTGTACAAAGTCACACTCCGTTTGCGGCCTTGGTAGAAGGTAATGACCGACAAGAGGGTTTGAAGGATAAATGTGTCCTTGTCCTTGGAGGCCTGGAAAATAAGTGCCGTGAAGTAGCAGAGACGTACAAAAGCAAGTCTCCCGTATAGAGAGCCATGCTGACAGTGTCAGTTACGGATTTCAAAACGTCATCACGCCTGCAGACATCATCACTGCACACCCCTCAATATGGCCTTTCACGCGAACGTTCGCACACTCTTACAGTGGATTCGCACGCAAGCTCCCGCAGCCTATAGATGCCGTCAACCCTTCTAAAAGTTTGAAGATCGACGCTATCCTTGTGTTTCATGATCCTCGCGACTGGGCCTTGGACATGCAGATCGTCATCGACATCTTGCTGTCATCTCGAGGCATCATGGGCACCTATTCGTCGAAGAACAACAATGCTGACCTGCCCAATCGCGGCTTTCAACAAGATGGACAGCCCCCCATCTACTTCTCGAACCCTGACTTATGGTGGGCTGCAGAATATCACTTGCCACGTTTAGGGCAAGGGGGTTTTCGAGAAGCCCTGGAAGGTGTCTGGGCCGCCGTGACTGGTGGCCCGAAGATGGGAGTCGAACTGAAAAAGAAAATGATAGGTAAACCCTATCAGGAGACGTACGCATTTGCGGCGAAGAAGCTTGAAGCCCACCGCCGAACTCTTCTTGGAGAAGACGCGACAACACCGCTGAAGAGAGTATATATGATTGGTAAATACTTTTAAGTTCTGTTTCTTGAGTTGAAGTATCGCTGATCACCGAACCCAGGTGATAATCCGGAAAGTGACATCAAAGGAGCCATTGACTTCAAGCCTCCTCCCGGCCAACGATGGTACTCGGCACTTGTGCGAACTGGGGTCTATCGGGGCGGTGAACCGGCCTGGAAACCAAATGTCATAGTAGACGGCGTGTGGGATGCTGTGAACTGGGGTGTCTTCCACTCTGGCTGGGAACCACCACGGGAGGACTGGGTGCCTGAAAAGAGGCAGCCAGGACCACAAGCTCGTGTGAACGATCCAGAAAGCGTTCGATGAAAGCAGTGTCTATAAATTCTTCGGTACAAGTTCATGGTCATACGCCCATCGAAGCAATCTGCTTTCCAGATCAGGTTCGGCCGTGAAGTGTTTCGTCTCTTTGGTCATCACGACTCGATCCTCGTGACTGGTAGACGTTTAGTGGGTCTCAGCTTGCCATGGAAGGTACTGCTACGCTATGACGTGGAATTGACGAAAAGGGGGGTATATGAACTTTTCGATGACCCGCACTGACGAGCCGCTTCCACGAGAAAACTTCTGACCTCAGTGTCCCGTTCGAGGCCCCGTGCATATCCCGAGAGAGGACGAGCTTAACGCCGCATGGGAGACTTCTGATAGACCGAGCTCAACACTCAGCGATCCATTGCTGACCACCGCATTCCGTGTACTATATGGGGTGCCTTCACGATTCAATTCTGTGAAGTATCCACGCTTATATTTCTCGTTGTATTTTTAGATCTCAAACTATATTACTTTCCAATCCTTGTTCAGCTGTCAAGTATGGATGGGTTCCATAGTCTCTTACTCTTTCGTATCCTAGCACCCGAAAGATCTTGGCTTATTCCTTTTCGGCGTGTCGAGACAGAGATCAGCTCCATCTACATGATATGTCTCTAGATACTGTCATCATCGGCCTATCACATAAAACTCAGCAAAAGTCCTTGAAGTTCTTGAGCGGACTATCCAAACACTGTCAACAATATGCTGAACAGCGGCTGAGGCTCACCCTGCGATCCTAGGTATCCAAACTTGCGCCGTTTGATGCACCTCTTTGATGCTAGTCCTCTCTGCTTTGGTATCATCTTGACCCTCCCAATCTTGGGTTGCGCTTAAAGATCTGTCTTCACACATCTTATAGCTACTATTTGACTCAGATTTCCAGACCTTCGGAGCCCCTCGCTCAAGACCTGACTGTATCCAATCCTGTCGTTCCTTGCTACCCCCTAAGGATTGCTCTGATCAACAATAGGGGAAAACAACATCGTCGGGGACCTCACAGCTGTACGACATCGGGAGACTCTGAAAGCCAACGTCAATAGGGCTTCAGTACCTGATGCCGTTCTTGCAATAAGCTAATATTACTTTGAGGGAGTCTGGTGGACACCGAAGTTCAGACTCGAGTCAACCTTCCTTTCAGAGCCTCTTGTGCTGATCGATGATCTTTCCGTCTCCTCACTTGATCATCTCAGACGATACCCGCAAGATTTGACTTCCAAGGAGATACAGCGAATCAAACCTTTGGCGGACACAGTTCGAATATACTCAGGATTTTATGAAGACCGTGTGGACTGAGACATCAATATTCTCCTCGCCGGCTTCGGCTTGGCTTGGATGACTGAATAACGGCCATCGAGCCGTTTCCGAGGTGCTTGCAAACCACCGCAGACAGCTATGCAACATCCATCCTATGGATCACCCAGCAGCTTCCCTTCCGAAATCAGCTCTCGGGTCTTCAGAAGGTATCTACCATCCTGGCACAAGATATCTCATTACGGCCGAGAGCTACCGGCATGGAGTATAGGAAATCCGAAAGAGTTGGTTATGACACGAAAGCGGCCATGGCGAGACTCACAACCCAACGAAAACAGTAAAAGAGTCGCCTTCGACCGCCTGACACTTGTTCCCGGCACCTTTACGCCTGTCGTGATTGTGGACGATGATGGTTGTCTTGATCCAGTTGTGCCTCGCAAGATTGATCGGTCAGGCCGGAGCTGGGATCGTCCATTGGTTGTTGATGAGGGTCTGACTGGTCCCGCGATGACGGGGTCCAGTGCACAGAACCCTCATGAGTTCAGACATGCAATGAAGGATCTTGTTTGGGATGACGTTATCACAAAGCGGATCGCTCGCAAGCCATCTGGTCGTACTCGAAGTCCGTCAAACGTTCAACAGAGTGCAGCGCTGACATCTGCTTACTTGCCCAAGGCCAACCTGCAAGAGTCGTTTGAGTACACGAACAGTGCTGCCAGTGATATTAGTGTATCTCCCACAGGGACACATTCAGCGTGGATAAATCGAAGATATCATCCATATCTACCGAGAGAGCACAGGTCAACGAGCTTACCAATGTCACTAAAGAAAGCGCAGGATTCTACCCCTCGGTCTACTCTCCAAGGGGCAGAAGGCGACAGTGGACCATGGAGCGATGGTACTGTCACTACACCGATGCGGCGGAGCGTGGTGAAAGACCGTTTGCCCATAAGAGAGCGCAAGGCCTTCTTCATCCACACACCCACGTCTGCCCTAACATCTGCGATGTCACGATTTGTTGCTGAGGTCTATGCTGCACTCCCCTCATTTCGCGACGAAGACGAATGCTGGCTTCACCCCTCTCCACCTCGGGGATATGGTCGCCCCAAGGGGTGCCTTAGCCGTCTTTTCTACTGGACCGACGAGAGCGGAAGACACAAGCTCGACATCAACTTCGGAATCATCGCTTTGATTGTGGACAGCTGCCTTACCGAAAAACAAGAGAAAGGCTGGATCACGGACAGTTGGCACCTCAGTCATCTCTGCGGTAACTGGACGTGCTGCAATTGGCGGCATTTCACAGTCGAACCGGGAAAAGTGAATATCTCTCGAAACGCTTGCTTCATGTACCGTAGTGGCTGTGTACATGAGCCGCAATGTATGAAGGAGAAGAAGCAGCGACTAAGCCACGTTGTCAGGGCCACGGAGCTGAAGACGGAACTTAATCGTACACCGCAAGCAGTGGTGGAGCATCACGAGCATAGAAGTGAGGCACAAGACTGGCCCAAATCGTCAACTGATACCATCAGTTGGGATACTTTTAAGGCACAGCTTACGCAGAGAAAGCTGGCAAGGGAGACCGGATTGGGGCGGGAGCGAATTGGCGTTATAGCTTTGTAATCGGGCTTGATTTAAGCTGTGCTTGTTGGCACTACTGATGGTCAGATCCCATAGTACTCTACCAGGCTGGCGGAACTGCGGAACTCTTCACTGCTGCGATTGGATACATAGTTTCAAGCAGTCTCTGGGTAGGTATATCATGCCCTCTTAATCGGAATGTGTGCGAGTGACGTGTATTAATATTCAGCTTGAAGTAGATCTCCTCTCTGAAGATACTCCATTGAGGGTGAAGTACCCTGGCACCGGAAGGACATGCTATTGCTCAGAATGGGTTAGCGTAGTTTTCGAGACCGTACCTTAGGCGCAAGCAACTTCCTCGTGAACAGTCATCTCACTCATGAACTTTCAACAGCAAGCACATATCGATTCTTCCTCACTGTCCGCACATCAATGCTGAAGATGCAGTATACATCATACCGCCAGACTCGGAACTCTTGCTGTTCCCGTTATTGCATATAGTCTGGCAAGTGTTCACTGATGGATCATGTCTAGATGCTCGGCATTTCGGTCATGCGTTTCCGTCCTGTATCACGAACCAGCTCGTCCCAATTCAATGTGACTGCGCGTGGTAGTTGACGACAAGCATGACACGAAGAGATGGCCTCGTCGAGCCAAGCTCCGACGTCTAAAGCTGCACAATCGTCTCATATCCAACTTCTTTGATTGAGCAAACGACTCCGTCATATCTCAGTACAATCAAAGCCTTCGACGAACAAGCCAAACAATCCACAATCGCTGCTCGAATCTATATACGCACCGATCTGTTTCTCAAGCTTTGCCGCTTGCAGCTTTCGTTCCTACTCATCTGGACAGAGATACCTGCGTGACAATTGCTACATATGGACTGCGAGTGGCTGTGATCTTGGAAGATGCCTGTTTAAAGTTGAGACGGGACTATGGGCAGGTTCAGGAGCCGTTCAACACTTCTGAACGTCCTGGCTTGAGGTACCGCAACACCAATACTACTGAGTAGTCAGGAATGAGCTGCTCTAGGGGTGGTATGTGTTGATGAGGCAACTCCCAATGTCGAGTCAGCCTGTTCATAATTGCAAACACGAGGCGGAGACACCAGGATTCAGGAGGAGGACTGCTCTTTTGCATTGATATTCGCATCTAGGGAGGAGAAGCCCACGGTGCGGACTAAATTTTAGGTAGTCATTTCATGGAATCTACTTGCTGACTTAATACGCCAGAACAATGGAAGCTATCTGTGCTGCTTTCCAAAGACTATTGAGAAATCAATTGCCATTGCGAATGCAAGATGAGAGTGACATCGGAAGAAATGCTAATAGTGCCCTCATGTGTACGTCCATGCAATCCTCATTCTAACGTGATCCGAATCTACTCTGTAGTCTGATTGCCAGCCATATCCCAAAGCATACTGGACGCTGTTGAGAAAGGTCTCCATAACTCACAACACTTAGGGCTTCATATCCAACCAAAGGCAGATTCTACTCTCTCCGCTCCTGGATCCAAATTGTGCGAATGTATGTGCATTCTACATTGACTTAACCCCGAATACATCCATGTAGGATTCCACTTCGTTCCTCCGGGATGCGGATTTGCGGCGTTCATTCCTTTGATAGCGTGAGTTGCTTCCAAAGTCACTTTCATTCATCCCAAACACGGAGCAACCAACATTTCTCTGGGATGATCCGGAACTCCATTCATGCACAAACTTCCATTTGACCAAGTTGTTCACATAGGAGCAGGTATTGAATTTGCCAATCTGGCTGGGCGAGAACCTCCACGCTCTCGTCGTCACCGTAAGTTTGCTCACTTTCACGAACAACGGTTGAACATCACATCCTCATGCACATGAGTCCAGGTGCGACAGGGCGACGAACAACACAGCAAACACTTGCCACCACAGCCTCACAACGTGTACCCTTACGGAACCCAGCAAGATTGGCTCCCAATCTCCCTTTCTCTCATATCCAGATTGTCCCGAAAATCTCGCCTGAAAGCTCAGTGAATAACTCACCTCAGCCAACATTCCGCAAACCGTCCTACCAACAAGAAGCGGAGGTAACGATGTCCGCTGCCGACAATACCCAAAAGCTGAGCTCTCACTTGAGCCTGGCCAACAGTCTCAACTCCGGATCGACGTTTGCTGCCAAAGCGAGAGCGGCAGAGCTCAACGCCGCTAGAGCCAGGAGAGATTCTAGAGACCTCGAAGAGAATGAGGTGCCTGCTTCTGTGCCAGTATCGCTTGGAGCGTTCACAAAGTTCACAAAGCCTCGCAATAAAGGGAAATCGAAATCCGTCAACCTGGACGAAGATCAAGGAGGCAGTTTCAGGGGACGTTCTGAGAGCCAGGAGGACTCGGAAGACCCAGGAAGCTCTAGTGAACACGAAGACCCTGGAAAGAGTAAGGCTGCGGAGACTCATAGTGGTCTCTCAATCCTCCGTGACATCACCAACACCAAAACCCCCCATCCGCTTCGCCAACAGTTCGCCGCGAATGAGTTCAACAGTACCGCTCACGAGTTGGAACTTTCTCCTGAGGTACAACGTTTGCACAACAACACCGAAGTTGTCTATGCTGCCGACGAGTGGGATACTGATTTGCCTTCGGCATCACCGGCGAAAGGAGAATCAGCTCTCCAGAGCCCGCATTTGCTGCGTCAAGAGGTCACCACAAACGATTTCCGGGGTGTCTCTGAACAACTGGAGACCACTTCTGAGGTACACCGTCTGCGGAACACGGAATTCGACTTTGGTGTCACGGAGTCGGATCCGAAATTAGTTTCACAATCTCTAGGGACCGGCCTTCTTTCATCCCTCAGCCTTAGCAAGGCGCACGTTCTACCACGGTCCTCCTCTCCTGAAAAGGTCCTGGATGATCGCGGTACTAATGGTGGTCTTGTCCTGCCCCCGGGACAAGAGGCCAAGCTCGCATTGCTTGGAGTCTTACCCCCTGTTTCCCGTGAACCAAGCAACTATTCGGTTCCGGCCACGGGACTGGGTGCGGAAGTTCAATACCGATACCACCATGGCAGCAACGGCATGAATACGATCGATCATCAGAATTTCGGAGGCCCATATCAGTTTGATGCTAATAACTCACGCCAGTTCTACGGACCAATAAACTTCGATTTCCGCTTCCCCCAACAACAGGAGGTTCCGCAGTACAGCCAGTATCAACCGATGAGCTCGTACGCGCAGCAAGGCAATTTTCATACCAACCAGCATCCTCACGTCGGCCCATATCCACAGGAAGTCCACAGCTATCCCCCCGTTCAAGGGAATGCACCAACAACAGGTTTCGAGGGTCATGTCGGACATCAGCCATTTTATGATGGGGTTCCCATGACCAGCAAGAGAGATATATTGTTGAAGTCACTGCATGATGTGGTGGAGTCGTCGAGGACACGCGAATCCACCAGAACAGTCTTGTACGATCCTGTGGCTCAAGGCGACCCGCCCCAGAGTCGGATCCTGGAGGTCGAGAATACTTTCAAGCCAGTATACACGGACTCCGGGGTTCTTGAGGATAGCGAGCCCTTGCCTGGGTGGAAGACCCGTCCTGTCAATATTCATGATGACTTGACCCCGATTTTGACGAATGCTGAACTTGCGGACTTGAACAAAGCCCCTGGATCCGACATCTCCCCGAGCAACACTAGCACTGCCGTCATCCCAGGCGCCAGTCAGCCAGCGGAATCAGCAATACATTCTTTTGGCCGCCTCTCCGAGATCCAGGAGGCTGAAGAATGGTGGAGGGCGGATCATCGTGGCGCTGGCGAGCTTCGTGCTTATCTCAACCAGGTCGCAGAAGACGATAAAGTTAGGAAGCAGCTCAGGCGGACAGATCTTATGACCCAATCAAGACAAGAGCAAGGTGTGATGACTGACAACTGGCCAGACGCAAGCAGCAAAGATGACCAAGTACACCCTGCCGCTGGAGATGTTTCGAACCGCCTTCTGATCGAGGTCTTGGCCAACTTTCACGGATATCTCTCTGGTCCTCCCGAAGCTCAACGTGGGCAGTTTGGTAGCTTCGGGGCAGTCCCGGAGTGGTGTATCGACAAGGGCGTTGGTGGATCTACAAGCTTCTTTGGAGAAGATTGGGGAGCTCCGCCTCCCCGCGTCGGAAGGGACCCACGGTACCGCTCCATGTTGCACGAACCTAGGTACACGCTGTACGAGGAGTTGGAACGTCGTGGTACTGTCGGCGATATCTATGGAAGGAGGTTTCGATAAATTTTCATTTCAACGATAGCACAGTGCATCACAGAGTCCGCATGTGGAGTCTTGGAGGATCTCCGCAAGCACTGAGTTGGGGCAATGTACGTTCTACTCAGCACATGTGGGTTGCTTACTGGCTGCAATGCCTTTTCCTGAGTGACGTCTTTGAGCAACTCCGTCCAGCTGTTTGACTTTTTTTCTCCGATCCAGTAATGAGACTTTGCTGCAAGGGCAAGAGTTGGTGGAGACCTCGTCATGATTTAGGTACACAAATCAAAACGAAACTCGTATATAGGCCTTTGCAGGCTAAGCCATGATGGTCCCTGTGCCATGTGATTCGTTATGTTCTCCTAATGAAGCACACCGACGAGCCACGACATTGTCTCGCTCTTGCACGGATTTTTGCTGAGCTGGTCTGTGATATCATTGCTTAGTCATTACTTACCAACCAAAGGTACTTTGTACAATTCTATGAGGAGATTTGTGATATCATTGCTTACTCATCTCTTACTAAGCGCCCCTATTTATGTCTTAGTCATCATTTCCTATATATACTCTACATAGTGTAAACAAATAGAAACAACTTTCTACAGATCAATTCATATCTAATAACATTAAAGATTTAAAACATACTTTTAAGTGACTCTGAGACTCAGACTTTGATTTAAGCTAATTTAATTTATATTTTAATTGTAAAAGTTTCAATGCAATAATGCATAAACTATATATTTACTCTTTCTTCAGTGCTTACTGCTACTTCAGTATTAAGATTACAGAATAAAGAAATGAATTTTTATATTATATTATATAAAGAAAAGTTCTATTTCTTTTATATTGTAACATATTTAACAGCAATTTAAACTGAACTGAAATTGATTTGTTAATTAATGTCTTTAATCATTTATAATCTCTTAACATAAAGCTTAACTCTATTTCTATAATGATAAACAAATTCATTATCATTAATTAGTCATCAATGTCAGAAATAACTTCTTGAGCTAATTACAAGACAATGACAAGTTAAATTGCATTTCTTTAAACTTAATTAAGAAATATTTATATTAATTAACTGATCTTTATGTCTGAGATTACATCTCTATCTAGTGCAGCTTCAGAGACTTAAGAAATATTTAATATAATAATATCTTTCTCTGCAATGATGTTCAAGAATTCTCTAAAGATGAAGACATCATTTATTTATAAGAATAGTTGAAAAGTAAACACTGCAGAGATGTAAATTCTTAAAATAAAAGCTTACTTTCAATTTTACAAAATGTTGACAAACTAACTTCTGAGTAATGAAGCAAAGATTATTGTTATAATCAGTTATTTAAAAGATACTGTCAAAGTATGATGACTTTAAAAAGAAGAATGACTTTGAATTAAAGAAAATCTATTAAATGTTAAATCTTAAAATATAAATAATTTCTTTTTAGCATTTCTACTGATCTTTGAAAACATTAATGAATTAAAACATCAATATTATTGTTATGAGGCTCTGAAACAAATAAAATCAGTTCAACAATACAAAGTAAAGTTTACAAAAATTATACAATTTCTTCAGTCTATATCAGTTAAATATAAACAGAAACAGCAGTTCACTCAGAGTCTAAAGCAAAAGATTTAATTTAAACTCTGAAAGTATTTAAAGACTGAAGTAACTACTCTTAATGAATTAGTTTGATGAGTTAATTGAATTGAATAAAGTATTGAAAGAAAGAAATACTTATACTATACTATGCTGTCTAGTGAAACTTCTAAACTGTGTTGTTTATGAGCACATCTTGATTAAGAGAGTTACAGAAGAAGTAAAAAGAATGTTGACTGCAATTAATATAAATAAAGTCTTCACTTAGTTTTTAATGCTAATCTTATTTTACTTTATAAAAGCAGTTAAAACATCATTTCTCAACACTTTTACTCAGTAAGACTGCATCTATTGACTTTCACTGATGATAAACATTAAATGATTAAATACATCATTAAGAGTTTAACAAATCATTTAAGAATTTAATTAATCATTAATAGTAAATTTTATAAATTTAATAAATTGCTTAAAGATCTGTTTAGACAGAGACTTAATAAGCTCATCAGTAATTATTTTTTAATTAAGTATAAAGTTTATTTAAATCTGATTGTGCTTATGCAGATTGTAAATGTTGTAATAAAAGACATTAATGTATTTTAATTATTCATGTACATATATGTTCTTAATTAAGATTAAGACAGCTTAATTGTCTTTTTTAAGCTAAATAAATAAAGATATTTAATGAGCTTTATTCTTTTAAATGTTTATACAATATAAATTGACTTCAAAATATTTATCTATACTTATATCTCTTAATATCTGTTCAAGTCAGATCTCAGTCTTTATACACATTGACATAATTATGTACTTGATCTTAATAATTAAAATAATGACAAACTTTTATTTTTAATTTATTCACAACACTAATTCATCTTTAAGCATATAAATGCATTCTAAAATTAATTTTCAATTCTGCTTATTTAAAGCATAATTAAAGTCAGAGTATTTAAGCATTACTTAACTCTCATTAAAGCTATATATAATGCTGAGATTAATGATTGATCTTATATACTACAGTAATTTCTTAAGTGCATGTTCATGATGCTTTATAGAATTGCTGAAATATTGATTTAATTAATTTAATGTAAAGATACTGTTTAATTAAATATAAATTACTGTATATATTAAGCTTTTAATTATTTATTAATATTGTCTTTAATCTATTCTTTGATCAATTAAGTCAATGAGATAAAAAATATTATATTTATTAAATAAAATGCTAATGACTCTGTGCTTGTCAGATTACATATAAAGATTCTTTAATATCTTATTTATGTAGTGAATCTGATTTAGATACAGAGTTCTCATTTTATAATTATATATAACTTAAATGTCAAGAATTTTCTGTATCTTTCTTAAGTTC
>JAABUU010007518.1_pt1 | contig 11163 bp, 14 predicted proteins | sample 5559301 | NCBI WGS metagenome assembly JAABUU01 (sample SAMN10711884, study PRJNA513360) | rock metagenome | isolation source: Antarctica rocks | place: Antarctica: Victoria Land, Richard Nunatak white
GACCAAGTACGCATTTAGGGCAGAAATTTGGATTTTCTAATAGAACGTGAAGAGCGTTTTCGTCCACTAGCCCTGCGTTTTTATATTAACCAGATGACGTTTCCTGATTAGTGAGATACACTAGAGACAACTTTGTCAAACAGCTTGAGACACTCACAACGATCAAAAACGAACGAACGCCAGCTTTAGTAATACTCACGTAAAAGTCTGTCCTGGCCGCTGCAGGCTGCCTGCAATGCAGGCATGTCAGGCCCTGCATGTCAGCAAACCGCCACAAGTTTATTCACACCCTGCTGCTAGCCCGACGCCTCAAAATAAAGCTCAGTGAAAATTCCGCCGATACAACAGGTGCTTTTGCCATGTGGTGGCATCCAGCCACAATATAACCAGTGATTGCGAACAGACCAACCACCCAACCGTGTGTGAGGGGCAGGCCAGCTCTCGATCTGCTGCTCAGCAGACTCTAGACGACACTGACATCTGTGACACATGCATGCAGAGCAGCAAAGTGCTCACGCTGTAGTACAGCCAGTATCATAAATGACATTCTCATGTTTACAAATGAAAGTGCATGACTAGTCAGTACTTTGTTGTGCATTACGCAGTGGCCCTTAGACATTTCCGGTCAAGCCATTCTTGAACATGCTAGTAACACTTAGTCAGCTTCTGTGATAGCTGCGTTTACTAACCCGCTTCCTGCGTCCTAGCAGCCTGTTGAGTACTATATAAGCTTCAGACTTTGGTTCACCGAACACACAGTTTGCAATCAAGTCCTCTTGTAAATACTGTGTCAAGTCAAACTTGCAAGTCTGCACCGATTATTTCAACAGTAATATCGAGGAACGTGAAACTGCACTCAAGAGGGTACAAGTATCTGTTTCTTGTGTCACATCTCAGAAATCCATCATCAGAACAATTGCAAAGAATCAAGTGCAGCCAGCAAATGCAAAACCAAATAAAAGAATAATTGCAAAGAACAAATGATCAATTTGGGCTGCCGAGCTCTAAACGTGCCAGGCCCACACACTTACACACACTTTGACACTAAGAGTAGCCACTCTACAAGAGACCATAGAACTGGGGGATGCTTTTGCCACTGAGCGCCTCTGTAACAATCAAAAATGTGAAACCCATCATTGCAGCACGGCCATTCCAGTTTTCAGCCTTGGTAGTGAAGGGACCATTCTCAAAGGGCTCCTTTCTGCATAAGCAATCAGAAGTGGTTGGCACCTAACATCTGTGTTTCACGACCTAGCATGCTGGCGTTTGTTTGTACCAGTACTTTGGATCAATCAAGCAAGTGTGTTGTGTAGTCTAGCATCGTCACTTCAGTGTGCTGTGAGTGCAGATGAAGGCTGCATACCTGGTGAAGCCCTTCAGGATAGGGATGTACGACGCAATGGCAATGATAGCAAAGCTGAACAAGATTGGGGCAGGTGCCTTGAGCCACTGCTCTCTAAGGCCCACACCAGTTACCAGCTCAGCAGCCAAAGCTGACGTCACACCCAGCATCGCAAGACGTCCATTGATGGTCTCTGGAGCGGGACCGTCGAAAGATTGTGCCTCTGCAAACAGCAACTTGCTTGGGACACCACACAACCTGTGTTAAAGTGAACTGGTGTCGCAAGGAAACGTTCGCAGGAAAGCTGACCAACAAGGCTTCTTACCAAATAAAGTTGGTGGCCGCGTGGCGCCAATGTCTGCCCGTCTCTCAGCGTTTTCGTTGCTGATGTTGCCTGGCTGAATGTTCTCTGTCTTTGACTGATCGATGTTTGGCTCTTGAACGTCCCTTATCTGCTCGGTTGTCTCCCCGCGAGGTCCTGCTGGGTCCTGTGGACCTGAGCCCTCGCCTACATGGCGGACAACAGAACGCCTTGCGCTCGAAACCGGGTTGCAGCTCAGGGCGGATCTTCGCTGTGATCCCACTACGGAAAGCTGCACGCGGCTACGAATTGCACTGGTGTGTGACATGGCGGTCATCATAATGGCTTGGAAAGCTTTGGAGTGAATGAAGACAGAAGGTAAACGCTGATGTGCTGCGCAGTTGTGAATTACGACGGAAATGATGCACTGATGCCATCGCGCCCATCGGGCTGTTGTGAGCCACGGAGCCCCTGTCACGGGAAGCCGCCACGACACCCAGGCAGGACCAATCCAATGACGTCGATCGCGCAGCTTCCACCGGCGGAGATTCCAAGATTTGCAGATTCCAAATGTTCAACCCTTTCCACATCTGAACGGAGGCAGCTTCAAACTGGGCAGCAGTAGTTGGAGGTTTCACACCTGTGCTCTGCTATGATGTCGTCAGTGGTCAGTGGTCAGTTAGGCAAATATATATATCTGAAGCAATACATGCACATCAGCAGAAGGCAAGCTGCAAGGTTTGTCCGAGTCTGTGAAGTTGCAGTTGTTGAATTCAACGTCCATATGCATATCTGATATGGGAAAGATGATTCATCAGCTCTTCCCCATGAAGATCTTTCACCTAAGCACTAAGACTTTCCCCCCCCCCCCCCACCTAAGCACTAAGACTGGTCTGCATCCCGCATTCAATCATACGACCAACTTGGTGAACGCGTGAGGCACTTTCCAAGTCTTGACATCAAGTGAAACACGTTGTCTGGTTGCTGAGAGTCTCTTTTCTACAGTCCCAGGGACCCCATGGCATCCCCACTTGCTTATCTGAACAAAGTACATCATCCATGCATATATTATATAATTTGCTCTGTCACTTACATGATACCCATCATGCAACAAATACAGGAAAATTTACCAATACCTGTATGATGCCTTGACAACAACAGTCGAGCAAAAGTAACATTCAATTCATAATGTAATTACCGACATGCTCAGTACAAAAGTCTGTACAGCTTGCAAGCCAATAGACACTCTCACTACTTCAGGCGTTTGCCTTGCTCTTGCATCATGGACTGACCTCAAGCCAAACACATTGTGTGTGGGACTTGGCATTTGGCGCTGGGGGTCTCTGATCAACCTAGACATCAAATGCGTATGAACTGCTGCAGATTTGCCTCTTACACGATGTTCATCACCAAACAACAGACAGGAAATCAGTGAGTGATGTCCTGGTTGATGCCTTGACAACATCAATTGAGCAACAGTGACGACACATATCAGTAAGAGAGTTCATACAGCTTGCAAGCAAATAGAAACTCCTGTGACGAAGCAATAGATATGCAGTCAAGGCAGCATTTAGCTTGGTACTATAATCATCATACATAGCAGCCATCAGGCTGTTGTACATTTTTTGCCTATTTGTGACGATAAGCAATGCACTTACTCATCAAACGTGTACTGACAAATTAGATTGGTATTCTCTTTGCAGTTACTGAATGCTTTATGGCTTCCTGAACTCTTGCATAAATAAAGCTTTGCTAGGCCTTTCTCAACACACAGCACAACACCCCTCGGACATAGCACTGCTGTTGCTGTTGTCAACCACCTTGTGATTGACACCCGCTCTCACAGATTTACCCGGTCTGCTTGCATACCAGTCTGCGCAGCATACCCATGTACGCGTCACACTCCCACCACAGAAGAGTCTCTACTCAAGCTTCCATTCCACATACATAGGTTGCGTAGCGATGCCACAGTCTTGAGGGTTCCTAGCAATCTTAATGTAGCCCTGGTCACCCCAAAAAGCTGACCAGGTGTTCTTGACCAACCAATAGTCTTGTCCCTCATCTGTTGTGCCATAACCAGAGACCAAAACTGCATGGCTCAAATCTGCAAGCCACACACATCTGTTGAGGGCAAGTGTCACCAACCCCTGCCGAACAGAATGTGCTGATATACAACAAACCTCAGCCTGGTCTGATGATCACATTCTTCTGCTGAATCGTGCTATATGCAAGGAAGCGATACACGAACCTGTCATGAGCCGCATGACTTGTGCAAGGGGAAGGTATGCCTGCCATGCGCATTGTGAAACAATTGTGCAATGCAGCACACAAAACAGCTCTCACCCCAGTCTGCAGACAAGGCCGCCTGACAGAACAGAACAACAACCTGATGGTGGACCTGAAGTTACATGAACAAGCTACGTTTGGGCACCAAGCAAAACAGTGAGCTTGAGTCCTTTAGAACAGCTATGTCTGTGAACTACACTCCTGTGCTGCATGTCACAGAACGTGTTGAATGTGGCCAACACCTGTCATGCAGACTGGCAGAACAAAAGCACTGAACAGGTGCTTACCCTTGTAGTCACTCTTGCAGGCAGAGTTGTTGTAGATTCCACTAGAGTAGAAGACGAAGGAGTCCGGACCAGCATCCACAGAAACTGTCATGGGCCCCTTGGTGTACAAGGCCTCCTTCAAGGCATACTCACTGCCATCAGTCTGCACAAAGTCGCCCTGCAGCAACACAATTCACTGACATCAGCCCTACCAAAAACTACACAGCTGCATGTGCTGCTCTGATCCAGCTGGATTACCAGGCTCTGCACGTCATCAAGACGCTGCCATTTGCATTCAGACCCTAACAGACAGGTCTAGAATTGACTGCATAGCTGCACAATGGGATTACACGACACAACATGAGCATCAGTTGCAGCTGCCCAACCTGGCAGTCATAGCAACAACCAATGGTTGTAGGTGCTGCGAGGTGTTGAACAAGTCATTGCTGCTGTGAACACAGTCATGATTAAGTCATCAGGCAACAGACTGCCACCAACAAGAGAGCGCTCAATGCAGTTGCCGCACTGAGCAGACAACTTGTGATGCAAGAAAACATACTAATGGTGCGTACCGAGAACTTGATGTGTTTGCGGCCTTTGGCAGAGCAGAAGTTGTCGACCCCCTGATAAGGGTAAGCCTCCTCTGTGGCAATCTTCCCCCTGGTCATGAGCCACTGCAGACCTATGTCCTGCAAACAAATTCAATCTTGTGGTATCAACCAATTGAAAAGCGTCTTTGCTGAGTGTTTTGGCTGTTTTGATGATGCTCAAAAGCTGGAGGTTAATCTGCTGACTGAGGTCGTGCCTTTGCCCCATGACTTGTGCTCCACAGTGTTGCAACTGTGCCCAATCCAAATATGGAAAAAAAGCTCGCTGCATCAATCATGGATGTTGCAAAGAGAGATGCTGTGCAAAGAGACACTGCAGTAAGCATGCATACAATCAAGCAAATGGACCAGCTGATAAAGCACAGGTGCCTGACAGGGCAGGGCAGGACAGGGCAGGGCAGGGCAGGGCAGGAAGGGAATGGAAGGGAAGGACGCCGCCTTTTGGGGGGGCAGCCAAAGCATCAGGGAGCCGTAGTATCAGCATGTCAGCCGACATTGACATAGCTGCATTGACAAACACCAGGATTTGAGTCAGTGACGACTCATGGGGAAGCTGACCTGGTAGCCGCCAAAGCAGGCTTTGTTGTTGAGGTACCAGCCACAGTCCATGAGGTCCTGTTCTGACAGCAGCAGCTGCTTGCCTGTTGCCCGGTAGTAGGCTGTCTCCATTGGGCCAATTGTCCCAAAAGCCTGCATGAGCAGGTATACTTTCATCACTTATGTTGGTGTGATTCAATCATCTTTAGCATTGAACATGTGTCTTCCCATAGGGCCAGGTGAATCACACTTTTGAGCAGCTTCCTGTATGAGGTCCTGTTTCGACAGTCAGCGTGCCGGGATTAACATTGTGTAACAACAACGCAGTGATGACATGGTCAACATATACATGTGTGATGCATACTGAAAGACAGCAGCTAAGTCTGGCTAGCCGCCAGGATGCACGTGAGGCCTGATGATCAATAAGCATGTCATCATCACTTGCTTGTGCTTAACAAGATGGAGTCGGCTTGTCCTAAATGCTTGGAGCCTGACCAGACTGTCAGGACTGGGGATAGCTGACTACATGGTGCCGTTTCAGTCGAAAACCATAGGAAAGCACATATTCTGGGGCTTCAAGCCGATGCGCCATGAGGCATAACCACAGCCCCAGTGTGTTCTGGTCAGCAGTACATGGCAGCGAGTGCTCAGGCGCTTGCGTCTTGTAAAGCACAAGGTACAAGCAACAAGCACTACCAGCTGTTACATAACAGATGAGTGCTCGCCCGGCATGATCCACATGTTGCCTGGTCCTTGACTGGGCTTTCAGCACCACCAGCTGTCACATGACAGATGTTTACTCACTCAGCACTATCAGCTACTACAGGACAGGTACATACTCACCCAGCACCACTGACTATCACATGACAGGTCCTCATTCACCCAGCACGACCCACAAGTTGCTTGATCCTTGACTAGGCTGTCAGCACTACCAGCTGTTACATGATGGAGTCATACTCACCCCCCAACCATTAAACATTACATGACACATGTTGACTCACCCAGCACGACCCACAGAATGCTTGGATCTTGACTGGGCTGTCAGCACTACCAGCTGTTACATGAAAGATCCATACTCACCCAGCACCACCAAGTAGTGCATGACGGATGTTGACTCACCCAGCATGACCCACAAGATGCTTGATCCTTGACTGGGCTGTCTGCCCCAGTGCCTCTCCAGTCAACAGTGCTGGGCAGCATGTGCTCAGGCACCTTGGGCTTGTGCATCACCATCTGCTTGCCTTCAAGGGGCAGACTCGGTCTCGGCTTCCCATAGTTGGGTAGGACAGTGGCAAGGAACTCGTCTCTGTGCCAGTCAGCAAATTTGTTGAGGGCTAGGGTATGGGATTTGTCTGCCCTGCTGTTGTGCTCCTACAGCATCAGGAGCAAATTTGTGAAGGGCTACTAGGGTAATTGCTGAGGGGGGTAGAGTATGGGACCTGTCTGCCTTGCTGTTGTGCTCCTACAGCATCAGCAGCAGACGTCAGCACCTGTGTTTGGCTTCTGCACTTGGGAAGAAGTGTGGCTGTGAAGTCAGGTTTGCATCAGTCAGCCCAGGCAGTGTTGAACACACAGTGGCTATGAGCTTATGTTTGCATCATCACCCACTGCACTACATGTATAGCTGTTGGCTGGATTGCATATACCATGCATGTTTTCACAATACATTGGAATACCCGGGGAGGGTGATTTCTCTATGTTTTGTAGAGGTTGCAAAATGTGAAATGGCGTGCCGTCATCAACCCAACAAGTAAATACACAGCACATGACCAATGTATTTTTTTGGTTGTGTCCTTACACACTTAACAACTGTTTGGGCTTGCAGGACTTTTGCCTTTTGCAGCCTTGATGGGTGTACTGATTCTGCAATTAGTACCCAAGTGTGCACAGGCAGTCAAGACATGAGCTGATCTGTCCGTCGCTGCAGACACGCACAGCACAGCACAGAGTTTGAGTTTGACATCTTGTCCAATATGATTCATGGCCATGCGTAGACCCAACATCCCAAATGATTTGACAGCTTCCTGCTTTCTGCACGCACTTTGCCTAGTGACCAATGACATCAGCTGCTTAATGCTTTGCACACATGCTGCAAAAGCTTCACAGCCCAGTGCCACTTGCAAGAGCAGCTAAGTACGCTCACCTCAATCATTTGCTTGTTCTCATAGAACCGGTGGGTGCGTTGCTCATATTCGTTTCTGGTGACATGCCTGCGTCCATGCCGGTGGACAAACGCGTCATACAGCTTGTCACCTGCACACGGACGACACTGTTTAGATGACCTATCACACCATAGATCACACCACACGTGATCGGTATATCATATGGTTCATACATGGCTCCATCACACTACATACCACACCATGTGACAGATCACCTGCACACGAGTCACATCATGTAAGCATGAAATCGGCGCAATGAGATAAAATCAAGAGCAAGGTGATTAACAGCCATGACATCCTCAACGTTTACTTTCAAATCTACCCAACACAGCATCACCCATGTCAGGGCACACAAAGCAAACCGGTACACAGTTTCACCAGCCACAGAAGACATTGCCACAGCTGTGTTGCATGCTTGGACCATGTCACCACATGAAAGACCTCTGGCTATAGGTGAGGCCACTGACCACCTCGCTCTGACAGCTGCTGTTTGCTGAAGCCAAGCGAGCTCTTGACTTTGGACACATGCAGACTCACCAAAACGAGGAAAGGGCAGCTGCTGTTTGCTTGAGCCAAGTAAGTTTCTTGACCTTGGACATATGCAAGCTCACCGAAATGGAGATTGGGCAGCTGCTTTGCAACCTCCATGGCAAGACTGCTGTCCAGTTGATGTCTTTGCAGTTCCTCAAACTCCCCTTGATGGCAGAACTCTGGCACTCTCCAGTTTTCCTGGTCAATTGGACCGGGCCTCCATTGATCAATGTCCACAATCCAGACATCGAAATGGCTGTTCATGTAGAGGTCCACACCGTGCATGTACAGCTGCAGAGGAGCTTCATCCTGCAGAGGAAGAAGCCACTGTTCACATCAAGGTACACAGAATGTTTGTGTACACGCTAGACATCACAGTGGCTGCTTATGCATAGATCTACATTGTGCATGTAAAGATGGGAAGCTTTCCCTGTCTTACAGCATAGTCAGTGTTGTTTCAGATGACTGAGCACTGCATAGGTGATGTGGATCTGCTGGATGGAAGCTATTTGTGAACAGATGTGCATGCTCCACACTGATCTGCAGAGACTTCTCTTCTGGTACCTGCGCAGTGTCATGATGCCCAGCCAAGCTTGCACATTTGACTGTTGTCCAGTTCACAATCACAGCATGAACATCAGTGTAAAAATGAAGAATTGACTGCACAGAGAGGCTGTGACAAAGATTCCATTCCCAGGCAGCCACACAAATGACATGCACAATTACAACATGTTGATGACATGCCTTCTGCACATAGCAAACCTTCACCACCAAAGAACAAAACAGAAAGGATGTCCTGTGGGGTCCACCTACCTTGCCAACATGCATGATGTAGGTGGAAACATGTTGATGACAAGCCTCTTGCACATGACAAATCACCACAACAAAATGGAGAAAAACAGGCAAAAAAAAGAACGGGGTTGACTTACCTTGCCAACATACATGGTGTAGGTGGAAACAATCTCTCCATAGCCTAAGTCCTCCTTGGACTCCATCACCCATGTGTTGGCTTCCTGATCATGCATTGTTGCTGTGCCATTGTAGCTCCAGCGAGACTCAGTGAGGTCTGGCAACACCTGCAACATGAACAGTCCATCCGTGCATAAGACTCGTACAGACTGCTGTTTCTGCATGTCATGTCACGATTGAATAACACCAGTCCATTTGTGCATAAGACTCATGCAATGCATAGTAGTGCTTGCGTAGGCTGTGTACTAGGACTGGTGCGCCTGTTTTGGCATTATTGCTGTGTCGGTGTACATCTGACAGGACCCTGTCAAGTCTGTGGTTGCACCTGCACACTCACCACTGCGGTCACTTGCAGCGTTATGTATGTTGATTGATTGTACGTGATTCTTGAACCAGTATAGGAGCAGGCACATCGTGTGGCTTTGAGTGCCACACAAGGGCTTGTGCAAGTACTTCAAGGTATAGCTTGTGTGCCTGTCTGCATTGCTTCAGCAGTACACTAATTGTGTCTACACGACATACTGTGCACAGTGGATGCGTATCAGTGATAGTCACATGTATGCAGCATCAGACTGTGTGTATTTGCCCAAAGTGTGTGCGTTTTCCCAAAGGAAGCAGCAAGCACATCAGCACAATTATAAGCTGCCAATGTGCATGTCTGTTTGATCACCCGTACAGGGGGCTTAACATGATAGGGAAAGGCAGGGCAGAGTGCTTACAAAGCCAAGCTGAGGACCATTGCTGTCTGCTTGAAGCAGCTTGCGGCTGTCTGATGTGCTCTGGCTCTGACCCATCAAGGTGTTGCTCAGCTTGCTTTTGTCACACTTCATCTCATCCACTCTTGGGTACATCTCGTACATCACGTTCTGCAGAGCACGTTCTATTTTGAATCTGCTGCCATGAGTTGATACAGCAGCACAGTGAACGTTGCTCATACTGCACTGCTCGTGATGCTATGTTGTGCGTCTTGCTTGACGCTTCTTACTGCTGTGTGATAGCGGTTGGTGAGAGCTCAAGGCTGCATTGCATCTATGAATTGATATGGTAGGATCTGTGGAAAGGACATGATTTGAAGAATTGAGGGCAACTGCATGATGAACAGTACAATGTGACCAGGTGAATCGCTTTGTTGAAAAATGTGACCAGGTGAATCACTTGATTCAAAAATGTGACCAGGTAAATCACTTCATTTAAAATCTGACCTTGTCCAAAACTGAGACGGTGGTCTCAACTGAGTCTCTAACGAGCTTTTGACGCCCATGCTCAGTATCCTGATACACAGTATAGTTGTATCTGCAGAATGCCAAGCTAACTTGATGCATGATGGGTCCTTGCTGGTAACAGTCTGTCAGCTAGATGCAGACAGCATTTAAATTGCTATTTACATGTTAAATCATGTGCATGCTTCCAAGGTGTTGCAGTGCATGCACACATGCAGCATGTCCTGCATAATACCTTCAAGTAAGGCAATAACAGGTGTGTTGCGATGATTTGCAAGGGGGCCATGAAGAGTACAGAGAAGCAGGCTTACACTAGAGGTGTCGATTGCAGCTCACTGACGTAAGGTACCAAAAACTGCCAAGACACCTGCAGAGCGACTTCAGATGCATCAGGTGCATCAACGTGCAGCACCAACCAGAGCCTGTCGTGTGCAGGTCCATTGTATGCACTGCACATCCATGCATGGATATGCTTGAGGGATCTTTGAATAAAGGAGACAGCCCAGACGGCATAAGCATGCACCCAGCGTTTGTGACATACTTGATATTGGCCTGGCCACACTGGTCTCTTTGGCTCTTCTGTCAATTGTTCAGTGCTCTGTAGGTCCGTGGCTGGCCTGATGAGGTTACCTGACTTTTTAAAACCAAGGGCAGGAGCCACCAGGAAAACACACGCCACGCGAAGCAGCAAAGATCCGTTATTGATCATATTGACGGCTCACAGGTGAAACCGGCGGTTTGCAAGCCCGGCGAGTGACTGAAGTCTGAGGAACGGTTGATCGAGCGAGGTTGTGCAAAGTCAACGCTTGACGACTATCTTTGGTTAAAAATTCCGTTTCTTGACGAGCCCATGCTTTATTGCGAGCTACGTGAAGTTAAATATCGCACGTTATCTATAATGAGACCTGATGCTCAGGTTGCTGTGCCGACAGACATACCGA
>JAABUU010007521.1_pt1 | contig 11159 bp, 20 predicted proteins | sample 5559301 | NCBI WGS metagenome assembly JAABUU01 (sample SAMN10711884, study PRJNA513360) | rock metagenome | isolation source: Antarctica rocks | place: Antarctica: Victoria Land, Richard Nunatak white
TGAGCATTTTTGTGCTCATGACCTGCAACAGGATATGTAGGTCTGTGCAGCACTGTGACCAGCTTGGTCCTGTTGCACATCATTTTCACCTGAGCTTTCAGGCAAGGATGTGTGATGAGTCACCACTGGCTCCATACCCTGGCCTGTAAAGTACCAAATGAGCAAAGAAAAGCAAAACCCACGAGAGCAGATGTTACGTCAGTAAACCTATGTCACCCCTCATGTAAGCCCCTGTTACCTGTAAGCTGGCTTGCACCAGCTGCTGTGCCTGTGGCAGCTTCTGTAGCAGGGCGTAGCATACAGGTAATAGACAAGTGATATACAGGTAAAATACGGTGACATACAGGTAGCACACCTGTAATCTGGCTTGCACCAGCTGCTGTGCCTGTGGCAGCTTCTGCAGCAGGCGGTAGCAGATGATGAGGGAATCCCACAGCTCTTCTTCTTCAAACAACCCCATAGCGGCCCCAACCAGACCCGTGCTCAACAGCTGCTCCCCCAGCTCCTTTCTCAGGGCTGCTCTCAAGGGGAACAAAACCCCAAAGGCATGCCTGCAGAACAGCTTTGACATTGTCAGCCTGACTGTGTAAGGTCAGACGCATAGCTGCGTATCAGTGTAAAGTAGTCTCAGAAAGACACGAAAGGATTATAACACTCAAGGTTGCCACATGGTTCTGAAACAGCAAACAGCATGCACCCCGGGTGCATTGCTGCAGCAAATGCTAGACTGATCACAGCACGCTTTGAGCTGCATGGACGCATGCGTGGCGACCTTACAAATGACCATCATTGGCTGCTGACACAGCAAGCTTGTTGTGTATGCCTGTCCAAACATCAATGTTTTCATAGAAATGTCCGTTTCACAGTGAAAACACCAACTCAGAAACACATGAGGACTGGTACCAGGCCGTTATGATCGCTGAATAGTGTAAACTTTTCTTTTTTTCCCCTTCCCTTCCCTTCCCTTCCCTTCCCTTCCCTTCCCTTCCCTTGTTTTCTTTTCTGCAGGCATTCCTACCACAGGGTGACCACCTGGGCACAGATCAGATCAACAAGGCATGGAGATTAACAAGCAACCCACCTGAGGCGGGTCATGGCAGGTGGTTGGGGTTGGCTTGGGGCTTCAGCCAGCTGCTGAAGGTGCATAAGGGACCGTTCCAGGGTGCGTGTGCGAGTGCGCTCATGGCGAGCCTGCAGCAGCTTTGCTGAGGCTCTGATGACAGGATGGCTGCGCTGCTGCCGAAGGACTGCCTCTACGTATGGTGCCATTTGCCATGCCTGCAGAGAGAGAGGGGGCAGGTCTCGGTGCACAGGCTCCACGACATGCATGAAAGAAATTCAAAATATTGGGCCCGAAGTTAGCTTTGCTGAGGCCCGTATGACAGGGTGACTGCGCTGCTGCCAAAGTACTGCCTCTATGGTGCCATTTGCCATGCCAGAAAAGAAAGAGGGTGGACAATTCCCCTGTAACCCAAAAAAAAGAGCGCAATTCTGAGTGCACAGGCTCTAGCAACATGCATGATCACAGTCCGGTACGTCGGGGCCAAACTAGCTTTGCTGAGGCTCTGATGCCAGGATGATTGTTTTGCTCCTGGAATACTGCCTCTACAAACATGAGATAGGAGTTACGACTTTGCTGATTGATTCCCATTCTAATTTTCAGCCAAAGGCCTCTAAAATTGAGTGTTCTGAAGGTTGTGTTGACAGCGTGATAGTAAAGGCTGGCAGTCATCAACTCCACAACTAGTTGTCAGGACCCATATGTCGCGGTCACACAACGAAGCCTTATCATGTATAGGATGTTTAGTCATGACAAGTCCACATGACTTGACCAGTGTAGCTTGAGAAAGACAGAGGCTCTGCATCACAGCTTCAGCACAGCCTCTGTACGATGTATCACTGCATTTGTGTCTGATGATTAGTTTTTATTAGCGGGTCAGGCTCAAAGCAATTGCTTTGAACACACTCAAAGTCTCTGATGAGGAGAAAATGATGGAAGAAATTCTACATCTTCAGCCAAACAACATAGGTTGCACAGATCTGCCATGGTTGTCAGTGCCCTGGAAAAAACCCCATCAGTGTTTAGCGTTCATCAACACAACATTGTCATTAATAAAGACATGAATGCTGTTCCCTAGAACTTGATGAGCGACCCATACCTGTAGCTCATCTGCTGAGGTGCCCTTCTTGACCTGCTGCGCCCACCCTAGCAACACTGCCTGCTCCAGCCCCCCTAGGGGTCTCTCCACTGCCCCACCTGACCCCTCCACCATCCTCGGCGCACTCAACACATCTGAGTCTGTTGTGAGCCCCTTCAGCTCGCTTGACTCAGCCTGAGAGCCAAGACTCATGGAATCTAAAGCAGCTGAGTCTTCTCCACTGGTGTAGCCACTGTCCTGAGCTGAGTGGGATGTTGAGACGACAAGCTGAGCTTTGGGGTCCACCTGATGTGCAGTGCGCACTCCCATTGCACCTGTATCACAGCATCGACTCTTCCACGATCATCATGTTCAACAAGAGAACAGGAAGTGCAAAAATGCTGCAAGAACACATGCTACTTGTTGAGCCTCAGCACCTTGCTGCACCCATCCCAGGGCACGACCAAGTGTTCGAATTAGTACACTGAGGTTCATTTATATGTACTTTCTCTCATTAGACACATGTCTTTAGGTATCTACAGTCCTGAGTATTCGAGTATTGGTATGTGGCAGGTTCAGACGCATAAAGACAGCGCTTTGAGCATGCAGTGAAGAGAATGGAATTTCCGACATTCCATGCAGCACGGATTGTTCCTGCCATCGGATGTGACTGCATGCACATCAGCTAGGTTGTTAGGCACTCTGCATGCAACCTAGACCAGCCATTGGCATACCACCCTGGCTGCAAATGCTTCCCTGTCTTGCCTCTCCTGCCAGCGCTCTATGTCTCATACAGTACAGTGCAGAACTAACTGGGATGCTTACAGTGCACACTCACTCTCTGCCAGTCTCTGAACATGCAGGGTCACGTTGACATAAGCCTTGGGATGACATGAGGTAAGCCTCACTCACCTTCTACGCTTGTTTGCATGCCAAGGGCTTGTCCTGACGCCTGCAAGTGCCCCAGTGCAGTATGAGGGCTGCTGTACACATGCTCGACAAGAGCGCACTCTAGTTCTGCAGCAGCTGCCAGATTGCGTCTGCTATCACCAAGTTCCAAGGTGGACTCAGGGCCAAAAAACTTGAGCACCTGCAGCAGCTGACACACTCACCCATATTGCAGCGCTGGCAGCAGATCCTGTCATGCACTCAATTCATTCATCAGACACAGAGGCTTCCCCTAGAGTCAGGTACGTTTAGTCCTGAGTGCTGGCAGCAAGACTGACTGTAGCTGTTCATTGTCATCACAAACGCATGCTGCCCCATTGCCATCACCACAGACATGGCAAATTTTGTGTGCGTACTCACCAATTGCTCAACATGCATCAAGGCTATGTTCTAGGTTGAATCAATTGCACACCTGAGGCATGAGCATGGAGAGAGCAGATCTAAGAGTGGCAGCAGATCTGTTGAGCAGGCGCTGATTGGTGAGCAGCACACGCGCTGTCCACCAACTCCAGCTGGGCAGGTCTGTCAATACATCAGACACCTGATCACCATCTATAGGTTCGTCCTCTTGGCTGTGCACGAACGTGAGCCCTACAAAGGAGGCATAGATGCTCAACATAATCACAGCTGCACAAGGCAGCATGCTGTCTGCTGTTGCTCCCAAGCAAGGAGTCAGAATCTGGATGCGCTGGAGAGCAGACTAATGATAGCTACAACAGACTGATGATAGATACAACAGACTGACGATAGCTATACCAGTTGTTGCAGATCAGCAGCTCTATGCAAATCCTCAACTACCCAGCGTCATACATCAAAGCAAGAACCAGAATCGACAATGCTGCTGCATCTTTGCCTGGAAAATGATGTGATGTTGCCAAACCTCAAGCTCGTCTTTGACAAAGCATCACCTTTAGTCTGACAAAAGCATTTGAATACTGTCAAAAGCAGCCCTGGCAAATTAATGCTCCACAGAAACAGGCCATGCAATGGGGAAATGCTGCTGCGCCCCACCAAGGGGTGCTGTCAGCAATGTCCGGGCGAGCAGAAGGTATTGCGGCAACCTGACTTTGCCTGTCACCTCCTCCCCGTCCACTGCCAACTGTTGGCTGGCCCAACGGTCTCCATCACTAATTGTATCATGCCCCAGCACGCTGGTAGGTGTCGTCACACCAGATGCAACCTCATCATTGCTTGGCTGTGAGTAAAGACCAGCAGGACACTCTGGGCATGGTGCAGGCGGTCTGCATCACTTGCAGATTTGCGTCAGTTATGGACCGATTTTTGAAGGGTCTCAGCTGAGTCCAGAGGAACCTTGTCAGGGGGCTCTGTACCAGCTCAGGCAGCAGCAAATCGGCCTTCATGTCAGGAGATGCCGTAAGCAGTTGCAAATTCAGCATGTTGCAACCACCATGTGGAGTCGTTTACCCAGTAAGGTTGGCCTGAGTAAATATCAGGAAAGATGCCACTGCAGCTTGAAGCTGAAGCAGGCTGTCAGCAGCCGTGGTATTCTGGCTGATCTGCTCTTCGACAGCTTGGAAGTAGTCCGGTATCGATGTGAATGATCGCTGCTTCGGTTGCAGCCAAGGCTGCGCTTCGGAACGAGACAGAGCCTCCGCAAAGTGCCCAGCCAACACGTCGGTAAACAGCCCAGCAGAACGTCCTGCACAGAATCGCCTCATCAAGTCAGCATGCCTTGCACTTTTTTTCACAGTCTGCATGCCTAAAGGACTGTTCACTACCGTCGTCAGTCACGTCAACGTCGGCAGGCGTGTTGCTTGTTCCAGACAGTGTCGCCGTCAGCAGACGAATTTCCGAGGCGGCCATTACTGTCGGCGGCAAGGAGAAGCGTCTCTGAGCTCAAGAAGGACTCGTAGGCCAAAGTCAGCGCAGATCACGCTGGTGCGCTGCGCCCTCAACATGCACTTGCGTTACGGAAATCCCGCATGCTCCGTGTTATGACTAAATGTTGTCTGTTAGTCAATCACTACAAGTGTATACACACCTAAAACTGATTTGCCATTGATTTGCGCACAGCTCAACTAGTTTGTGTCATTCTTTGAGTACTCGTGTTCTGCATAGTGGCAGCTTGCATGTCTCAGCTTGGTGAACGGAGTCTGTTATTGTTCTCCCGTTGAAAGGCTTGGATCAGTGTTCCTCTTATTGCCGGGCAGCGGTATGCCGGTCAACACGACTCCCGAAAGCAGAGCGGCAGCGCTGAAGAGCGTGGATGTCGATGAAATCCAAGGTACGTAGTGTACAGCATGGAGTACGCCCTACGTTAGACATGCCTCCACCCTCTCGCTTTGCAGCCTTTAGAGAAATATGCATCAGTCACGAGCTATCAGAGCGAGATGTAGTCCAGCAGGATGAACCGATTGTATCAATTGAGATGTTTTTGTTCAACCTCCCCAAGGTGAGTTGCTGACAAGGGTGCAATTTTGATGCTGCAACTCATTTGTGGGACTGAGCAGCCTGGCTCTTTCTGATGCAGATGTGCTGTATGCATCTCTTCCCTCATTTAAAAAGCCTAATGATATCCCAACAGGTATGACCACACCCAAGACATCACTGTTGCTTGCACACTGTCGCCTGCAGACCTCACCTTCAGTACTGTATGGGACTACTGGCATAGGCTGTCAGCAAAATTGAAGGTCTAGAAGGACGTCCTTGTCTTGAACAGCTGTGGCTGAATGAGAACGAGATCAAAGCAATACAGGGCTTGGACCTCTGCCCACAACTGCGTCGCCTGTACTTGTACAGTAACCGCATTACAGCCATTCAGGGTTTGGGGGCTCTTCACAAGCTGGAGGTGCGCATTGCAGGCTTGTCCCATGTGCTGCACCAATGCATTGATGTTGCTAAACCTGGACTGCTCATGTTTGAGCTTGACTTGCATTGCTCATTTCTTGGCTGTGCTTCTGGAACCGCATGTATTGGTATTGTACAGCCACAGCCACTCATCTTGTCAATTAGGGAGTCCCTGGGTCCCCAAGAAAGGCCTCTTGTTGCCTGCACACGTTTCAGACTTGTTGCAAACGTGCACAAAAGCACCATGCCCTTCCTTGCATCTCATGTCATGAACTATCTGGAGGTTTGGCGGGCTGTAAGAGAGCCAACAGTGCTCCCAGTGTGCGTGAAGTCCAGGCATGGGATATTATGCAAAACGGTCTGCAGGTACTTTGGCTGGCTGACAACCAGATCAGCTACATAGCAGGGCTGAGTCAGCTGACAGCCCTTCAGGAGCTGAATCTGGCCAGGAACTTGATTGAAGTGGTGTCTGATACACTAGAGGCCAACACCGCTCTGCACACCCTCAACTTGGCTGACACCCGCCTCGGCAGCTTCAAGCAGGTTTGCCTATGACAGTGTGGTGCTGCAAGGCAGCATCTATTGTACCTTGTGCATTCAGTGCACTGTGCATATTTTCCCTGCTGGCTTGGTCAACACGACTGCTGCATGTCAGTCAGCAGGCACACCTCCTGCTTCTGCATATCTGGACCATCATGCTGGTTGGCTGTTGTGGCCAACGTGATGGTAAAGCTGATCTCAACGACCATGTTTCAATTCGATTCTTATGTCAATGATTGTAATATGGAGCCTGACAAGCCTGCTGCTTGCATGATGCCAACCACCACCAAAGTGACTGTACTTCCTAAGCTCCTACCCAATCCACACTGATCTGTCACCGTTGCGCTCAATGTTGCACATGTAGTAATGCATTGCTGCTGCAGCAAACCCTCAAGAAAACCTGCATTTACCTCATGTAGCTGGCATCACATCTGGGTGAAGCCACATCCTTAATCTCAGAATGTGTCCCCTGCTGTCGGTGCTTAGGTTCTAGTCTGCAGGTGTGGCATCTGGCAAGCCTGCCCAATCTGGAGCAGCTGCTGTTCAGCGACCCTGATTGGGGGTCAAGCCCCATAGCTGGGCTTTGTAATTACGCCACATACGCAGCCGTAAACTTGCCAAATCTGCGCTCGCTAGACAGCCAACCACTGAGTGCTGAGACGAAAGCTGTGGCGGAGGCCACCTACCTGAAGAAGAAGATGTACTATAACATGCGTATCAGCACACACAAGCGCAAAGCAGCTGCCTTGGCGCATCAGGCTCATTTGGGTCTCCAGGTGAGCTGCCTGTCATGTTTAATTATAATATCAACCTCAAACCTTATAGAGATAATGGTTATAGGGATAAATTGAACCTGGCAAGGCGCCAGGGAAGTGATGCAGGTTCTTGCACACAGCGAGTAATGCAGCTCTGACCAGACACCCCAACAGGGACACTCTCATAGCTTGTCTCTTGAAACCCCAGGTACATATGGCATTGCAGGCCACAGTAAGCAAAAGCACCAAATTGGTATACATACGTTGTTTGTCCCAAGACCCATCACTGTCATTGTGTATAGATGTGCACCTCACCTGTCAGACACACTGCAGTAGGTAAGCCCAACAAGAGGTACCCTTTACCAAATAAGTAAACAAAATCAATACATAAAATTTGTAATAAGATACATTTTGCCTCAACCTAAAAAAAAGGTATAAAAACATGTATAGGAAGGTTCTCCAAAGGTTTTCTATGCAGGCACAGCTGGCTCCCTTGCAGCATGCGCTGCGCAAGCTGCAGTATGAGAGCAAGGCTGTGGCATCAGAGCTTGAACAGTTCAGTACAGCTGCAAGTCTCACGACTGGCGGTGGCACTCGTGTGCCACAGATGCAGGACAAGGCTCAAGCACTGCAGCAATGCATTGATGACAAGCTCCAGCAGGTATGGAGTTGGCTGTGTCCAGTGACACTTGCTTTCAAGCTTTGAAGACTCTGCAAGTACAGGCAACTGTGTCTGCCTCACAGCTCCAATGAACTCATGGGCAAATATAGGTGTGTGGATGTTGCTAGCTAACATGTTGATGCTGACCTTGACTGTCTCACTTTGCTCTGACTTGTATTGCTGTCTCATATGGACCAAGTTTCTGGCCTTCATTGTTGGCTCACGCCCTTTCAATATTTGCATACTTGATGAGATGCATCAATACACTTTTTGGGTGGTACGCTGACTGTCAAAACTGGATTCTGTACAGAGAGCAGCTCGGGACTGTACACACCTGACCCTAGGGGACAACACGTGTCAAATAACGAACGAACGAACGAACGAACGAACGAACGAACGAACGAACGAACGAACGAACGAACGAACGAGTGCATGCATGCTGTGCCACATGGCTCTTGTTGATGCTTTAATGTCTGATGAGGCAAATGCACCAAATGGCCAGCAACAGAATAAGATCTGGACGCAGGTAGCCAGACAGGAAGAGGAGCTTGCAGCAGCCTGTAAGGCTTCAGACAGAGTGACACAGGGACTGGTACATCGGATGCTGATGGAGCTGGAGACTGGGGGCAACATCAGGTCAGCTCTTGCACTAGGGTTTGAACACTGAATATACTCGCACTCAGTGTCATCGGCTACGTGCTCAGTATGTATACATAAATGTATGTACACATATTGTATCAAAGGCAACTGACGCTCACACCATTTGCGGCACAAGAAGTTGTTCCGTCCAACTTCTATGGGATATTTAGCATGGGCTTTGCATGTCCCTTGCAGTCATCTTCAGGACTCCCACCACATTCAATATGCACACTGAGCAACACAGCTATCCAGTCTGCATTGCAAATGGAGAGTGTTTGATGCAACACAAAGGAGGCAAGTGACATGATCAACACAGCCTAGAAGCTGCTATCAGCTTGTGGACTAAAAAAGCTGTACTCATCTGGCTGTACACAGCCCAGGTGGGCACAAGCATGACTGTTTGCGACCCCTTGATTTTGTTTTGTTTGCGACCTCTTGATTTTATTTGCAACCCCTAGATTTTGTTTGCGACCCCTTGATTTTATTTGCGACCCCTTGATTTTGTTTGCGACCCCTTGATTCTGTTTGCGACCCCTTGATTTTGTTTGTGCAGATTTGAGGAAGGCAAGGTTGGTGATCAGTGGTGGGCAAACTGCTCTCAGCTGCTGGAGGCGCGATGGCAGCCACCCACCGGCTTGGGGTACAGGCATCTGGGCTCGCAGCAACCTGTGCTTCAAAGGCTCACCAGAGTTCATAACAGGTTTCTGCGCAGCAGGTGAGTCAGATGCATCAGCAGACAGTTTGCTTGGCATGACGTATGCCAGGTCATTGTCTGATCAGAACCTGCGTTCAGAGCTTGTACTGGATTTTTTCCCCAGCAGAAGCTGAAAAGGGGACCACTCATTGTGCTACATGCCACCAGCTGCTGCAGAAGTCACACAAAGCTGGCATTGAGAGCTAGCCTGACATGACCTTGAACAGCCAGGTACCTGATTGGTCACTCAGCAGCAATACACCTCGAATGCCGCCTGACTACTCCTCTTCCTCTGCAAGCATCCCCAGGGTTGCCTTGCCCAGCCAAAGGCGACCAAACAACACGGTCATGCATGTCAACTGGCTCTGCTCCTGTACACAGGCTGGAAAGCAAGCTGGATGAGCTCAAGTTAGCATCGACGCAAAGTGGCGACCGGCATCTGTTGGAGTACCTCTTCTTCTGCAGTGACCCTGCTCACCTGCAGCGGCTGGCTGAGGAGGGCTTTCCCCAGCCGCCCTCCCAGCCCCTGTCCAACAGCCTCACAATGGCCCTGCAAACCGGCACTCCTGGAACGGCCCTGCAGACTGGTCCTGCCGAGCAGACACGGCATGTGATGGTGGCCAAGGTGCTAATGAGCCACTGCTGCAAGGTAAGATTTGACCAATCAATCAACGCAGCAATCAAGCAATCAATCAACCGGTCAATCAAGCAATCAAACAACCAACCAATCAGTCCATCCATGCATAAAGCAATCAATCATTCAACACGTCAATGCATTAGTCAATCCATATCCATTGATCAGTTAATCAGTACATCAATCAATCCATCAACCAGTCAGTCAACCAACCGATAATTCACTCAATCGACCAACCAGTCGGTCAATCAATCAATCAACCAGTTGACCAGTCAGCCGTCAATCGATCAATCAATCAATTCATGAATCAACCAATCTACAGGTCCTGTCTATGGAACTCAACAGGCAATAACAGGGAAGTCAACATGCACTAAGCAGTGAGGTCAGTGTTCAAAGGCGTGTGACATTGCAACGCCTGCCTGGCCTGCAGAGCCTGTAGCAGCTTCTGACCTACGTACTGCTATGCACAGCTATTCCGATTAGTCTGGCGCGCTGTTGTCCATTGCTGCATGCATAGGCCCACATGGCATTTGTAAACCCCAAATGAATGGCTGCTGCAAAATGTTAGAGCCAGGGTAGGGCGCCATGACCACAGGACACCAGTCTCCGTGTCTGCAAGGGCATCCTATATCATGAGCTGCTGAGCTGTCTCGTTTTCAGAGAGTGTGACTCAGTCCAATGCATGGATCTCTCCAGGGCTGTCATTGCTGCATCTCCAGCTTTTTTGTTGCAGGCAAGCCTTGCAGCAGACATTGATGACAGCCACTACCCCGGCTGCTCGGCGGTGTATCAGACCCCGGGGGAAAACCCCAAGCAGCGCTGGTGGCATGTCTTGGACAATGCCTTCATCCTACCTGAATACATTGCTGAGGTGTGCTTCAGTCAGCTGGCAGGTGAGGACATTTGTTTGTGCATTTGTTCACTCACTCTCTCACACTCACTCACTCATTCACTCACTCACTCACTCACTCACTCACTCACTCACTCACTCACTCACTCACTCCCTCGCTCACTCGCTCAATCGCTCACTCACTCACTCGCTTACTCACTCACTCACCCACCCACCAATCCATCCACCCACCCTCACACCCAGCCATCCGTCTATCCAACAATCCATTCATGCATGTCTTCTTCTATTGTCAGACATGTCCTGCTGAGCCATGCATCTAAACTCTGTGTCCTGAGAGAAGGCGTTGAAACACTGTGTGCTGAGCTGCTCACCATACCATGCATATTGGAGGTGGCTTGGAGAAGAATGCTTCTCTCCCAGTCACGTTTGGTGGGATTTGAGGCTTATGGACTGTTGTGTTTGCCCTGCCTGGTGAAAGGGAGCTTGTCTTGA
>JAABUU010007523.1_pt1 | contig 11158 bp, 8 predicted proteins | sample 5559301 | NCBI WGS metagenome assembly JAABUU01 (sample SAMN10711884, study PRJNA513360) | rock metagenome | isolation source: Antarctica rocks | place: Antarctica: Victoria Land, Richard Nunatak white
AAAAGAATTGTATATAATGTTAATTAAAAATGTTGCAATAGTAGCTGCTGTCAATATAAAACTATTTAATAACAAAAGTTAATTAATTTTAATTTAATTTAAGTTATTAAAAATAATTTAACTTAACTCTGTCTGAAACTCAACTCTGTACAGAGTTGAGTTGAGTTGTAAAGTAAAACTTAATAAGTTAAGTTAAGTTCTAAAATCTGAGCTTGACTCAACCTGATGGTCAGTCTAGTCATGATATAAAAAAGATAAAACTTTTTTTTATATAATATAACATAAAAATTCATTTCTTTATTCTATAGTTTTAATGCTGAAGTAGTGATGAGTATTGAAAAGAGAATGAATACATAATTTATGTATTACTGCATTGAAATTTTTATAATTAAAATATAAATTAAATTAAATTAACTTAGACAGTTAAACTAAAGTCTAAGCTTTAAAGCTGCTTAAAAGTATGTTTTAAATCTTTGATGCTATCAGATGTAAATTGATCTGTAGAAAGTTGTTTTTATTCATTTACATTATGTAAAGTATATATAGAAAATGATGACTAAGACATAAATAGAGATGCTTAGTAAGAGATGAGTAAGTAATGATATCACATGAGGCTTGAACAAAAGCTGGTGATGAGTGTCAAAGCAAGCGCTGCCTGCATATACAAGTAGGTAAGTACACAGAAGGATATATGTACAACGGGACCTGCGTATATCGACCCACAGAAGTGGTCTGCGCCGGCGTGGTGGTGTGGAAGGAGGATGGAGCTTTTACGGTTGGTGCTGAGTGGTTTTGACGACTGCACTTATTCACTTCGTCGACATATGACCGATACAATGGGAGCTTTGACTTCTTATTGTCGCTGGAGATGTGCTATCCCTATGAGTTGAGAGCCACCTCCGAAGGGAAGGACGTCAGGCTCCTCTTCGGTGAGCGGCCGCAGGCTTGCCCTAAGTCCTTGCTACAGTCTAGGCCCATAGTGTAGAAAGAGAACATCATTGGTCCGCTTGTTTACCGACTGATGAGATACCAATGATGTCATTCGTTGCGCGCTTAACATGGAAGTAAAAACATGGTGGGGCAGGATAGATAGAGATGGAGGGGTAAACAAGAAAAGTAAAAGCCTCACGTCACCCAAAATTCGCTCTTCTCAACCACGTCATCCAATCGACTGAAGTTATCCTCTCCCTCCATTAACAGATCTCTTATCCTTCTCAAGATCTACCATCCGGCCACCTACTTACTCCACAACAGAATAAAAAGCCGCAAGTCCCCCATCACATCCCATCAACATCCCATTCCCGGGTCATCCTCCTCCCTAACAAGCGTCCACAGTCCACAGCTCACAATCCCCGTCGCCACCACCACCGCCACCAACCCTCGACCACCATCTTCCAAACCCCCCAAACCCTCAAACCAAATAACAACAATGCCCGGTGACGACGCCCCAAACGCAGCGCGCCAGTCGCCGCCGCCCGAATCGCAATCCGAGGATCAGACGTCCGCGGCCGGATCGGGCAACATCTCCGACGACAAGGGAGAGAAAGGCGGGAGCAAGAGCACGGCGGAGAAGGAGAGTAGCGAGAAGACGAAGTTGAGTGGTCTGGAGTCGAATCCCGTGGGGCCGATGGACAAGCCGGCGAAGGAGAAGGTTAGCAAGGAGCATTAGGGCTGTTCTTAGTATCGAGAAGGGGATCTGTGCTGAGCTGGGGTTCCTGTGTCTTCTTTGCGGCGGACGGGAAAGGCCAATGGTGATCGATGTGGTTGAAGTCTAGAGAACATTTCGGACTGTCTTCGCTTGAGAGTGTGCGCTACGACTTGATGCCAGGCCCATAGAAACAGTTACTTGCGTACTCGATTGATTTGATTTACGTCAAGTTCGCTAGTGATCAGAATGTGGTATCTGTCTACGAGTGGTGATAGCGCACGCCCAGATATCTCTACCCCTCCTCCGTCCTACTCTCCGATGATCGTTCAATCCTGACCGTAGTGAAATGACTTTTTGAAAGCTTCGTTAACATGCACTGCCTGATGTTCCATGGAATGACGGAAAACACGCCGTACCGAAGCGCCAACTAATCAGTATTGACCACTCTTCTCGGGAACAGCACCGATCGTCTGTCCGATAGGAGCGACGCCGGAGGAAGCGGTAATGTCGGCCGCAGGACCGGTCGCCGAATGCTGCCCACTCGGAGCGACGTGAGAGGAAGCTGTGGTATCCGCGGCGGGCCCAGTTGCCGAGTACTCGCCGGCTATGGACGAAGACATATGCGTGTTAGCAGATTTCTGACAGCCGCTGCACGCACATTTGCCTGTTTCGCACGGGCAGTTGCCGCTGTCACCGCCGCAGGAACAAGTTGTTTTCTCGGTGCCGGGAATTTGTCGCATGTCGCTATTCTTGTTCTTCGGGCAACTCCCGCAAGAACACTCGCCACCTTTGCAGCCACACTTCTCAACGTCACCGCCGCACTTACACTTGGACATCTCTCCATCTCCACCGCTGCTCTTACCGCTCTTCATGTCGGCCAGACGACGTGCCTCGGCGTGCACATCACGAACTTGCTTGTCGCCTTGGGTGTAGAAGGCATGGAGACGTTGACCGGTGGGCGTGCCAAGGGCTTTCTCGAAGTACGAATTCAGGCCACGCCAACCGGCCTGGACCTTCTCCGTGATACCGTAGTTGGCATCGACATTCTTCGCCTTCTCGGTCGCCTTGTACTTGCTGTCGAAGTTGGACAGAGCGTTGGTGAAGCGATTGGAGACACCGTGCTTGCTGTCGAGAGCGAGGGCGCTCTGGATGGCTTGGTCACTGATCACGTAACCCTGAGCCAGATACTCTGCCACAATGCGCGAGCGAGGCTTGTCCTCCTGCGCGATGTCGTCAAGTTCGGCAGCGCTATCGTCGCCTTGCTGAGCTCCTTTACTTCCGGTCAACTCGTCGAAGCCAGCTGCGCTGGACACCTGGACTTGAGAAGAACCAAGCTGTGTGTTGTCGAGTAGGAGGGCAGTCTTTGCGGCACTGCTGGACGTAAGTGACATGTTTGTAGACAGGAATGGATGCGTCTTACGTTTCCTTCTCAAAGGTGACGGTGGCAGACTTGGGAGAGCTAGGAGCATCGGAGGTGGGAGTGACGGAGAGAGAGGTAATCTTTCCACTAATATCGACGTCGTCTGTCAGTAACTTGGTAGTTTTTACGACATCTGAAACCATTTCATCTTCAACCTACCAGAAGCTGAAGAAATCTCTCACTTCTTTCTCGCTCGTCTGGTGAGAAATGTTCTTTACGTGAACTGTGGTTGATGCCATGGTGAGAAGCTTATGTGGTACTGAGTAGGTTTGTAAGTGTATGATGATTGTTTTGATGCAGTGTTATGGAGAGGAGGGTTAAAGTGAGAATGAAAAAAGTATTGTATTGGCGGTGGTGGGGTACAAATGTTGAACGTTGGCGAGGGGAAGCCACGAGGTACATGTGGCGGAAGGATACGGCATACGTCATCGCTAAGAATCAAGTTCTTCACATGCAAATGGATGAACCTGGATTGTACATGAACGCACAAAGGGTTTCAGACATCGATAAGTTGGTCTAAGATCACTTTCGCTACCGTGAGAGTGTATGCCATCATAATACGCCATCAGGGTACCCCCAACCTGACAACCTGAGCCATAACCAAGGCCAGCACCTACCTGGTACAGTAGTTGAAGGCAACAGTATTTGCACCGTCCCCTGTACGCCCAAGATGTGCCAGTCAAAGGATTAGGAAAGTAGTAGTGGGTGAGATTTTTCAGAACGGTCAACCTCAACCACTTCGATCTCAGCCACGCCGTGCGAGGTGCCCTTATCCTGGCAGTGGAATGACGTCTCTGATGGGCTTGTAACCATTACGTCCGGAGTGCCTATCGCGCCATTGCCCGAAGAACCTTGCAGCGCCCCTTCCGCTTTGACTGTGGCAGTGCTTTGTTCGAGTTTGAGATCATTGCCTCCGTGGTTGACTTCCGGGAACTCGTGGCTGGAGCTTTGGCCCATACCATCCTCGTCGAGTTTAGCACCTTCATGACGTATCTCTTCTATATGAATCGATGATTTCTCCTTCTCATGATCGTCGACCATTGCTGAAAGACTCCGAAAGTTGAACATTGGTTCAGCTCCTGCGCCGCCACCAGGGGTGACCGTTCCAGGTGTGTCTGACACGGTATCACTACGTGGAATATGCAATCCACCTGTGTTTGGTGATGCATCGAGAGATGAGGATGATCCAGCAAGCCCATTCTTCGACGAGCCTGGCGCGGACTCTGCGAACGATGATGCCGACGACGATGCGTTAGAAGTCTGCCGTAGATGGGATGGCTTTTGCGGTTCGCACCCAGACGGATGGGCTGGCAAATAAACGTCATTTATTCGTGATTGAGCATGGATCTGGTCGAGGTAACTCTGTAGATTTCCAGTAGCAGGGGCGCTGGTTGATGTTGCCGTGGCAAGATCAACTGTCTGGCTGCTAGTTGGAATTGAAGGTGATCCACTCCCAGAACGGTCAATACCTTTACCCTTCCCTTGCACATTTGGAATCTCCACTAGGAAGGAAGCTTTCGTTCCATCCAAACCCAAGCTACTAGGGTTAGCGCTGTTCGAGTATAGGGCTCCTTTCTTTGCGGCCTTTTCGGCCTTCTTCATTTCTTTTCCTTTCTTCTTTGCCTCCTTCTTCGCTTCTTTGTCTTCTTTCTTTCTCCTCTCCTCTTCCGATGCCAAGCTCAACCGGATAGCCTCCATCATCATCATGTCTTCGAGGTCTTCAATTCGGTTTCTCCGAGAACTACCGCGTGGTCGGGGTGCAAGCATCGTTGGCCCACGTTCGGTACTATTCATCTCGTTCCGTGCACCGGACGCGCCGTGTCTCTCGGCTAGAAGTGCCAGAGCGTTCAGCTGCATCGAGCTCATACCGCTTGACGGACTATCAGCACCACTTCCTCGCCTCAACATAGTCCTTCGGCCAAAGCCAGCGAAACCACGTGGATCAGTTCCTTGGGCACCGTTACCCATCAGATAGGCCGCAGTATGTAGCGCTGTCGCAGCGGCAGATCGACGAGCAGCATGGGCCCGGGCACTAGATAGTTTCTGCGCCCAATCCGGCCGGACCCGGTCAGTCGTGATGACATTTGGTGCAGTAGCAGACATTGAGGTGGTCCGCCGTCGGGCATGGTTCGTCTGGGAGATGAGTCCACCATTACCTGAAAAAGATGACAGAGACGAGGATGACGACATGGCGGAGCCAGCGCTGGCAACTGTTTGGGCGGAGGGGTGGTTTACGTAGATTAACCCCCTTCGAAAGGGAGGTGGGTCGTAAATGATGCCGAACTCAGGTTGAACACAGAAGGGACAAGCGGCTGGCTCAGAGACCAGATTACTGTCAGCGTCAACTTCGCTCGTTTCGAAGCCTTCGGCCGTCGTTGGAGAACCAGGGTCGCCATGGTCTGGAGGGTGTGGATCTGGGCGTTTGATCTGTACAAAGCATTCTGAACAGATGGACTGATCGCAACAGCGGGTTCGATTCAAGTGAGGTGGGTAGTAGAGAAAGCAAATAGGACATTCCATTGCGTCCTTGTAGAGATACGCTTCGATGGGTTGACCGTTGACACTCGAGTCCTTGGGAAGGTGGAGTTCCAGTGGGCTCATATCCGCCAAGCTGTTTTGTGACGACGTGGTCAGAGATGCCAAGGTTTTTGATCGTGTTCGTAGTGAAGGCGTACCGCCAGATTGTTGACCAAGCGACGGCGAGGCTGACGGGACAGTAAATGTTGGGTGGGATGGTGAGAGGTTCGGCGAAGCATCGTACGATTGCGACCGCGAGGAAATGGGCACCATCAGCATGTGGTGGCTCTGGCCGGCAAGCTTGAGTCCGGACGGTGATGGTGTAGGAGCGGGTGATGGATCTGCAGGTGGTACCTCGTCGGGCGCGGGTATAGGAAGGCTTCTGACGGCTGCTACCAATTGATGTTCCGTCCAAGAATCTGAGTGATCATTGAGCCCTTTCCAAAAAGGCGCGATCCGCCTCTCGATCTAGCAATGGAATTAGCAGCCGCATCCAGATTTCATAGCTATAGCAGGACTACCATCAACTGTCGCACGACCGCCTTGTTGTAATCCTCTATGCCGGTGTAAACACCCTGCGTGACCAGGTTTCCCCCATCAACGCTTTCCTCGCGCATACTCCGTTCGCGCTCGTGTTCTCGCGCAACTCTCTCACGCTCCGCCTTCCGAGCGTCCCTCTCTTGCTTCGTTTCTCTCCGGCTCTCGAGCCCCGTTATGTCTCTGTCGGACCCGCTTCCGAACCCCAGGAGTGACAAGTCCGGCCTGCTACCTCGTCCATTACGAGAGCTATAGATCACATGGGCGGAAGGCCTTTCGGTGGGGTCGTGAGATGACGATGCCGCAAGCTGTGCCGTCAGCATCGAAGTCGTTCGGCGGCGAGAGCTGCTTGGTCGTGACTGCGACAGAGGCCGCTGCTCCTTCGTTGCGGAGTTGCCCATGATGTGACTGATCAGGAGTGACGGAGTCTCATAAACCGAAAATAGCTGTGGGAGATAGGTTTGAAGGACACTGCAGGTACAGAGGTGATGATCGTCTCTATGCCAGTGTCCGCACACTGAACACAACCTGTCTATGACAAGCAGGGCCTTGATTCGTAGCCGTCGTGGAGTCCTGATCTTGGACAGTACTGTGAAGGAAAGTAGCGCTACTGGCTACCGAATCCAGTGGCCCCTTAGACAGAAGAGCATCTTTCCGGATGGGAATGAGAGCGTGTCTGGAACCTGGTCATATCTGAACAAAACTTGCTTGCTCTATCGATTTCCGAGCACAGAGCAGTGGTTCACTTCGGGATGATGCAGCTACTACATGACTAAGCTAGCTACTTATGACCTCTATTTGGAGCCTTAGTACAGAAGACTAAATCTACCATACAGAAAATCAAAATTTTCATTTCACATTCTAAGTACTACTGAAATTTACATACAAACAAAAATATAATTACAACTCTTTAAAAACACTTCAATGCTTCTAATGCACTCACTTCTTCTCATTCTTATCACTGTCTCTATAAACTGAGTTAACTGAGTTAATCATATAATTCATTACTAACTTACACAATTTTTGTAAAATTCTTCTGTTATTCTTAAGAAAACAACTTTTCAAATAGCTGTCAATTGACAGTCTCATCATTGTTGTCATTAAAAATTGTATAAGTGATGAGAATAAAGAAAATATTAATTTTAATAACAACATTAAATAAAGCAGAGCAGAGAGAAGCAGATGATGTAGAAGTAAATTGTTAAAGTTTATTTATATATATGTTAATTTATTTTAAAAGAATAAACCTGATTTATATGATGCTCACAATATGCAGAGTAATTCAGATAAACATAATTGTTATAAATATTTATTTAAAGACTTTAATTATTGTAACACTTAATTAAACTGATCATCAAGTCAGATTAAACTTAAATTTTAGAATTTAACTAAACTTATTAAGCTTTACTTTGCAACTCAATCTGACTCTGTGCAGAGTTAAGTTTTAAACAGAGTCAAATTAGACTAAACTAACTATTAAGCTTTTTTAAAGCTGATTTTTTGCTTATTTTGCATGTCTTGTTAGCTGTGAACAATCATAGTAACAGAAACTTAAAGAATTTGAACAAAACTTTAGCTGTGTGCATTAAGCTTGAAAGTGATCTGATTTTTATGATTTTAGACTCATTTTGTAGAGAATTGTGAGGGGTTTCTAATGATGTAAAAATTATCAAAATTACTCAACAAACAATGAAAATTACACAATATTATGAGTTAAGTCAGATCTCAATGTTAAGCTTAATAAGTTAAGTTAAGTTTTGAAAGTTAAGTCTGACTTAACCTGATAGTCACTTTAGATCAGACTATTCTTGACAGCTTAAATTAAATTAAAGTTAATTAACTTTTATTATTAAGCAGCTTTATATTGACAGCAGCTAATATTGCAACATTTTTAATTAATATTATATACATTTTTTTTTGTTTAACTACATGTCTACTTTATGAGTGTTATATATAAGCATTATTAACTTAATTATTAGATTATTCATTCTCTACAGAGCAAAAATACATTAATTAATACACTTTATCTTTTTAGTAAGTCTGCAATGTATAAAAGATTACTTTCATCTTTTACAATTTTTCTGATATTATTAGATCTTCTTTCTTATGTAGCTCAGCAACTATATCATAAATAAGTCATGAAAGAGATTCTTAATATATAAAAATTTATATTTTTAAAAAATGTACAAAAATATATCTTACTTATCTTCTACAAATCTGTAATGACTGACTGATTTTACTTTAAGTTATTATTGTACTGATTAAAAATCTTTTCAATTAGCAGTGAAAAGAATTTTAAATTTAAAGTAAAAGAATACAGCTTCTGTCAATAAACTCAATATTATTATTGCTGCATTGCATAAGCTAATCAGAGAGTGTTAAAATTAAGTATTTTAATTTAATTTAATGATGCAATTATATAACTTACTTAACTCTTTTTGTGCAGAAACTAATTTAAAAAAAAGAAAATTATTAATGATTTAATTTTCTTCTTTAAAGATGTTATACTTAGTAATTTATTTTTTGCTTTTATTTTATAAGCTTAATTCTGTTTTATACATCTTTATCTATAATTCATATTCTGTTCTCTTCAATGAATCTTATGTTGTCAGATTTACAAACTTTAAAATTTACTTAATATTTTTTTATAACTTTAACTTTCATTATATCTCTATCATGTTATACAACATAATTTTAATGTTAATTTCTTTACTGTAAGAAGATCTATACTTAATAAAGAAATTGCAACTAACATGATTGAGATACTACACTTTATAAATTGTATGTATTGCTTTAAATTTCTTAAATAATAGACTTAAAAAGAAATAATTATAAATTAATAAATCTAAATAATTGTACAGCTTAATTTAAATTGATCTTAGTTATCTACAAATTTACTGATAACAAAAACACAACATTTATGTAAATAAATAATAGTATAAAAACTTAATAAGTTTATTTATCTTTAATATAACACTTTCTACATTTTCTTTCTACAAAACATCTTACTTTTTGTATTAAACTTTTTGTATTAAACTTTTTACATTTTCTTTCTGCATCATGTAAATAAAGTAAGTAATGAAGAGATATGATGCTGACTTTCATTTTAGAAGTACATTATCAAAACAGAGAAAACTGAATGCAAAGATTATCTTTATTAATGTAGTAAAAGCATTGAATTTTATATCTTTCATTATTGAATTGAATTAACTCATTAACATAGCAAAAATATTAGACTTTATGTTTTTCATTATTGAATTAAATTAATTCATTAATAAAAAAACACATTTTATTGATATATTAGACTTCTCACCTCAATCTAAGAAGAAGAAAAAGAAAAAGATTAATGAAATTTATTTATTTATTTTAGACATTGTTGCACATCTAAAGAAAGAAGATTTTGCTGATTAATAAAAAAGAATAAAGACATTTATTAATTACTTTAAATTCACACTTAATGCTGCACTATCTTAAAGTACTTTAACTGCTTCTTTTACTTCTTCTGACTCAAAATTTAATATGTAACTTTACTTATTATAATACTCAATTATAATGCATAAAGTGTGTATTAAATCAGAGATTAAATCATATTTAAGAATTTAGAAATTCTTTATTGATTTTTTTATTAAGTTTTTTATATTCTGATATCACTCAGAAATTAACTTCATCACATTCTTCAGTAATTAATGCATTTATAAATGCTGATATTGAAGAGACTTAAGAGCAAAATGATATGATAATGAATAGATTGAATATAGATTTTAAATATAATTTAGAATACAAGAAGTTTAAGATGAAAATTTAAAAAATAAAATATGTAGTTAAGATAAGAAAGAAGATTGTTGTTAAAAGATATGCAGAGAATGAGCATAATAAATATTAATAAATAATTATAATGTTTTATATTAAATTTTAACTTCATTTGTAGTGATCTTTCTTATAAATCAGAATGTAATGATTAAGAAAAAGAAGAATGAAGATATTGCTTAGTAAAATAATTTAATTATAGCTATTAAAGAAATACAAGCTCTATATAAGCTTCTTAAAGCAAAGAGTGCTTTCTCAATAATTAAAAAAGAGATATAAATTAATTAAATATAATTATATCACTTTATTATAACACTCTTTACAATTGTTTATTAGCTTCTTGCTGATTAACTATATTTATGAATTAAAATCAACAATGAAGATTAACTATTAATAATATAAGCTTTAATCTTCATTAATGATGCAGATTAAAAGGCAGAAGACTTAAAGAAAATATAAAATAATGATAAAAAGAATAAAGATCATTATAATGATGATAATGATAGTATTAATAAAGATACAGAGAATTAAAATGAATTTTAATGCTTTCAGTAAAGTTAAATGTTTTTAAAGACTCTTAAACATTGTTTTTTACATTTAAGCATATTTAATTTTAATACTTCACTCAATAATATTAGCTCACATGTAATTTGTGTTTATTATAAGCAATTTAAGAAAATTGAAGTGTTCATAAACTGCATAGAAAGAGTAAAGAGATCTGATGTTTAAATTAAAAATTATGTTAAGCATATGTTTACTGAGATTACTGACACTTAAATTAATGAATGTCAACATTATCTTTAAATAAGAAAGAATGAATTTCTTTTAATTTTAAACAATTATTAATAATATCAACAGATGAAAGATTCTGTCTCTTGTAAAATTGTAATACTGAAGCAGTTAAGAACTTAATGTACTTTATCTGTGCTTTTAAATATGAATGCAATGCTTTTAACAATTTTCTGCTTTGTTAATAAAGAAGACTTTTTTCTTTTAATTAATGTTGTGTTGTATTTAAGACTGTGTGTATATTGATAGTTAATGTACTCTGAGCAGAGTTGTTTAAGTGAATGATTTGAAGATTGAGATCAATAATTATTGAGTCATCATTAATGATCTTAATAGCTAATGCATCAATTGCTGTAGTGAGTCTTTCAGATAATGAATTTATGTGATCTTTAATCTTTCTTGATTCATAACTATGATCATCATCAGTAATTACATATTCT
>JAABUU010007524.1_pt1 | contig 11157 bp, 14 predicted proteins | sample 5559301 | NCBI WGS metagenome assembly JAABUU01 (sample SAMN10711884, study PRJNA513360) | rock metagenome | isolation source: Antarctica rocks | place: Antarctica: Victoria Land, Richard Nunatak white
ATGCTTAGGGAGGCTCACATGAGGGATGGAGGCAGAGAGGGAACGGGGTCGAAGCCGTGCACCAGCCTGAGGGAGGTGCCCACCAGGGCGTTGAAGGCCTTGCCAAACACCTTGTTGGCCACCCGGGGGGAGCCAAATGTGATGCACCGAATGTCTGCATCTGGATACTCCAACGCAGCCCATGCAGCACCTGTTGCATGTCAGTCCTTCACTTGATCGGTTGTCAAAACACGCAAGCAACACAGCAGCAGTGCTTCAAGCAAACAAGTGCCAGTTGAGCAGCCAAGCAAGCAAGCACAGGTGTCAGCGCAGCCTGCGCTGTGCTTGCTTGCTTGGCTGCTCAACTGGCACTTGTTTGTACATGCACATGCAAACGCAAATGGAAATGCAAGTGGATATGACAGCTTGCCACACGGCAAAACAGGATAAAGTGGGGCTGTGTGAAGCACTGCAAGTATTGAGGGCTGAGCCAGGTGGCAACTACGCCCTCAGGGGCGTGAGCTCAACACAGCATAGCACAGCACAGCAGCGCAGCTGACCTAGAGTGGCCAGAGCGCCCCCCAGTGAGTGACCGGTGCAGATGACCCGGTTGGGGGTCTGCCCCCCCGACAGCTCCTTCAGCACAGCTGCCATATTAGTCTCAGACCTGTCAGGATGGCACACGGCTGCAAACTGCTGCATGAAACCTGCAGTTGCACCTCCCCATGTAACCATTGTGATGCTGCCACAATTGCACATAGTCAGCCGTAGAGGAAATGGTACTCTTGCACTTCCACACACAAAGTAATCAGCATGATGCTGCAGCAGGTGGCGTGTGGCCAATTTTAATGCATCACTGGATGAGGCAATGGCTAGCAATGCTTGCAATGCGGTGTGCATGAGTGTCTGACACCCTTCACAGTCTGCCATGTCATCAAAAACTCTGCCAGTTTATTGCCCGTACCTAGATGGGCTTTGACGCCAGGGTAGAGCTCTTGGAGGTAGTCTATGTTGCGACTGAAGATCTTGACGTCCTGCAGGCCGTCTTGCTTGCTTGCAGTGCCCCTGAAAGCAAAGACTGCTGTGCCGCCCTCCAGCCACCCCACATGCACCTGCACATCACACAAGGTATAGCTACATACCCTGTTGTCAGAGCCCAAGACATCAAAGACTGTTGTGCTATCAGCCACCCCACATGCAGCTGCACACCAGCAAAGGGACACAGGAACACCAAGTTAAGCAAGAAGGTTGAGAACAAGGCAAGCGAGACAGGCTGTTGTTGCAACAGACCAGGGCTCCAGTTTGGTGACATGTGCCCTACCTTGGTGTCATGGTGCTCCCTGTCATAGATAAGGCGTGACTTGGTGATGCCTGTCTGGCGCTTGAATGTATCATGGTTCTTGTAGGCAGCTGCTGCTAGGATGGCAGCCTGACTGATCCTGCCCACCACCAATATCTGCATTTACAACAGCAGATGCAGGTTCAGCCAGGTGAGGCACATGGTGCATAATTGGGAGCCCAAGGCTGAGCAGCTTGCAATTCACACCAGCACACAGCACTGACACAGTGACTTGCATGACACACAAAGATGACGTTCAATACAATAGGAAGCCTGTAGCAGTTGAGACTTGAACCAAGAAAGTAGAGCACAGAACAGCACAGCACAGCACGCAAACTGACCTTCTGGAGGTTGCTCAGATCCTTCTGATCCACTCCTGAGCTGTCGCGCTCCTCCAGACTGAAGTCACGTGTCAGCTTCCTTGCTTCCTGTTGACTAGCAGCCTCGCCTAAAGTCAAAGGCTGGCTCTGTCAGGCCACCAGAAGAAGAAGAGGTAAACATACATCATGCACATACCCACACCGTAGTACAAGGATCAGGGACCGCTATTTGATTATTTCAAATGCACAAATGCAGTGCAGGAATGTATTACAACACCTCTTGCAAGCAGGCTGCTTTGCTGACCTTGCTCATCAGACTTTGCACTGAGGCCATCAGACCCCAAAGACCCCTCCTCAATTTTCTGCAGGGGGCTCACATCAGACCCTTGAGCTGCAGCTTCCATGTCAGCTGCAGCAGCCATGCCAGCACTAGCAACCTGGTCTGGGGATTGGGAACCAGCCCACTGCTCACCAGGCTCGCCACCATAAGCTGAGCGCGCTATGCCTGCTGAGCCTGCTTTGCTGTCCCCACCATTTGAACCATCCTGCGACCTGCGTGCTGTGCTATCCTCCGCGATCAAACTGTGTCGCGGACTGCCTGCTGAGCCTGCTGTGCTGGCCTCTGCATTTGAACTGTCCTGCGGGCTGTCTGAAAGTGCCATGCTGCCTTGACGCATGATGCTGTCAGATGACGTTCTGTGTGACCCGTTTGCTGCCTTTGCATCTGGTGTCATGTTCATCAGCTCTGGCAAGGTGTCCTGCCAGAGTTGGCTGTCCGCAGTAGCCAGACCCTTCTCAACCATGACAGCATGGATCATGTCACGGGCAACCTTACCACAGTTCACAACGTGTTCAGGAAACTTGCCATCAACTCCTTGCACCCCCGGCTCAGGCTTGTTACCTGCAGCAACAGGGATTATATCACTCACTGCAACAATAGGGATTATATCACTCAGCTATGCTGCACTAAACATGCCAGCAGGTGATTGAGCGCATGCCAGCAGGTGTTGACTACATGCCAGCAGGTGATCAAGTGCATGCCAGCAGGTGTTTGTGGAGTACATGCCAGCTGTCGCCATACCTGTGAAGCCTGCAGTGTATTGTTCATGTTGTGCTTGAGTTGGCGATGCATGCTCTGCCATCAGGGCGTTGGACTTGACTATTTTGCCGGCAGCCAAATCTGCATCGTATTTAGCTGCTCCATAAATAGCCCTGTCCAAGTTGCTGTCACTGTTGGCAGAAACAGAGGGCCTGTCACTAAAGGATGTGTCATCATCACTACTGCTGCTGCGTCTGGACTTTGAACCGAGCTTTCTGAGAGCTGAAAAGGTAGAGGCAAAGGCTGCCTTGCTGACAGTTGCTGTGTCTGTGACAACATTTCCCATGCCTACCCTCACAAACGACGCCAGGCCTGAGACACACAAGTGTAATTTGTTAAGGTAATGTCAGTACAAGCGAGGTGAATCCCTGTTACATGCGTACAAGAAGATACTGCTATGTAATGCACCCTGCCCGCCGCTGCAGGATCAGAAGAACATCAAGGCATGTGCAAGATACAACAGAGGATGCAGTACCATACATGCAGTATCAGATTTATTGCATACATAATAAATAACCATATGACAGCCAATCATTTATGATTGTGAACTCAATTAAATGCCAAGGCAAGACAACGACTTGCTCCTGGAAGGGTTCATGTGTCCCCCATTGGAAAAGCAGTGATGCAGCAGCATTGCATGTGATCTGCACAACCAGATGAAAGGAGCATCGTGTTTAGTAATGGGCGTCTGTTGATTTCCCAGTCACTGTCTGTTGACTCCCGTGATGAATTCCAAAGACAGTCAACATTGATTGATTGATTGATTGACTGACTGATTGATTGATTGATTGATTGATTGATTGATCGACTGATTTATTGACTGATTGATTGATTGCTTGTGCACCTGTGGGTTCCTGGCTGATGTCCAAGTCATCATCCAGGCTTCCACTAGCGCTACTCACAGACTCTCGCATGGACACTTGTGACGTCAGCATGCCCTGAGCAGCAGGTGAGGCGGCCCTGGCAGCAGCTTCCACAGCAGCTGCGTTTGCAGCCGCATTGGCAGCTGCCACAGCCTTCCTCCTCTTGCGCTTCTCTATGGGGCACCTCAGCACACACTGTGCCCCTAATTTGGCTCTGCAGACCCCGCCTGTGATGCAAAGTGTCCTGTTTCAGCCAGTCTCTTGATGGTATGGCAAACTACTTGTACCAACAAGCAACACCAGAGCTGAAAAGTGCTCAGCTGGAGGTTTCTGAAGCATGACCAACAGCTTGCTCTGGACGCACAGTAAGGCTTGAACTGTATGAACCTGACAGGCTCCTCCTTGCATACCAGCTGAGTGCCAGAACAAGAGTGACAAATGATGCAGTGATGACAACAGCAGCAGAAATGCCACACATCATACAATCAGGGCAGGCATGTCTTGCATTTGCCACACAAAACATAGGGAAGACCCTCAGATCCAAAGTTGGTCAGGCAACAGAAGATAGTATTCGCCATTACTCTGCTATTCCAGCTGTTTCTAACAACCACTGATTTGTAAGACTTTGGTAATATAGGTATACCTGATGCTTTCTCTCTATCAGATTGCCGCCTGCAGTTGGAGGACAAGGCACCCATGTAGGCCTGAGCAGAGTGGTCCCCAAGGTCTGCTTTAGCCAAGTCAGCCTTGGGCTGACAGCCAGGACGCATGCTGTCGCCACAAATGTACACTGCTCCATGTACGTGTTTCAGTACACTGGTCTGCGCTGTACTCTGAGCTGGGATGGGGTCGCGGCGGAACATTACTCTGTAGCTGATGCCTACCAGCCACCTGCAATGGAGCATGCAGAGGTCACGTGTGTTTTTTTTTTCTTTTTTTTCTTTTTCCAGGACTTCAGCAAATAAGAAAACATGTACAGCGTGAGATAATCTGCTGCAACTCACATGCCCACTGTCTGCGTGGAAATTGCTCTGCAGCAAGGACCTCAGATCACATGCTTGTACTGCACCTTGGCAACTGAGGATGATGTGTCAAAGCAGGTTGTGATTGATACTGCAACACAGACTGCAAGGCTTGCTTGTTCAAAAAAAGTGCGCACTGTGTCTGCTATGTAAGCCTCTTTTACAATGTGCTGTGAAAGGGAACTGCTCACTTGAATGCTGCAGCAAAGGCTGCGTTGCCAACTGCAGACGCGCCAAATGAGATGCAGCGCACATCTGCAGTGGGCCACTGGATTGCAGCCCAGGTAGCAGACAGGGTTGCAACCGAGCCCCCAACACAGAAGCCCACACACACAATGCGCCTGGGAGCCACATGACCTGTAATCAAACATGCAGGAGATTGAAAGGGTGTGCAGCTATCGGACAAATGCTGCAGAGGTCACCACTCACTGTGTCCACACTCAAATCCTGACCGAGGGCCACTGCCACTGACTGAAGCATGAGCTTGGCTGTAGGGGACGTGCTGCTGGCAATCGCTTACAATGTGTGCACCAGGATGCACATCACCGTCACATCAGGAGTGATCTATGTTGATCCTATGCAGAAAAGAATAGCAGCAGAGGAGTTTGTTCAGGCAGCAGGCTGGTGATTAATGGGAAGATACCACAGCAGTTGGCAAGGACACGGGGCTGAAGGGCGCTAAGAGAAGCCCTGCAGCTCAAGACTGGCCATGCAATCATAGATGGCTGGACAGATGAGCCAAGTTCAGCCAAATTGGCCCCCCATCACAATGTGACAAAGCCTAGCGCAACTTGACCGCCTGAGTGTGGTGTAACTCACCAGTCATGTCATCGATTATTGCCTTCAAGCCCGGCGAGGAGCCTTCAGAACTGACTAGCGAGTCAACAACTGTAAGACAGTTGACCTCAACCTCAGCGCCGCTTGCTAAATGCTCTAGCCAGGTTGGTGTTGCTAGTCTGCCTTCTTTGATCTGACCTACCATGTCAAAGTTGACCACCTGCAGTGGAAAACATTCGTGTCATAAACATGATCACCGCGAACTGGATATTATGAATGCAGCAAGGAAGGCATCAATTGAAACACAGTCGAGGCAAAGTGGATCCATGCTGGCCAGTTGAGAGCACGGTAGTCCTGCAGTTGAGCCATGAGTTGCAGAACAACCAGCATAAGACTGCAAGGCTGAACAGTCCTACAGCATGTAGGCTACAGCATTGCATCAGGTCCCTTCTGTGGCTGAGAAGGGAAATGCCGGCATGGCAGCAACAAGGCAACAATCTCACTAATGAGGTGAAATTTTACAGGTTTTGCAGCTTATCACCCAGCTCACCTTGACAACTAATACAAGCCTTGCCTCAGCCTTGTCCCAACCTATGTTGAGAGTGCTGTTATGTGCTCCTGTAGATAAAGCAGAATGTAAGACCTCCTGACAAAGCACTGCTCTGCAGTCTTTAATAGTAGAAGTTCAAGTCTTATGGCTCATACCTTCGACCGCCCGAAAGCTGGTGAACTCGTCATTCGCTTTGCCGGTTGCGATAGTTCTTATGTACAGAAAAGCCTGCTGGATTTTGCTTAGGATAGGGCTTCCAAGGTTCCGGATTTCGCCGTGCTCTTCCCCAAGGTCTTTCTTGCTGACCGACATTGTTGCTGCCAAGGGTGAACAGCGGTAACCGGGAAGCTCGACCCAACAATGAGTGAATTACCGAAGCTGCGCCTGGCTACAGTTGCGATAAGTCAAGAGGCGCCACCTGCGAAATGGCGATTGCGGTCCGCTGTGCTGAGTATCGAGTGAGCTTGAGATAGGTGGGGACGAGTTTGCCGTGCGTTGCCTTCTTATGTCGTGTCTAGGAGGGTTGCGTACTTGCAAGCCATGTCCGCCAGTGCTCCGCCATACTCTTCCCGAAAAGGGCTTCGAAGAGGTTGACATCCAGGTTGACATCATTGATTGCCTAAGGCTTGACGTCACTGCATCCCTGAGGATTGCAGGTTTCTGTATGGGGTCTGAGATCACTCACTTTCATGACTCATCCCTTCTTCTTAAGCTGCTCTGCCTAGCTGAGCACCGCAAGTCGTACCCGCGGCTCGGCCCAAACGTAAGTATGATCCAGGCATTTTACCAAGCTCTGCAAATTAGTGTATCCTTGGGGACGTGTATCTGAGATCCAATCTATCAAGGAAACGTAAGTATGTTTTTTTCGCTGTTTCGCTTTCGGGCGACTGTTTACTCGTTTCCAGTCAGGACGCAACTTGCGTCACGCAAGTAATGGATGCTGTCCGGACAGCAGGGCAAGTCACAAACCAAGATATATGCAGTTCATTCCAGCACGAAGCCCCTTCAATCTTGCAAATAACCTTCTTGTGACAGGCACAATAATCCATTGCAAAGACCAACTGCAAAGTATGAGTTCAAGCCTGGAACAGCAAAATCACAGGACCATTGAAGAGACAGTCAATACTACGGACACGGCTCTTGAGTCGTGCTTGTGGTGTTACCTGGCTATCGCCAGATCCCTAATCCTAGACAGCAACATAGGGGATGCAGTCTCAGAAACATCTCGAGCTTCATCCTGCTCCTCTGCATCATTGACAGCCTGCATCGCACTTCAAATATCGGCTACCTATGTCGACTTTCCAATACAAAATAGAAGAAAGTGTGAGCGGTTCTGTTCTCCTGTGCAGTGAACAAACACAAACTTGCTCCAGCATATCTGTTGTGACCGAGAATGTGCTGCAACATGATGACAATGAGTTGGGCCTAGCAATGAGCCATGTACTTGCAACATGTGGATTGCTCACAGGTCAAGGGCCCAGAAACACCTGGTGTCATATACAACATCCTCACCATGATCTTCCTGTCTCCTGAGTCAGGTGTGGTGTCCAACCAATACTTGGTGGGCGTGTACTCCCGTCCAGTCAGCTCCTTTGCCACCTCTATATCGCTTTGACCACACAGATTAAAGACTGGCTGGTAGTCTGAAACCTTAGGCCTACAAGCCATGCCATGTGTCACGGGGTCAAAAGCACAGAAGTCCACTCATGTTGCAGCGTGATGTGCATCATCCTCGCCATGCGTAACACAGTTACAAATTGCAGCCCAACAGCCATAGACTATGACAGTAGTATTGATCAACATAGTGCTTGAGCTAGCACATGCATAGACACCAGGCTTGAATGCAGTTTGATAGCAGAAAGCATTGATCGACACAAGGGTGGGGATGCAGCAGGCTGCAGGGTGAGCACTTACAAAAGGCCCTTCAGATCTGGAGACACCAGCTCCACAATTATTGGAAAGCGGCAAATGGGAGACTGGATGACCTGCATGACATCATCCGTAATGAAATGATTGGTCTAAAGCATTAGACCCTCAATCTTGTGCATAATGACAATCTCACATCTTGTGCTGCACTGGGCATGCAAGTCAGCCTCTGCATATGCGGTAAGACAAGCTTGCTGAGTGTCCAGTGTGCATGCCACTGCTAGGATCTGCTGATGGAGTCAGTACATAGTGGGCTGGACAAATGGAAGACCACATCTGCTGGCAGACCAGGTGTGCCACACAACAGGGCGATACCTTGTGGACCTTGACACGCACTTCAGTGAATAGTTGCATAGCTTCATGAACCTCCTGAACCCAATACTCTTCCTGGATGGGAACTAGTCTGCACCCAGAAACTCACACTTGTTTTCTGCAAGATCAGGGACATCAGGTGCAGGAGCATGCTGCGGTAAGACACCATAAGAGGTAAGCTTCTGGATAGCAGCCTACGCTTTACCATGAACCAAAGGTATGAGAAACCTGAACTTCAATCCAGTGAGAGCGCACATGCCAGCCAGAAACACACATGATGGCACAATTTGACGCAGGCAGCCACAACTTGACACACATTGCAGACATCGTGCAACTGAGTGGACTTTGGCATTCAGAGATGAAAGATCAAACGGCATAGTTGGGGATGTCATCTCCTGACAGACTTACGCATCATAGTCTGCGCCAATGTCAATCTGGGCACCATGGTACAGCATGCATCGGGATATTGTTCCTGTCAGCTCTTGCCCTTCCTGCAAGTCAGTACTTGCCAGCTGCAAAGCACCATCAAATGGTCAGCACTGTCTGACAGTTCTGGGACCCTGCAAACTGTGCAGCGTGACTGTCTGCTTGATCTGGGCTGCAACATGCTGTTATCAGAGAAGGTGCAGAGATGACTTACTCGACCCTCTCCAAAGTGCTCAGCAGAGGCATCCGCATTTGGTATGATTGTTGCTTTTCTCAGCTTTTTCTTCTCTTGGTTCCAGCCCCCTGTTGCACACAGTGCGCTGTCAATTAGAAGGTGGACTGGCGCAAACTTGCAAGCAAGATGTGAAATGTATGCATGGAATGAGCACATACCAGGAGGTTCAGTGAACCAGTACTCAGTGTCAACTGGATCAATGTCCTCTGAAAACAAGGCGTCCTCATATGTCAAATCTACCCTTCTTTCCAGTGGGCCTAATTCTGGCTGAGGGATCTGCAGCTGATCTAGCTCAATGATGTCGGGGTCGTATTTTCCCCACAGCTCTGGGTCTCTCATTTCTTCACCAGTGTTTGTGACTTTGCAAGGAGGAACCGGACGCGACCCTGAAGCAGGATTTTGGCTTATGCATGCCTGGCACTGTTTCACCTGGTACCCTTTTTTTGACGTATCAGAGGCTCTGCCGTCTGGAACATCAACAGAAAGTGTCACCTTGAGTATGCCTGCGGCCAGATGGCCCACAATACTCCTCACGAGGGCCAGGTCTGCAACCCTTGACAAGTCTAGAGCGTGGCTGAAAGGGTACATCGGGTCTGCTGCAGCTTGCAGCGTCTGCTGGACCAACACACGCTCTGTCCATTGATACAACCACTGCTTTGCTGCCACAGAGAACGCGCAGCTTGCGAAGGGATGTGATCGAGTCAAAGTCAGCAGGTACTAATGCCTAATTGCCGCCGCAGAGGCAGCTGCGGTACCAAATTGTCGCTCCTGCTTGAGTAAGCGCGGTGTTGCACCCTTGCACAAGACATTATGAAACTGGAGCAACTGATGCCCAGGTCCCGGCATTCCAAAGATGAAATGAAAGGCAAAGAGAGACGAGGTGCTCACTCATCAGACGCCGCAAGCAGTCTTATCGGCAGGGATGACGATAGTTTCTTGGATCTTGAGGCTGACAGAGAACTGATGGAAGGTATTGAAGGTCCTCACGTAGCAGAGAAGAAGGTGGACCAGAATTTCAACAACAAGTTTGATGATGATTTCGATGAAGACGATATGAAGCTGTCCTGAGTGCTTATGTTCAGAGTGTATCAGCTTTGGCAAGCACGTAGGCCGCTGCTGTTGCACAAGGCACTGCTTGCATCACAGCACCTGCACAAGTGCTGCTGCTGCAAAGTTCGGCAATATTTCCTGTCCACAGTGTGCCATTGCACTTGAGCTTCTTGTATCTTCTCACAGAGCTTTTATATACATCTGAGCACTTTTGTCAGAAAATGTACCGTAACTGACTCATCCCACACCTTTTGCCTTCACAAACTTTTCCCCCCTGTTGGAGAAGCTTGTGTCATTTTCTGATGGAACCATACATTCCTGTCAATTGGTCTCGGCTGGCTGCTGCATCCTGGTCTTGCTGACCATGTAACCCTCATTTACTACTCTAGTAGATGAATCCAGTGGTTTACAAGCCTTGCTGCGTGTTCACATGTCTGATCTGGTTGCCATGCAGGTCACAAAGGGCCACTGTACAGTAGGACAGTTGTGCCAGCAGCATGATGAGGCACCAGCTGTGACAGGGCCAATAGTGTTGGTGTTCAACATACAGTTCTTGTCATGATGCCAGACTTGTAGCCCCACCAGCTGCGGCTGCTGTATATGTACATGTTTGTGCACAGCAGGTGCCTGGCCGTGGTGCCAAGCCAGACTGGACACACCTTGATGGGCTGTATATAGATGCTAGCTACTATAGGTCGCATTTGCTCACTAAGGCTAAGATTGTTGGGCTTTTGCTGTTATGTGCCATTTGACCACTTGCACTCCAGACTTTACTAGCAATTCTGGGCAAATCCAAACCCCACGAGTAATTTTGAAGAAAACCAATGCAATGCAGAGCAGATGTGGCCTGCCTGCACGGTGTACATGTAGCATGTCGCAGCAGGTATGTATTTGCCTACCTGACCACTGACTTCAGGGTTATCCTGTGATTTGTCAGGGTTGTCAAGCAGTAGGGTTTGGGTGTAGCCTAACCCAACAGAGGCCTTCATGTATGCAATGTTTATAAAAATTCAACAAGTGATCTAGGCCTGATCCATAGATGATCTAGGCCTGAAGCTACAGTAGCCTAGAGCAGACGCTACAGAATCTGGCCCAGAACTCTACAGGCATCACCTCAAGGACTATTTGCATTATGTCACAGTTTCCTTGATAGATTGGATCTCAGATACACGTTCCCAAGGATACACTAATTTGCAGAGCTTGGTAAAATGCCTGGATCATAGAGGTATTGCATCAGATACAGTATGCAGTCAAGCAAG
>JAABUU010007526.1_pt1 | contig 11153 bp, 12 predicted proteins | sample 5559301 | NCBI WGS metagenome assembly JAABUU01 (sample SAMN10711884, study PRJNA513360) | rock metagenome | isolation source: Antarctica rocks | place: Antarctica: Victoria Land, Richard Nunatak white
TCATAAACGGGGTATTAAAGGGGCTTCCTAAAACATTCTATGCTTGTATCCGCTATTGATTTATGTACATCCTTATTTTCCTATAAATTTTGAGAAGCATTACAAGAACTTCTCAAATTTTGAGAAGTATATAGGAATGCTCAGCTTGAAAACGCAAATTGAGAAGAGCCGGCATCCCTTCCCAAAAGTTTTTGAGAAGGATATGAGAACCATTTGAGAACTTCCAACCCTTACAGGAATGTTATGAGAATTGTGGCTTCTGGCAGTGAAGGTTGTGTAGGACCAAGCGGCCCCCATGTTTCAGGCCATCAAACTTCCTGCGGATAGAAACCTGCACAGCAAGCGAAACAGGGTTGTTACATGAGTCTGATGCTTCATGCAGCCAGAGCATGCACAAAACAGCGCACAACTACAAAGCCGTGTCAAAAACAGCTTTGGGAACACGGTGGAGACTGGGCTGTCTTGCGTCGGACACGAGCAGGCTTAACCACATGCAGCAATGTGGTCTGTTGCCACACGTTTGCAAGGACTCCAAACAGCTGTTGCAACTGCACAGCGCCTGCACATGCACCTGCGCGCCACACAATGTTGCTGACATACCTGATAATCCCTAGGCAGATTTGTGAGCTGTGTGTCACTTCTGTTGCAGCTGTGCCAATGGGCATGAGTTGAGTCAATAGACAAATCCAGCTTAAAATTGGGTTGCATGCGCGTGAAGCAATCTGTGAGCCGCATAAGCAAATTCTGGTACACAAATGCGTCTGACTGTGAAGGTGTTTGAGACCAGCAGACTCATACTGTCGCACTTAAGTCGCACTTCTTGATCAAGATCATAGTTGAGGAATATGTTGGCCAGGCCATCAGCCCCTTCAGGTACACTTCTTTGGCTTGCTAAGTTGTTTCTCCTTGCTAAGTTGTTTCTCCTTGTTAAATTGTTTCTCCTTGCAAGCCAGTTGAAACCAACAGCCAGTTGAAGCCTTTTCTCCTTGCCAATAGACTGTTCACCCTGTGCAAAGGCCGTTAATTCTTCTCTCAGGCCGCAAAGCCACTGTTTCATCTTTTTCCTGTACAGTCATCGCACACTGCCTTGACCTGATACTGATGGTGGTGCGTACCAAACATCATGATGTGTAGTTGCAAACATGGCAGACACAGCAGGATTGACCAAACTCAATCAGTGCTTTGCTGTAGCTGCCCAGAGAGGCTGTCAGCACTGCTGCAAACATGCATCACCTTGGCACATACGCAACGCTTATACTAGTGGCAGAGAACAATGTAGCATGTGGTGTGCAGAGACATTGCTGGGATAAGGTATGACCCAGATGTGATGCGTGCATTCTCCTATCCCACGCTTCAGAATAGGATCTACTTGGAGTTTGATCACTTGTATCGTTGGCATTCCCTGATCCCGGATGTGCTGAATCTGGGGGCAGGGATTAGCTTCCCTGATGTGGTCTTCCAGCCGCAGCTGCTACTGGACGTGAGACACACTGCTCTTGCATCATTATGCCTGTTAGGTCACTGCAATTGCTTTTCCCTTGGTGACTTGTCTTTGGCTGTGTTTATGCCTGTGGGTCGACCCTGGCTGTATTCACCCAAGGAGCGCTGCCGTCACGGAAAAAGGCTGCTGACTTGCCATTTCATTGCCTGAAGGCTGTCTGGCAGCAGATGCCGCCTCTTGCTGTATGTAGCTGTTGACTTCAGTGGCACCCATTTCGTTGCTGTCTGTACCTTCTGGTTGAAACAAGACCAGCATGTCACGGATGACTGCAAAGCTATGCAATGCAAATGCTCAGGTTGGGTTGCGCCTTGACAAGTTTGCTTTTGTGCACTGCAGTATCCTCTGGAGCAGATTACCAGTGCCTTCATCAACACATCTGCTGGCGTCATGACAGCTCAGAACACTCCCTTGTACTTATGCCCCATCACAGTACAGACCATGCTGGATGCGCGTGCTCAACACTTGCAGGGCTTCAATGCCTACAGACAGGCTTTTAAACTTCCCAAATTTACCAGGTGAGTGCAGGTGCATGCTGTCACACAAGGTTCATATCTGCATAGAGGCAATAGCAGGGTCATATTGCACTATTGATACGACAAACTAAATGAGTGCAAGCTTTGTGGCATGCCATATGACCACTACAGACTGACTGGCTGACAGGCTTGACGCAGTCATACATTTGCAGATGCTGTGTGCCCTTTAGCATGATGCAGACCATGGCAGTGTTGCAGATAAGCCTCTTTGCTGGCATGGCAATTGCATACGCATGCACTCACTTTCATTGTCAGCCTCAACTACAGACATGTAAGTAATGTCAATTTTGATTGCAGCTTTGAGGACTTTGGTCTGAATGCAAGCCTGACTAGCACTATCAGCAAGCTGTACAACAACGACATTGACCAAATGGAGTGATTTGTTGGGCTCATGATAGAGTCTCCTACCATGCATGCCATCTTTCTTGGCAGAGACCATGGTGTCAGCGGTGGCCACCTTTGCCATTTCAGCCATATGGAACACTGATTTGGTCAAGAACCCCCTGCTGTGGACTTCACAGCGTATGACCATGGCAGGCAAAGCATGGGTGGAAGCGACCACCCATTTCAAGACATGCTTGGTGTGAATCTGGAAATGCCATTTTTCATGCCCGACAGGCAACCAGACTGGCACACTGTAAATGCGCCAAGGCAATGGAAGTTCTCCAACCTGAGGAATTTTGTGGGCAGAGATTATGCCATTTCGACAATCTTTTCTAGTGGGAGAGACTTTCACATGCTGTTCAACACCACACTCATGTCAGCCGTGGGTGTCATACTGGTGTTTGTCAGCATCAATCGCTTTTGGAAGTGCCTAGGCAAGCGGACCATTTTTCCTCAACTTGACCCTGAAACGCAGTTGATTGTGACCATCCACTCAGCACTGGCAGTGATCACCACACTGCAGCTGATTCCTTACACTGTGTTTGTACTGCCGGCCTGGTTTGGTCCAGACTTTCTGGGACAGTTCGAAAGCCGGTACACTGTTCTGTTCACCTTTTTCATTGTGCATGGAGTCATGTACAGTTGTGAGGCAACAACAAGGGCAGTTGTCAAGACCAGTCAGCTTTTGTTATGGCATCATGCCCTCTGGTTCATTTTCATCTTCATCACCTCTGTCAAGCGCAGCGTGTTTGCAATCAAGCTAGATTTCATTCTAGATTACTTTGTGTGCTGGGAGTTTGCCCTGTATATTGTTCTGGTGGCACATAGGCTCAAGGCAAGGGTATCTTGGCAGAAGGCATTACTCGGTCTTGCAGCTGTCACATACAGTGTTTCATGTATTGCTCAGTTAGTATTTGTGATAGGGTTGTTTGTTTACAAGTTTGACAGAATGAAGCTTCAGCCTGCAATTTATTACAGCATGTTGGTTCTGACTACAGTGCTAATTGCTCCGCAAACATATATGCATATACTGGGTACATCTATTGGGGTATCTGGAATCGTATTTGCAAGCAAACCCATAAAGAATTAGTTGGAGCAGGGCTTTCAGTCAGTGAAGTCAGATGTACAACACCCAGTGTAGACAGGCAGCTTCAGTTGCAGGACCTGTAGGAGGCAATCTAGTCAGGAAATCATTGCAACTTGTTAGTCATACAATGCATCACATTATTGTATTGAAGCTTTTATGCACATTTGGTTGATCCAAGCACTGATTTTTACATGTTTACACTGACTGTATGCTCATTCAGCCAGCAGCCTGTCAGTGCATATGCTATATAGGGTTTCAAAATGTTGACTTCCAACTGGCAGTCTTTATAACTGGGGCGACAGATCAATTTGATTGATTGTGCAACAAGCACTGCTACATTATTGCTGTTGAACTCATCAGCTAATATGTTGAGCAGTCATCAAACTGGAGTGGCCTTCACCAGTACGGTCGATGCCTCCCTGAAAGCGCAACAAATCCAAGCATCGCATGACCCTTGAGCGAGAATGTAAGCAGAAAATTTGAATACGGCAACAGGGTTGGGGATAGTCAAGGCTTGACTGTCAAGCACTTGCAGCCAGAGGCTCGGATTCACGACGAAGGCCACCTTGCCGTCATTGCATCAGCGATAAGCAGACAGGCAGACACCGTTATCGTAGGCGTGGCTGACTTGCCGATGAGCAAGAAGGATGACAAGAAGAAAACCCTTTCCCCTCTGCAAGGTGAAGACAACAAAGCAAAGGGCCCTCTGATTGCTTTTGATTAAATTCGACAAACTCGCATTGCAGTCAAACTGCTCGAGGACCTTGCGACACTGACCAGAAGTTACAAGTCAACTTGTAAGCGGCTTGGGACCTCAGCATACAGCCCATTTCTGCAAGAGTTGTCAGCCTGCACTGAGGCAGTCCAGCCTCTTACCAAGGTGAAGGCATTCAACTGGCCACACCAGAGCTGTGGGTAATTTGGGTTAAACACCCTGGCCTGCAGACTAAAGCAAGCTGTGCTTGCGCACACAGGTTGTGTGCCAAGGCCGAGCTGTGGATCATGTCGCGGTTTCAGCTTTAGTGGAAGTGCTGCAAAGCTATGCAGCATGTCGGGGGCTTGCATTCATGGGGTGCAACTTTGCAGATGAAGCTTTACAGGCTGTCAGCAGCCTGCTGCTCATGGGTTGTGGCAAATGGTGGAGTGGCCCAAAGCTGCAGCTTTTGGAAATCACCTGTCAAGGCAACACTCAGCACACTGGTAGGCACTCATGTGCTCACTTTGCCACCATCTCTCTGGCATCACAGGCACTAAAGCAGAAAAGAAAAGAAAAGACTACACCGTTCGGCGTCAATTTAATGAGAAGCCAAGTATTATACCGGGCTGCCCAGGGAGGCACAAGTGCACGTTCCTGTTCCTGGTCTGTTCAAGCCAACTGATGACCAGCCAAAGTTGAGAACACTGCCATGTGCAGGAGACAGGCTTCCTCCAGGCAAGCCTGACTTCAATCAGCGACAGCACAGCACCAGCCTTGTAGCACGGCAGCAGACGGATGTAGCTCAGTCCAGCAAGTCACCAGGCCCTGCAGATGTCAGCAACGCAGCTGCACCAGCTGTACCTGGGTCAGGTCCTGCACTCCTGGGCTCTCTTCCAACAGCTGAGTCAGCAGTTGCAGCAGCAGCAGGAGCAGGGGCAGCACTAGCAGCATCACAGCAGACTGGAGTGACACCAGCACAAGTGCCTTTGCTGGCAGAGGCCGGTGCATCACAGACAGACAGAAGTGCTGAATTAGGCACAGTCGGTCTCTTTTCTCCAGGGGTCGCTGCAATGCCTGTACGCATCAGTCAAGCACGCAAACCCCACAACACACTGTCTGCAGTTTCACCTCAGGTTGCAATGCAGCAGCGCTTGCAGCAGACTCGAAGCAGTATGGAGTCTGTCAGCCACACACAAGTACCCCCTGCTGACCTGCCTGTCACCTTTGCTGTCAGCATGCTATCGCAGCCTGGGCCTTTGTTCATCAGGAGCTTTCCAGACACCAGCTTGGACAGCAGCACCACTTTGCCACGAGCCATCACTAGCGGCAGGCATGGCAGAATGCTCACAGCAACAACCGTCTCACGTGATGCTGATGAAGCAGGTTTGTGGAAGTCAACCACTTGGGGTCAAGGCACAGCTCAAAGGTTTGGGCCAGAGGCATTAAGCAGCTTATCTTCAGCACTTGGGACCATTGGCGTGCAGTTGACAGTGCTGACGTTAAGCTATGTGGACTTGGGAGACACTGGGATGCACATCTTATGCAAAGGCATTAGCAGGTATGTGATCAATTTGCAGCTCAGGTTTTACTGATGCTGCCTGTCCTGCTTACATATTTCTTGAGAGTCTCACATCCCACATCATGCAAGTCTTGCCATATGTCGCAACAGCATTTGTCAGGTCTACAGTCTATAACGTGCATGAGCACAATCTCAGCTGTGCATGTGCAACATCTCATTGGGAAGCACCCACAATTGCATGCATGCATGACCTGTGCATGCCCAAAATGTCTTCACACTGTCTGAGCAAAGCATTGTACAGCATGAGCACGATGTGTCATAGGTCTGACCCATGGGTTGCAAATGGAATGCAGATGCAGCCCATTACAGATGCTGACGCTGTCGTTCTGCAATGTTGGAGCTAGCGGAGCAGCATTCCTGTCTGAAGCCATCACGCCGACAGAGCCTCCTCCAGGCAAGCCTGTGTGGCAGCCTAAGTTGACCTTTCTAGATTTTCAGGTACAAGGCAACCACCTCTTTGCCTGAGCCTTCCTTGTGGCAGTGAGTGGCGGTCAGTACTGCAAGAAGTCCTGGCAGTCCAGGTGTCCTGCACCCAGAGGCATGAAATGGTGGACAGCTGCAGTATGACAAGCAGGCTGCACTGTAAAGCTACAGTGTTCTTTTTAGCTTCAATTACAGCAATGCAATTTGTTCAGCGTCAGAAAGACAAACTTAGGTAGTAAATATGGCTAAACCCAATCCCAACAGACATTCTGTTGATCAGCACAATGAAGTGATATACAGGGCAATGACTGTTGCAGGGGAATGCTCTGGGTGGAGAGGGGATGAGCAACCTGTGTGCTGGGCTGGCAGGCTGTACCACATTGGCTGAGGTCAACTTCATGGCTGTGGGCATTACGGAAGAGCACCATGAGTCTGTCAGGTTGTTTGCCAATGTTGCCAGCTGTCACCCAGCACTGCAGATCATCAACTTGGATGGCAACCTGATAGGTGAGGGGTTGTCAGTTGTACAAACTGACAGTCCAGGCTCTGGCATCATTGCAAGGGTGACAGTACAGCCAACATTAGAGCATGTGACTGCCTATGAGCTCTTCACCTGGCAAAAGGTTGAACAGGAAGCTTATGCATAAACGTCAAGTCTGTCAGCTTTAATCCATCAGATCTCTTGACGGTACAGCTGGGCTGCTCGTCAGAACCCGGGAGGAAAAACATGAACTCTGCACCAGGTTTACACCAGCACTTGTATGAAGTTGTTGTGAAGCCAGCTGTTTGCGCGCACAGATGTATAGAGCCACGAACTGCGGAATGCAAAGACAATTGCATTTAGTGCAGGAGATGCAGGAGCAGCGCTAATGCTGACTGCAATTCAGGCAAAGCCAGAGATCTGGCGATTGCGTGTGACCAGGTACATCAGCAGACCACTGATGATGCAGCTGACAGAGCAGCTGGCGTCCAACGCCCAAGTGCAAAAGGCCAAAAGCAAGAAAGGGACCAGGAAGAAAGCCAGCAAGTAGATACCAGCAGGTAGTAGACTCTCACGTGTCACGCAAAGTATTGCAATGGTATAACCTGACATTTATTGTACGATACACGTGAGAGAAATGCCGATGCTTGATTTTTCCAGCTTGCAGCGCAGTGCTTGTCCTACCACACTGAAGCTGACGCCGAAGCTGACACGCCAATACGAGTGTGTTGCACGTGGCCCTCAATGTACGTAAGATGACTCCTCGAAAGTTTTGCCGAAACAGTACCCGTTTAACTACCCGTTCAAGTACCCGTTGAAACCACTGTAAGCGTTTGACAGGGCTCAGTGAACAAGGTCATGAACGACCACGATGCCCGTGAGACCATCGTAAAGCTCGTCGCAGAGTCGCAGGGCAAGTCTGGACAGGTACTGCCCTGTTGTGACGCGTTCGTGTCTGCAATAAGTCTTCCGCATTTAGGAGCGCAATCGCCTCACGCAGGAGCTAGATGAGCTCTTCAAGACTTACTACAGTCCGAACGTGGATCTAGATCACGTTGTTCTGACTGTCCGAGGACGCGAGAACGTCAAAAAGGTAGTCACATGATGAACCCACAAACACATCCACGCTTTCGCACAGCATCATCATACAAGGCAGTGCACAGGTCTTTGTAGTCTGGGGAACCGTTGCGCACCATGCACCCAAGGTAATTATGTTGCTGTTTTCTTGTTACAGCACAGGCATCTGACTCTGCTCTTTTTTGCTGCCGGTGGGAGTTGCCAAGTGTGAGACCCTTGCAACGATGCCACTGCTCGTGCAGTGACTACATGTAGTTGTATAAATGGTATCAATGATAACGCATTTGCGGCATTGCAGGTCACAGACGTTATTTATGATGCTCAGCAGAGCTCTGCAGTGGTCTACACCATGCAGCACCTCACACCCAAGCTACTGCCATTCCTGACATTCCAGTTCCCACTCATTACAAAGCTGAAATTCTCATCAGGCGACAACAAGGTGCATTTCTCTACCTGCTGGCACCGCAGCTACTCAGTACGTGTTTCATGCCATGTATGCTCTGAGCCCACTGCTTGCAGGTGATCACACACCACCAGGACACATGGACATATGATGGAGCCATTATGAACATCCCACTGTTCGGAAGCTTCTTCTTGGGTGTAAGCTTCTATGCGCAGCATCTTGCACAAGGCTGGTCCCTGCCTGTGGATCCAACTGCCATTACCTGCATGACTAAGGCGCACACATGTGTACACACACATCCACTACCTTGCAAAGTTTGCATGCCATTAGTGCAAACTGCACAGCACAGTGTGCCCTGCATGACATGCTTGTGCATCTTGAGTCAGGCACAGCGCCTTGTGCTCCTGACGTTGTTGACCAGGATACTGACCCGCCTGGCAAATCTATACAATCTAGGTGGTTGGCTGAAGGTATAAAGCCTCATCCTGTTTGTCCATTGCAATACTTGAGTAGGTGCATTTGTGCACATGCATGTTTGAAATGCCTGCTGGAGCAACAAACATGATTGGCGTGCAGACTGGACGGCGCATGGTTGGTCACTTCTGGGCCTTGGTTGGTTCAGTGCTGCTGCAATGAGAGGCGCTGCAAGAATACAAGCAGCTGCAGCTATCTGTCATATAGTAGACTCCACGAGACCACCCCTGCCATGGATGTCTGAGTCAGCTGAGCAGGAAACCTTTTGTGAGAAGTTGACATTGCAAGCAGTGCCGCGTGCAGTTTGCAATGCAACTGGTGTTACACACAGGTTTGCAACACAGCGTCTAGAGCGTGTGCTTCACATGCTGCTACTTTGGGTCAGTTAGGTCCCGTAGCCTATCTCACAACAGTAGAATCATGACCAGTGTAATAACTATATGATAGCATTAACATACACAAGCACGTGCATGCATATCGCGCATCAGTTAGACGTTAGACATCAGCAGCTCAGCTTTGCAGGATGGGGCTGCGCAGTAGACTAGTGTCTTCAAGAAAGGATGCAATGCAGTAAAACTGCATGCAAGATTGGCCCGACCAAGCCATATAATGGCATCAGTCACTAGTGGTTGAGATGCAATAAAATGCACATGTACAAAAACACGACCTGGTGTTGAGACATATGTTTTGAGGGGATTACATGATACTGTACTTGTGAAACCCACTACAGTAGCTACCTATACAGGTTCGTTGCAGTAGAGCTATGAACAGGACCAAAAGTCAGTTTCCTGAGAAAAGCTGCTGGTTCTAATCTAATGGCAAATTTATAAATAAAATCTGAAGTACTGGCCTGTTGCAAGCAGCAATCTATAAAAGGGTGACACATGCAATTTATTGATATCAACAATAAAAGAACATTTGAGATGCATTGTACTTGTACAGACATGTGCTCTACCACCATGGCATTTACTAATTAATGCTATGCGAGCAGCCTGCCACGGTGACAGGGTGCAGTCAAACACAGTACCTTGTGGCAAGGCACAAACAAACACAGAGTGCACAGAGCAACACATCACACTCTGGCTCGCACACACAAACACAAGTATTCCCTAGTGATCTACATTGTAAAGTCCCACCTACTAATTTGGTACTCTACTTGATGAGACCATAGAAGTGGGGGATGGTTTGCCCTCCAGAGAAGTACTCAGTGGCAATAAGGGCCACGAAGCCCATCATAGCAATGCGGCCATTGATCAACTCCCGCCCAGATGTGAAGATGAAGTTGCCTTTTCTGGGTGTCCCCCTCAAAATTGGCACCAAGGTGGCAACGGTCCAGAGCAGGAAAGTGGCAGCAATGGGTCCAGGGTAGGCTTTGACTTGCTCAAACACATTTTTGTTGGTGGTGAACTCTGCTGCCAGTGCTGCAACAACACCGAGCATGCCCAACCTGCAATGCATGACAAAATGTGAATACACATGCTATGCTGAGATCATGTCTGCCTGACCATCCATAACCAGGTTTTTGTATCACACATCATTTTTACATTACACGTGCAACGCTTGCATCATGTCACTGGCAAAAGTACAACATGAACTGGCACACCACACCATTCAGATCAATACACATGCATATGTAGCCTTCAGCAGCAAGAACTGCAACTGAGCTGAAAGGCAACCAGACATGCAGTGTTGGATGCAAAGTATTGGGTAACAATACCTGCTGTTCACGATCTCTGGTGCTGCACCCTTGAACCTCAGAGCATCTGGAAATGCCACTGCAGTCCCCAGGAAACGTTGCTCCTCAGGTTGGTTCTGGTCAACTAGCAGACGGTCCACATCAGTTTGTCGGTCGCTGATGTCCTTGCCGTCATACGCATAGCCTTTGTCCGCTGAATCGTTGTTTCGGACGGGTGCTTCGATACGCTGCAAAGGCAAACAAACAGATGAGCCGTCGTAAGCAAAGCCTATGACTGCGCGCCATACAAACAGTTTCAAAAGATCTACAAGCTAAAGACTATCGTGCATAAAAAGCATGATATGACTTTACAGAGATACGACCAACGAATGTTGTGACTACGATCGACAAGCACCACATACAGACCAATTTACTGGTCATTTGAGTGCAAGCTTAAGCCAACATGCCATGCTTGTAAGGTCACCTCGTATGAGTCGGGCTGCTCGGTCTTGCCGCTATTGGTGATGGAGCCGCCCTTGGAGCCTCCTGTGTTGTTTGCCTCGGCACGGACTGTGTTGGTGTTGCGTTGGCGCAAAGCAACGGGTGCTGGGCTCTTTTGAAACACGTTGCGGTTGACGGTTTGTCGGCTGGTGGCGACCAGGCCGCTGGTGCGCATCATGCTTGACGTCTGCATAGTGGCTGTAATTGAGGGGATGTGTAAACGGCTTTAATCAACGAAAGCGGTGAATAGCGGTACAGCTGGTTGTGTCTGAGCAGAGGTCAAAGAACTTATACGGAACCGAAAGTGCCGTCCCGCATGAGCCACCAGTTCGCTGTCA
>JAABUU010007528.1_pt1 | contig 11149 bp, 12 predicted proteins | sample 5559301 | NCBI WGS metagenome assembly JAABUU01 (sample SAMN10711884, study PRJNA513360) | rock metagenome | isolation source: Antarctica rocks | place: Antarctica: Victoria Land, Richard Nunatak white
GCCTTCGCCCGCATCGAGAGCGAGGCCTCGCGGATGGGCGGACTCGTCGAGGACCTCCTCGTCCTGGCCCGGCTGGACGGGGAACGGCCGCTCGACCTCGGTGACGTCGACCTGGCCGTCCTCGCCGGCGACGCCACCCAGGACGCCCGGGTCCTCTCCCCCGACCGCCACATCCGGCTCGTCGGCCTGGGCGCCCCACTGGGGCCGGTACACGTCACCGGCGACGAGCAGCGCCTTCGTCAGGTCATCACCAACCTCGTCAGCAACGCGGTCAACCACACCCCCACCGGGTGCCCGGTTGAGGTCGCCGTCGGACACCACGACGGCATGGCTGCCATCGAGGTGCGCGACCACGGCCCCGGGATCGACCCCGTGAACGCCCGCCGGGTCTTCGAGCGGTTCTACCGGGCTGACCCGTCCCGGAGCCGGGCCCGGGTCAGTGGCGGCAACGGCCTCGGTCTGGCCATCGTGGCGGCGATCGTCACCGCCCATCACGGCAAGGTGGGCGTGGCTCCGACGCCCGGCGGCGGCGCCACCTTCGTCCTCGAGCTCCCACAGCCGGTTCACAGCGAAGGCCAAGCGGATGTTGACGCTCAGCAGGTGTAGTTGAGATCAGACATGTAGTCGAGATCAGGCCAAGGACAACCCGCCCACCCGGGAGAGGACAACCGAGATGACCCAGCAGGAGACCCACCCCACCCCCACGCCGAGCTCCGCGGAGCACCCCGCGAGCCCCGAACCGACCGCGCCCCAGTGGTACGGCGAACCCAGCCCGTGGCATGGCTCGAATGAACCCTCCTCTGGATCCGGACCCGGTGGCGGCGGGTGGGGCAGCGCCGGCGGGCCGGCCACCGCCCCGTCGCCCGCCCTTGCTCCGGCGCCGCGAAACAGACCCGGCCGCCGCATCGTCGAGCTGTCCGCCGTGGCCGTGCTGGCCGCCGCCCTGGCGAGCGGTGGGACGTTCGCGGCGACGAAGTACGACGCGACCACCGCGCCGGGGAGGATCTCGACGAGCGCCTCGAGCAGCCAGAGCTCGGCCGCCCCGGTCGTCCAGGCGGACGCGAGCAACCCCAGCTGGAGCGCCACGGCGAAGGCCGTCGCGCCGAGCGTCGTCTCCATCACCGTGGCCAGCCGTCAGGCCCAGGGACAGGGCTCAGGCGTGGTCATCGACAAGAGCGGGCACATCCTGACGAACAACCACGTGGCCACCGGCGCAGGGGCCGGCGCGACGATCAGCGTCACCCTCAACGACGGGCGCACCTACGACGCCAAGGTCGTCGGCACCGATTCGACGACCGATCTCGCCGTGCTCTCCCTGACCAACCCGCCGGCCGATCTCACCCCCATCTCCATCGGTGACTCGGACAAGCTCGTCGTGGGCCAGCCCGTCATGGCCATTGGCAACCCGCTCGGCCTGGCGGGCACGGTCACGACCGGCATCGTCAGCGCGCTCGACCGCCCGGTGACGACGAGCACCTCGGACTCGCAGAACCCGAGCGGCAACAGCACGAGCGACCCCGTCGTCACGAACGCCATCCAGACCTCGGCCGCGATCAACCCCGGCAACTCCGGCGGCGCCCTCGTGACGGCCGGCGGACAGCTCATCGGGATCAACTCGTCGATCGCCTCGCTGGGTGCCTCGCAGGGCAGCCAGAGCGGCAACATCGGCATCGGCTTCGCCATCCCCGGCAACGAGGCGAAGTCGGTCGCGGACCAGCTCATCGCCACGGGCACGGCGCAGCACGCGTTCCTCGGGGTCACCTCCAGCGACACCAAGGTGACCGACAACGGCTCCAGACGCGGGGCGGCGCTCATTCACGCGGTGAGCGGCGGCACCCCCGCCGCGACCGCCGGGCTCAAGGCCAACGACGCCGTCGTGGCGATCGACGGTCAGCCGATTGACTCCTCCGAGGCCCTCGTCGCGACGGTCCACGAGCGCAAGGTCGGCGACACCATCACCGTGACGGTTCTCCGAGGGGACGCCCGCAGCGACCTCAAGATCACCTTGGGCGCCCGTCCCGGCCAGGGCTGACGGTAACGGCTCCGCGTCTCCTGGTTCGCGGACCGGTTACCACGCGGGGGCCTTCCGCGGCTATGGTGCAGCGCTCCCAGACGCACCCTCCCGGGGAAGGCCCCTTCGTCGTGTCCTTGGAACCTGACCTCGTTCGCGAACAGGACTATCTGCAGCGCGCCGGACCGAGCTCGCCCGGATGCGGGAGAAGAAGCTCGCCATGCGGGCCTCGGGCAGCGACCGGGTGTCCGAAGATCTCCTGACGATGACCTGCAGCGACGGGTCTCCTCCCTCGTCGACGACCCGACGTCGACGCTCTGCTTCGGCTGGATCAACCTCGATCGCGCAGGCGACGGCGGTGCTGCGGTCGGAGCCCGGTTCGGTCGGCGTGATCGCTCCGGCCTCGATGTGGCCCTCCTGGGGGAGGCCCTGCGGGCCGCCGGGGTCGAGCACGGGACGCTCCGCTCCGATCACCGGACGTCGACCACCAGGTCGGCGTCGTGGAACCCGCGCCGATCGCCGCCGAGGAGCCCGATGCCCGGACCGGGCGGCGGCGGCTCTACGTCGTGCTGACCCGCGCCGTCTCGGCCCTCACCGTCGTCCATGCCGACGACCTGCCGCCGGAGCTTCTCGGCGTGGACGCACGGAAGTCCGAGATTCTCGGCAGCCGATAGCGAGCATTCCGTGCCTAGATCTGCGGAGGCAGCAGCGGGGGCAACTGCGCCTTCACCGCGGCGTGGCTACGCCCCGACGCGTTCCGCAACGTCATTGGCTGCCTGTCCAGCTTCGTGCAGATGCCGGACGGCAACCCGTACCCCGAACTGATCCGCAGCGTTCCCCCGAAGCTGCTGCGGATCTTCATGCAAGCCGGTCACCGCGATCTGCACTGGAACGAGCCGGGGTGGAACTGGCTCGCCAACAACCTGAGCGTCGCGGCAGCCCTCGCCGAAGCAGGCTACGACTTCCGGCTCGTGCTCGGCGACGGCGGCCACAGCCCCAACCACGGCGGAGTTCTGCTGCCCGACGCCCTCCGCTGGCTCTGGCGACCGTCCGTCGAGGATTGAGCCGTGGTACCGGAGGCGGTCGCCGAGGCGCTGGACCACGGCCGAAGCTGCCTGCTCATCACGGGCGCACCCGGCGCCGGCAAGTCGACCGTGTCACGGCTCCTGGCGAAGGCCCTCTCGCGCTCGGCCCTGCTCGACGGCGACCACATCAACCGACTGATCGTCAGCGGCCGCGTATGGGCGCTCGGGAAACCAGCCGACGAAGCCGCCCGCCAGGTGCGCCTGTGCAACGAGAACCTCTGCGGGCTCGCAGCGAACTTCGCCGATGGCGGCTTCACCCCCGTCATCGACTGGGTCGTCCCGGACCGTCAGCAGCTCGACCTCTACCGTGAGGCATTGAGCCGCCGACGTCTGCTGGTCGTTGTCCTTGCTCCTGGCATCGACACCTGCCGGTACCGCAACGCCATCCGCGACCCTCAGGAACAGTTCTCCTTCGACGGCTACGAAACCCTCACGGCGTCCATGCGTGATGGCTTCGGCACGGTCGGGTGGTGGTTCGACACCTCAGATCTCCCAGCTGAAGAGACTGCAAGGCAAATTCTCGCCAAAGCCCCTGCCCTCGCTGCGGTAGGTCCCTGAAGCCAGCGCCACACGCCCCGCCGGATCATCCGGACATCCCGCAAGCAGGACGGGACGTCCCACCGTGTCAAGAAATGGTAAGCTTGGCACGACCAATGCTACGGAGCGCGGCCGCCGTGGGGTCAGGTGCGGAGTTTGGAGCCGAAATCTCCAATGAGGGCGCCGGTGTTGTCGTAGGCCTTGAGCTGGGCGAACGTGGTGTCGCCGACGCGTAGCGTGAAGGCTTGGACACCGGTCGTTGTCGGGATCCATCCCAAGCGGGACGTTGACGGGGTCTGCTCCGGGGGCGGGGGGTAGACCAGTCGGGTGACGTATTCGGAGGCGAACCCCGCGATTTCGTTGCCTGAGGCGGTCCTGTGTGTGCCGTAGTTGATCGCGAGGCCGGGGTACATCGGGATGAACGTGCAGTGCGGTTGTCCCTCGGTGGCGCATGGTGGCCCGTCGTGCAGGGCTTCGGTCACCGCGTCGGTGGGAAGTTCAGGCCGGATCAGCGGGTCCTGGGTGGACGGGACCGGGACAAGCGCGAAGACCAGCAGGGCCACGCCGAGGGTGCCGACACCGGTGAGAGCGGGTCGCCACCGACCGGCTGTTCCCGCTGCTTGGATGCGGTCCCGTGAGACCACTGACAGACCGACGACGCAGAGCACGCAGGCCGCGAGGGCGCGGGTGTTCGCGGCGAGGAAGACGGCGTGATCGCCGAGGTGGGCGTGCCCCACGAGGTCGGCGAGGTTGACGGTCATCGCGCCGATAAGGGCCCAGCCGACTGCCCGTCGTAATCCGGCGCCTCCGCCGATGAGGAGCATGCCGGCGAGGACCGTCCAGAACTGGTGGTGGGTCCAGGAGACTGGTGAGGCAGCCAGCGTGGCACAACCGACGAGGACCACGGCCCCAGATGGTTGGCCGCCTCGGGTCAGCGACCGCGCGCGCAGGAGGGCAACGAGGACCAGCAGGGCCACCGCGGCCGCCCAGACGACCGGTCTCGCCGGCTCGGGCACACCGGCGCGGAGCAGGAGTCCGTTGAGGGACTGGTTGCCCAGGGCGGCGATGTCGCCGATCCGGTCCGTGGCGAAGATCGCCGAGGTCCAGTAGGTCCAGCTGTCGCGGGGTAGCACGGCGAGTCCCAGTAAGGTGGCTGCGCCGAACGCTGCCGCGGCTCGTAGCGCCTCGCGCCGACGTCCCACGATGAGGAGGTGGACGATGAACAGCAGCGGGGTGAGCTTGACGGCTGCGGCGAGCCCGATGAGGATGCCGCGGTACCGCTCGGGCAGACCTCGAGGCCGTCGGCCAGGCAGGCCAGGACCAGCAGGAGGCTGATCTGTCCGAACCGGATGTCGCTTTGCCCTGGCGCGCTGACGAGCAACCCGAGCGCTACCAGCCAACTTGCCGTGGTCCGCCTGTCCTGGGAAAGCGACAGGGCCCGGTGCGCCACGACCCTTCCCATGGCACCGATCCCGATGAGAGTCGCCAGGGTCCACGCGACCCCAACCACGGGAAACGGCTGACGGCCCATCGGCGACAGCAGTACCTCGGCGAAGGGCGGGTACGTGAACGGATCACCGTTGGCGGCGCGGAAGTCGTACAACGGACCGCCTCCGGACACGTGCCGGATTGCCCCCCAGTACACCTTCAGATCTGCGAGCTGGTCGAACGCTGGCCGGGTCAGGATCAGCGCGCACGACCCAGCGGCCAGGACAAAGAAAGCCAGCACGACCCACCGGTGCCCGGCCGGCCGCCAAAGCCGGGACGGCCGGGCCGACTCGACAGCGACACCGGTGGTGCTCATGGCGGAAGTCTGCCCCACCCCGCTCGCCGGAGCACGAAACGCGCCCAGCACGAACCAGGAACACGAACAGAGCCAGGTCCGCTCATCAGCAGTGTCCGACCCCTCGAGCGGGCATATGCGGCATGGAGGCGGTCACGCTCGCCCGGACCTCGCCGCGGACATGACGGCTACTGGGGGATTAGATGCGTCTGGTCCGGACGGAGGGCTGCGAGCGCGGTGTCCAAGGTGGCGAGTCGGCCACCGTTGGTGGCTGCCAGTCCTGCCAGATAGACGTCTGTGACCTGCCGGTGCCCACGGATGTCTGATAGTCCGAGGTCGGTGTAGGAGACAGTGGCCGGCCAGAACTGCCCATGTGGGTGCCGACGGATGGCCTGCAGGATCGTCATGGCCGTGCCGCTGGATTCGCCAATCCGTAGGAGAAAGCGCACCAGCGCACCCTCCACGACCGGGCAGACAGCAAACTCATCGACTCTGGCCAGCCACTCAGCGACTCGGTCGTGGTGCTCATGTTCGGTTACCGTCAGCGCGATGAGCGCGTTGGCATCGAGCAGGAACGTGCTCACTGGTGCACCATCCTCACGCGTCGTCCACAGCGTCCGCGACGTCCGAGTCCGTGATCTTGCGCCCGATCGAAAGCGTGGGCAGGCCGGTCCGACCATCGATGCTCAGCTGCACCGGAGTGTCGAGCTGGGCCAACCCCCGGATCGCGAGGTCGGCGACGACGGCAGACACGGACTCACCCCGCTTCCGGGCAAGCTCGCGGGCGCGCTGGTGCACCGCAGGAGGCAGATCGACCGTTGTACGCATGTGTGAATCGTACATGGTTCACCTATGATGCCAAGCGGCTGACAGTCGCGCACCCATGCCGCCGACCAGGCGTGGTCCATCAGAGCCCATCCCTCATCCGAGGCAGGTGGCGAATGCCTTCCGAGAGCTCCGCGCTGCGCTGATCCGTGAGCCCCACGGCTCGGTAGCGGCGCGACGTCTCGGGTTCGTCGACAACTTCGTCTCACCGACAACCCTCGCTTCCCGTTCCGAGCCACCAGCTCACGGCACCATGGTGACCATGCCCGATGACTTCCTCGTCGCCCGGAACCCGGACCCGGACAGCAGCCTGCCCTACCTCGTGCGAATACCGTTGGGCGAGCAGGGAATTGTCCTCAAGGCCAAGGACACCTGGCCGCGGACGGCCAAGATCTACTGCCACCGGGCCGAGGCATGGCCAGCGGAGCCCGACATCGTCGAGCGTGTCCCGACCCGGGTCTGTGCCCGCCGCGGAGGCGCCATCGACCTGGTCCTCGACCGCGGTCGCGAGAGCCGGTCGCAGTTCGTCCTCACGCACGTCAAGGGCAGGGAGGCGATCTTCTGGCAGAGCCCGCGGACCGCCAAGCAGGCCCGTCCCCACGTGCGCATCCCGACGGCGCGTGCCGCGCAGCTGCGTGAGCTCGAGATCGTGGTGGACGCCCACGAGCACTACCCATGGCGGTTCACGCACCAGCAGGTGACGACCCGACGAGCCGCACTCTCCGTCGGCGACTACGCCGTCGAGCACGATGGGATGGTTGCCGCGGCGGTCGAGCGCAAGACGCTGGAGGACCTTGCCTCGTCGCTGCTGTCCGGCCGGTTGCGCTTCGCGCTCGGCGAGCTGAGCGGCATACCGCGCGGTGCCATCGTCGTCGAGGCGCGCTACTCGGGAGTCTTCTCCTTCGAGCACGCCCGGCCGGCCGTGGTGGCCGACGCGATCGCGGAGTGCCACGCTCGCTACCCGTCGGTTCCGATCATCTTCGCGGAGACCCGCAGCCTGGCGCAGGAGTGGACCTACCGCTTCCTCGCCGCCGCGCTGCACGAGGTGGCCCTGGACGCCGACGCGGGCACCCGGGTCGGGGACCTGCCGGCGGCCGGAGCCGTGGCACCGGCCGCGGCGACGACCGCCCAGGTCCGGGGATGGGCGAGAGGGCAGGGGTATGCCGTGCCTGCGCGAGGACGCCTACGGCCGGAGATCTGGGCGGCCTGGGTCCAACGCACCGACCGGTGAGCGACCCGCCGCACCCCTTGACCACCACCTCCTGGTTGAGGCCGCGTCACAGTGGCCTGAGAGACTCGCCGGTATGCCGGCGCTCATCTCATGGTGGACCCACGACATTGCCGGGCTGAGCCCGGACGCGGACCCGCTGGCAGTCGCCGCGACGGGCGCCGACCTGCTTCGGCGGTGGACCGAGGCACACCGTCGATACCACTCCACCCGGCACCTCGTCGAGCTGTTCCGGTCGCTCGAGGAGCTCGAGGAAGCAGCGGAGATCGGTGCGGTGGAGGCGACGACCGGTCGCATCACCGCCTGGCTGCACGACGCGGTATCTGACCCCCACGCCCGCCCCGGCGGAAACGAAGCCGCCAGCGCGGAGCTCGCGGCGACGGTCCTCGCCCGGGTGGATGCGCCCGCCGACGTGGTCGCCACCGTCCAAGCCGTCATCCGGATGACGGACGGTCACGGCTCGGACGACGGCCAGTCGCTGACCCGAGCGTTCCACGACGGCGACCTCTGGATCCTCTCGGCCCCCGAGCGCCGGTTCGACGAGTACTGTGCGCAGGTTCGCGCGGAGTATGCGCACGTGCCGGACGTCATCTACCGTGCCGCCCGCAGCACGATCCTCGCCGACTTCGTCCGGAGGGACCGGCTCTACCTCACGGCATACGGGCAGCAACAATGGGAGGATCCGGCGCGGGCCAACCTCAGCCGCGAGCTGCGCCGCCTGGCGTGACGTCACCCAAAGCAGCCTTGCCCGGTGCTGCCCAGTGCCACACCATCTTCGTGATGCCCACTGCCGCTGCCGCGATGAGGAGCCCGGCGACGATGTCCTGGACGTGGTGGACGTGCGCAGCGACTCGGGCGACGCCGACGAGGACACTGGCGGCGAGCAGAAGCCAGCCCAGCCGTCGCCGGAATGCCATGACCACCAACGCGACGGTGGCCGTCAACGTCGTGTGATCCGAGGGAAACCCGTTGTCGGCCGAATGGGCAAACAGCGCCGGCCGGCTGGGATCGATGACGAAAGGCCGTGGGTCGACGTGCAGGCTCGCGCCGAGCCGGATCAGGGCGAACGCCAGCACCAGCGCCAGGATCGCCTGCGCAGCCACCGGAAGCTTTGCGGCACGGGGAAGGGTCAGCCAGGCCAGAGCCGCGGCCAAGGGGATGAGCAGCGGCAGGTACTGGGCGGTCACGAGAATGAGGCCGGTCATGTGACGAGTGTCCGGTACGCGGCTGAAGGCAGGCTGGGACTGGTCGTCCCGACGCCTCGCTCGGGCTGCGACCGGCGAGGCCGCGGTGTCAGCGCATGTTTCCGGTGTGTCCCAACGAGAACTGGCCGGGCTGGGGCCAGACCAGTAGTCCGTGGGGTCCGGGTCGGACGGCGATGGTGTGCGTCACCTGACCGGTCGCGGTGTCGAGGACGTAGACCGCGGAGCTGTAACGACCGGAGAGCCAGAGCTCTCTGCCGTCCGCGGTCACACCTCCCATGTCCGGCGACCCTCCGCCCGGGATCTGCCATCGGCTCGTCACCTGGAGGCTGGTTCCGTCGAGCACGCTGATGGAGCCCTCGTCGCGGTTGCTCACGTAGATCCGGGTCGCGTCGCGGGAGGGATAGATGCCATGGGCGCCGAGTCCGGTGGGGATGAAGTGGTCGTAGGCCATGGTCTGTGCGTTGATGACCCAGACTCCGTTGCGCAGCATGTCGGCGGCCAGGAGCCACTTCCCGTCCGGTGAGAGGCGCACGTCCTGTGGCATGGCGGACGCTCCGGCCTCGAGCCCGGCCTTGGGGCCGCCCATCGAGAGGGCCATGTCCGGCGAGGTGGCCCCCGGCGTCTGGATAGCGTTGAGGTCGATCACCTTCTCGAGCGTCGTGGCGTCGGCGTCGAGAACGAGCAGCTTGCCGCTGAACTCGCAGCTCACGACGAACCTCTGCAGATCAGCCGTGTAGTCGAGGTGGTTGATGCCCTGGCACGGTACGGGGAGCGACCGCCGCAGTGCCATCGTGTGAGGGTCGCGGACGTCGATGCGGCGCAGGCGTTCGGCCATGACGAGCGCCGCGGTCCCGTCGGGGGTGAAGTACAGGTTGTAGGGGTCGTCGATGCGCATCGTTGCACCGGGCTTCCCGGTGGTGGGGTCGATGGGCGTCATCGAGTTGCCCGTGTCGCTGTTGACCCACAGAGTGCTGAGGTCGTGGCTGGGGACCACGTGCTCCGGTGAGCGGCCGACGGAGAAGCTGTCGATGACGGTGTAGGTCGTCGGGTCGATGACCTGGACCGAGCCGGCGAGCTGGTTGGGCACGTAGACCAGGGGTCGTGCCCGCACCGCGGCCGGGCTCAACGCCCCGGCTCCCGTGTGGCTGTAGGGAGCGGTCGCGGAGGACGGTATGCCGGCCGGCGTCGCCAGAGGTGACGACGGTGACGTTCCGGTGGCGGATGCCGACGGGCGGGTGGGAGCACTCGCCTGCGTGACGGCAGTGCAGCCGCTGCCGGATGCCAGGACGACGAGGAGCCCCGCTGCGAGCGCCAGACGGCGTCGGTGGGGGCGACTCCGAGGTGGTGCCGGCCAGGTGAGGGAGCTGCTCATGGCTGCGCGAGGAGCTCGGTGAGGGCAACCGCACTCAGCCCTCGGGCCGTGAGCCCCGCCAGGATCCCGGGCAGCGCCTCGATCGTCCCCGGGTGACCGAGATGGAGGCTCACGATCGACCCGGCAGCAACGGCGCCCAGGGTGCGTGAGCGGACGAGATCGGGGCCGGGTCGAGGTAGTCCTCCGGGTCGACGTCGTAGGAGACGCACCGCTGGTATCCCGAGGCGAGCGCCGCAGCACGGATCGTCGGGGTGCTCGTCGGCGTACCGGACGGGCGGAACAGCAGGCCGGCGGCCCCGACGGCGGCGGCGACGGCCCGCGCTCCGTCGCGGACCTCCTTCTCGGCCTCGACCGGGCCCAGGCGGGTCATGGTCTGGTGGCTCCACGTGTGGTTGCCCAGGTCGTGGCCCGCGCTGACGATGTCCCGCCCGAGGCGTGGAGTCGCCGTCAGCCACTCGCCGACGGCGAAGACGGTGATGTGCGCGCCGGCCGAGCGCGTGATCTGCAGCGCCCGCTCGGTCAGCTGCTCGTCCCCCGCCCCGTGGAAGGTCAGGGCGACCGTGTTGGCTGCCCGCGAGCCCGTGGTGCCCGTGGTGATGTCCGGACCGGGCTGAGCCAGGACGCCGCGTGAAGCCGGCGTCTCGGTTGACGAGGTGGACGCGGGGGCGGTTCCACTCGCCGAGCCGGCACCCGGACCAGAAGCGCTGCGAGCCGCCGTGTCGAGGGAGCGGGCCACCTGCGCTGATGAGCACGCCGCCAGCCCGAGTCCACCAGCTCCCACCGACATGACGACGAGCCCGCGCAACACGGTCCGCCGGTCGGGCGTGCTGCTGTCCGGGTCCACAGCTGAAGTGTGGCAGATGCTCCTGCAGGATCCGGTGTTCGCCGCGATAGTGTTCCTGCGCGACGGCGACGGCGACGGCCGATTCGCCGTCGTCCACAGTCCCCGGCGGCGTGCCTGGGCTCACCCGGCGGGCGGCTCGAGACGCTGCCCGAGGACTTCAAGGCCGAGCTCCTCGAGACGGCAGAACGTGGTCAGGTCAGGGCGAGCGAAGGTAGCGTCAGGCACGTCGAGGTCTTCCGGATGGGTGGCGTAGGAACCC
>JAABUU010007531.1_pt1 | contig 11147 bp, 8 predicted proteins | sample 5559301 | NCBI WGS metagenome assembly JAABUU01 (sample SAMN10711884, study PRJNA513360) | rock metagenome | isolation source: Antarctica rocks | place: Antarctica: Victoria Land, Richard Nunatak white
GGGCCGTCGGCGGCGAGGAAGCGCTGCGCGTGGCCGGGCGACGTGAACCGGCGCGTGCGCCGCTCACGCTCGCGGTTCGGCTGGTGCGCATGCTCGGCCCGGTTATTCAGCCGTTGGTGTTGGCGGTGCTCGACGCTCGGTAGCATCTCGCGCTTGGCAGCGCCGTAGCTGGCGAGCGTGTCCGTGATCAGCACCCGCGGGACGTCGGCCAAGCCCTGCAACACCTTGCGCAGGAACTGCACCGCCGCCCGCTTGTCGCGCCGTGACGGCACCAGGATAGCGAGCACCGCGCCGTCCTGGTCGACGGCCCGCCAGAGGGAGTGCTGTCGGCCATTGATCTGGATGAAGACCTCGTCCAGGTGCCACTTGTCGCCAGGGCGCGGGCGGCGGCGGCGCAGTTCATTGGCATACGCCTGCCCGAACTTCCCGCACCACTGCCGGATCGTCTCGTCGGTGACGATCACCCCGCGCTCAGCGAGGAGCTCCTCCACGTCGCGGTAGCGCAGCGCGAAGCGGAAATAGAGCCAAACGGCGTGGGCAATGATCGCCGGCGGGAAGCGATGGCGCTTGTCGCTGGGGGCGGGCGTGTACGCATTCATGCGCCGAGTATCGCACACCCCCTTGCCCACGCGGCCGGAACATTACCCTGACAGTACCCTGTCGCATCAGCTGGAGTGAGCGCAGCCCGAAGCCCCGGCCGAACTCGTGTTCGAGCGTCCGCCCGAGCCGTGCCAGCGTCTGCTCGCCGTAGGACGCCCGCGTCGCGCCGCCCTGCTCCTCACGCACGATCCGCTCGCCGACCGCCCAGTAGGTCGCGACGAGCTCCTGGTTGACCGCCGCCGCGGCGCGCCCTCGGCCGGCCGCGATGATGGCGCGGAGGTCGTCGAGCAGCCGCGCATAGTCCTCCGGCACGGCCGCCGCGGCCGTGGTCGTAGGTTGCACTCCCATCTTTTCGATCCTCCGTGCGCCGCGCCTCGCGACGACGATACGCTCTCGCAACAGTCGACCGATAATGCACCTGCACTCCGTCTCTGGGGCTGCGTGTCGCAAGGCCCCGCCCTGTCCGCCGCCGACACGGACGACCACCACGCGCCGACTCCAGCGGCCAAGCCATCCGTATCATCGGGAGAATGCACCCCACCCCGCTCAACCGGCAAGGCCGTCGTCGACAGCACGCTCACGCATCCCCCGTACCCAGTTGCGCGAGCAGTGATATCCGGGTGAAGAAAGCGACCTCCGCGAACGGTATGCGATAGCGCGCCGCGATGCTCATCGCGAGGCGGCCCTTAACCGCCGGAGACAACGCCTCCGCGCGCGCGCGCGCCTGCTCATCGGGGAAGATGACCGCCGCCGTCCGCGTGCCCGCCGGTGGCGGGCAGAAGAGCGCCTGGCGCATGAATGGCGGGAAGCCGGGCGGAGAGCCGATGAGCGCCTGCCACACCCCCTGATCGGCCTTGCGCACCCCCAACTGGCGCGCGATGCCTTCGCGCGCTTCCGCAGCATCCGGCTGGTCGTCTTGCGCGGCGATTCCGACCCTGGCGGCCGTCCCCCTTCGTGCGGCGCGACGCGCTTCGCGTTCGGCGCGCGGGACGAATCCGGGGGGCGGTGCCCAGCCCTCCTCGATCATCCGCCGCAACCGGCCAGGGTGATAGCGCGGATCCGTTCCGTCACTCTCGCGCAGCCAGTCGTACATCTCGACTTGCGACAGGACCCGCTCCGGCCACCGCACGGCGAGCTCATGCGCGGTAGTCCCCGTGATGCCACGGCGGATGAGGACCTCCGCCAGGGCTCCCGCAGATGCGTCGTCCTGATGCGCGATCCTTCCTTCCTCCATGGTGCTATCCCCGGCAACAACAACATCGATAGTCTGTTCCTGCTCGTGTTGTTGTGTCTCAAGGGAAGTTTTATTCCTAGTCTCTTGATCCTTTAAACAATCGGGCAGATTTGCCGCGTCTGATGGGGCATTCTTGCCATCTACCGGGTTCAATGTTGCCATTTCGAGCGGTGCATTCTTTCCGTTTGGTCCCCCTACGATCGAATGACGCAAATCTGCCGTTTCGAGCGGCGCAGATTTGCCGTCTGGTGCCGGGTCATCGTCCGGCCATGCGCGAGGCGTCGTGCCCGCACCCTCCGCCTCGAGCGAGGAGAGGTTGCCGAAGTCGATGGTGTACCAGCGCGTCTGATCCCCGCGGACCGCGTTGAGGGTGGTCGTCGCGACCAGGAGGCCGCGCGTCTCGAGCTGGCGGAACACTGTACCCAACGTCCGGGGTGAGCGCGGGATCTGCGTCGCCCACTCCTGATGGGTGAAGCGCACCCAGCGACGCCCCTCGTGCACACGCGGGCTGCGGGCGTCGGAGAGCCAGTAGCGCACTTGCTGCAAGACGATCGCCTCGTCGAGGCCGATGAGGCTGGCGAGACGCGGGATGATCACCAGCGGATGGTCGTCGATGAGGAGGTTGCTCGCCGGGAGGGCCGCGGCATCGCTCTGGCCGGTGGCGATGCGCTTCACGCGAGTGGGCGCGTGGCCGCCGACGGTCCCAACCGCGGCGGCGCGGAGGGCGCGTTCCAGCTCGTCGAGGCGTCGGTAATTGATGGCATACGCTTTCGTTTGATCGCGGGCCGCGCGTTGCGGGCGCTCCGAGAACAGGAGCCCCTCCGCCTCGAGGGTGCGAAATGCCCGCTTGATCGTGTCGCAACCCCAGAACGGGAAGTGTTGCTCTTGCCAGCGGGCATAACTCAGGCATACCCAGCGGCGCCCCGCCGCATCCTCCTGCGCACGCTCGGATCCCGTCAGGAAGCGCACCTGTTGCAGGACGATCGCCTCGTTCAGCCCGACGAGCGGCACGAGGCGCGGGAGGAGCAGGAGCACTTTCCCCGGGATGAGCAGATTGCTGGATTCGGCGCGTTCCTCCCTGCCCATCGCTCGATTGTTCCCGCTCGCGTTCCTCACGGCCATACCTAGCGCGATCCTGACGTACCTTGGTGGTCTGGCGTGCGTCGGACGCGTGCGCATACACCATAACGATTGTAACGATGCCGATCGGGATACGCGGAAGGCTATGACCCCTCGGTATCCATGGACATGGTGCGTGGTCATGGCGCTTGGAATATTTATGCTCGGTGTCCCAGGGCGTGGAATCGCGGAAAACGGGCATATTTTTGCTGGAGTGCGTGTGTCTGTAGCACGGCAAAATCAGGTTGTGGACGAGGTTGATCGGAGATAAGCACCTGAGGAGCGTGTCGCTAGATAGATACCTAGCGAAACGTTGTTACGGCGATAAGCACGGCGCTGGAATATTCGGAATATTCTGGAAACCGCTCTATGGTCGGAGATAAGCACCTCACGACATGCCTGGAATATTTTGCAAGCCGAGAGTCGCATATCCTTTTCAGCATAGAATGGAATTGAGATACCGGATCACGGTCTGTCACTGCGAATGGATACCGACGAATGGCCAACGCTCGTGAGATGGAGGACCGCCCACTCATTCATGTATGGTACTTGGGCACCATGCACGCGAAGCATGCGATATTCACGCTCACAGTCATGACCCCGCTCGGCGGGCTAGGGCGTGCCTGACGGAGGCCGCCGGCCTAGAAGAATATTGCCACGATGGCATTTGGCAAGATGTGGCTCGCGAGGACAGGTCGGCGCGGGAATCTCAGGGATGCGTCCTGGGTGCAGCTCAGGCCGCTGCTGTCGTTGAACAGGAACGACGTGCTGTGCAACCCCTGGCCGCCCATGACGCAACGACGAATGACGCGCTATGGCGTTGCCGACGCTGCAGCGCGGCCGCGGGTCTGCGCGACGGCTCGGAGCAGCGACACGCCGCATCGCGGGAGGAGGTCGGGTCGACATGACGACGCGCCGCCCGTCAACCATCTCCCCGCCGCTGCGGCTGTACGCCCGCTGGGGGTTGTACGAGCCGCGCTTCCTCAGCCGCCGCGTCAACGTCCACTGGCGGGCCGCGTCCCGCAGGGGCGCGGCGGTGCTGCGGCGCTACGGCGCGGACGTCGCGGAGCGTGACATCGACTATGAGCTACGTTTCGGCGACCAGCTCGCGGCCGCCGGCTGGCCGGTGCCGCCGCTGCTCGAGCCGCCGATCCGTTGGTACGGACGATGGTGGGCCCTGTTCGGCCTGCTGCCCGGGCTGCAGCGAAACGGACCGAGCGAGGACCGGCGTCGCGGCAGGCTCCTGGCCGAGTTCCACGCGACCACGCGCACCTTCCCCGTCGCCCGCCGCGCCGGACAGCCCCCGGTCCGGGACATCGTGTTCGACCCGCGGCTCGGCGACGCGCTCCGCTTCGTCGAGCGCCGCTTCCCCCGGCAGGGCCGCATCCTGCTGTGGCACCGCGAGGCCGCCGCGCGCCGGTTCGCCGCAGTGGCCGGCCCCGCGCCGACCACGACCATCCACGGCGACTTCAACAGTCGCAACCTGTTGTTCGTCGGCGAGCGGCTCTCCGGCATCCTCGACTTCGAGGCGACCCACCCCGACCTCCGCGTCGCCGAGTTCGCCCTCGCGTGGCGCGCACGCCGCGACGAGGTCGTCCTGGGCTACGACGAAGTCGCGAAGCTTACGGAGACGGAGTGGCAACTGCTCACGCCGTGCTTATGGGCGTGGGCGTTCCGTGGCATCGCCGCGGAGGTGGCGCGTATGAGACGCGGCGCTGTCACACCGCACGGTTTCGACTGGCAGGTGGAGATGCTGCTCCGGCGCTCACCGCTCATGGGTCCGGATGCGGGTGCCTATCCGCACAGCGAGGTCTGAACGCGGTGCTAAGCTGAGTTTTAGTCAGCGGTACGAAATGCCTTTATAGTCAATGAATCAACCTGTTCAGCAAAGTACGTACGCGTCTTTGCCCATGCGATAGTGTGGCGAACGGCGAATTTCGTACCGCTACCGAAAATTAGCGCCCCGTGCTCGCCAGGACCCGCCGCCCGAACTGCCCGAGCAGGACGGTATAGGGCGGCGGATTCTCGGGGTGATACTCCATACGCCCACGCTCGAAGTACTGCACCGTGTAGGGCTTGCCATCCGCCAGCGTCTCGGTGAACTCCTCCGTCAGCGGGTAGCCGAATTGGTTCAGGCCCCCAAAGCGCTGGTACTGGTCCCAGAAGCCGGCGCGGACGTTGTGCCCGGTCGCCGGGAAGAAGATCGCGTCGTCGCGCGGGGCGGCGGGCGGATCGGCCGGGTGCAGGAGCCGCCCGAACTGCCCGAGTTGCACTTCATACGGCGTCCCCGCCGCCTCGGGGTGGTACTCCAGCCGGACCCGCTCGAAGTACTGCACCGTATACGTCGTGCCATCCTCGAGCCGTTGCGCGAACGCGTCGGACAAGGGGTAGCCGTTCAGGATGAGGCCGCCGTGTAGCCGCCAGTAGGCGAGGAAGCGCGCGTCCACGAAGTGTGGCCGGTCGCCGGGGGCGCCGAAGCTTGCGCCCGGCGCGGCCTGGATCGCGCGTGGTCTGAGCTCCGACGGCCGGGCCGGATCGAGGCAGAGCGGGCCGCCACCGAGCGGGCCCTCTTCGGCCACCGTCCCGGCGGGGTGCCCGCGCAGCGGCGTGTCGTCGCCGGGCAGGGTCAGCATGACCGTCAGCGGCCCGGCGACCGTCGCGTGCGCGCCGGGGGTGCCGTCCGGCGCGCACCAGTTCCCCCACTCGGCGGTCAGGCCGGCCCCGACGCCGGCCGAGAGGATCACCGGGTCGCCGTCGGGGATCGGGGCGGCGATCAGCACGTGCCCGCTCGCGTCCCACACCGCCACACTGAGCCCGCCGCCGAGGGCGCAGGTCGTCGTCGGAGCGCCAGTCGTCAGGGCGACACCGAGCCAGAGGTGATCGGTGGCGCCGCCATGCGTCACCGCGGCGGCGAGGTCGCCGGCGCGGCACGGCGGCGGGGGTGCGTCCGGCACGGCGGCACGGGCGGGGCCGGGCGGCAGGATCGCGGCGCTGGTGAGCAAGACGAGTAGGACGGCAAAGCGTAAACGCCGCCAAGGACGACCGGGCGCTACCATCATTCCCTCCCGATGCACAATGGCGGCACCGCACCGCCCCCTATAATAGACGAATACGCACCAGGGACGTTATGCCACGCGTCGTGTCGCTCGATCGCACGTATCCCAACGGACATTCCCGCAGTCCCATCCCGTGTTGAAATGAACATGGGCGACATGCCGCGAAGGATATTGCGTAACGTAGGCCCCATAAAGGCCGTAGCGCGGTTTCGGAACGGCAGGGCACTAGCCAATACGCAGGTGCTGCCTCCGAGCAGCCGATAGCTGCTACGGCGAGATAAAAGTGAGGGGTGCGCCGTAGGTAACACGGGTTACCGATCGCCGAGAATACGTCGGAGATAAGAGCGCAGACCGGAATATATGCAACTCACCAGGGGACATAAGCCGCGTACGAACGAGATAGCGGAATTCTTCTTCGGTCGGAGATAAGCGCGCAGGCCGGAATATTTGGAATATTGCACGAGGCGTGGTTCTACAACGACATACAAAGAAAATAGTGTGGGATGAGCATAATCGTTTTGCGGTCCACTGTTTATGCCGAGAAGCTGCGAACCCACCGCGCGCCTTCGTGGAGCGTCTGACCGATGCGCGCTGCTTCGTCGCCTGAACGTTACAGTCGAGATTCGCCGTGGCATATCCAGATCGTAGGGCGAGGCACGTTAGTCCGTGGTCTGCTCGAGCCAGACGCGTAGACGCGCTCGAAACTGCGATTCGTTCACCAGCCTATCGGCGCTCTGGCCGCGCTCCAGCTTGCTGATGAACCCTTGCGTCACGCCGAGCTCGCGGGCGACATCGCCCTGGGTGAGTTTGCCGCGCGAGGCCCGGGCCTGCTTCAGGAGCGCGCCGATTTCTGCGGCGGTCTCGGGGAGCTGCGGGGTAGTGGTGGTGTGTTCCTGCACGGCGACATGTGCGCGGGCCTGTGGCAAGGGAAGCGTCGCCTGCTGGTACTGGGCAATCACGAATGGCGGGGGGGTGACCAGGATGGTCGTCGCGAGCCAGCGATTGAGCCAGCCGCGTTGCCCGCTCGTCGACTCGTGCCAATCGCGATATTGCCAGCCGGCGATCACGCCGTCATCCCCCAGGGTGTCCAGCGCCCGCTCCAGGCGCTCGCGCGTCTCGGTCGGGCGTCGCGTATCCGTCTCTTTCCCCGCCGCTTTCAGTAATTCGTCGACGGTATAGCCCTGGCTACGGCCAGTCTGGGCGCGGGATGCGTGCCACTGCCAACTCAGGAAACGCGCGAGGCGTTTCTCGACGATTTGCCGGTACGGATCGTAGCGGAGGGCCTGGGCCGACAGGAGGGCGGCCTGGTTTCCTGCGCCGAGAAGGAAGGCCGCGAATACCTCGCCCGGGCGGAACTGGAACAAATTGACGTCGAACTCGCCCGAGTCGTAGACGATACCCACGCGATCGGTGATGACGAAAGCCCGACTCTGGAGCATCAGACGACCCGGCCGACGCCGTCCCGTTGCCTCGATCTCGATGTCGTCCTCTGTGCTGTCGCGCTCGCGCTCGACGATATCGATCCACAGGTTCTGGATGTGGGCGAGTGCTTTGAGGACGTCCTGGCGCTGGCGGTGTTGGAAGCCAGTACGCCGCCCGTCCTTCTGCAGCTTCGGCAGGATCCCTCGCATCTCCAGGAGCCCGTCGACCGTCGCACGCGCGCTGTCCTGCACCCCGGTCGCCTGGTGGATCCAGACGGCGCTGAGCGCGTCGAGCACGTCGGCGTCCAGGTCGGAGAGCTCCCCGCGTTGTTGCCACATCTTCGCGGACCAGAGGGCGACCTGATCGGGCGGGAGGAGTTGCTGCGCGTCGGTGCCCGGCGGCCGTAGCTGCGCGCGCCCCAGCAATTCGCCGCGTCGCCCGAGTTCCGCGGTCGGCCAGTCTTGCCCCGCCACCTCGCCGAAGGTGTTGTGCGCGAGCGCCTCGCGCACGGCCTGGTAATGGCCGAGGCCCATCACCGCCAAATGGTCGCCGATGGTCGCTGGTAGGAGGCGGGTGCGCTCGAGGGGGCGCGCGTCGCTCGCCGGGAGCAGCGCCGCCGGGTCACTTGTCGCGCGCCGTCTGAGTAAGAGCCCGAGCCGCTCCGCGTCGGCATCGTCGACGGCGAGCATTTCCACGATGTCGCGCGCAAAATCATCCGCGTAGGCGAGGAGGACTTCCGCGGCGACGCGTTGTGGCGCGCCACCGACGTCACCGAGGGGACGGGCCGCCGCCCACAACACCTCGACCAGGCCGAGCCACGGATCCGTGGCGACCGGCGCCGGTCGATGGAGGTGTGTCAGCACCGCCACGAGATTGGCGCGTATGGCACCGAGCGACGTCGTTGTACCGGTGTGCGTGCCGTACTCCCGCGCCAGCCAGGGGGCGATCAGCGCGGCGGCGAGGTCGTAGAGCGGCACATGCTCGCGCAACATGACCGCATGCGTGCGTAACAGCTTGGCACGTGTGCCGTCATCGCCGAGTCGGGGTAGCCAGGCTGGTGCACTCGCGAGGAGGGCGGAGATGGTGTCCAGTCCCGCAGCGACAGCGACGTGTTCCAGTGCCTGGGTATGCCACATCGTCGGTGAGAACTGCGGTACTGTGGTGCGCTCGGTTTCCATCGTCCCCCCAGGTTCGTCGCTTCGCAGCGTGCGCAACCGCCGACGGCACACGTACGGCAATCACACCGGTCGGCTTATCCCGCTGGTTTGGAACCGCTGTTGCGTCGACGCCATTCCGCAAGCGCGGCGAGCATGGCGTCGAGGGCATCGGCCACGGCAGGACTCATCGCCATCGTCGGATATGCGCCGATCAGGGCATGACCCCGATCGACGAAGTTTCGTGCGGCGATGTCGATCGTGCGACGCGGATTGATCGGCTCGTCCGAACCCACGTTATGGTAATTCTTGCGGCCCGCAAGAGTTGCCATAACGTCTTCCTCCGTGCCGCCCGCGTCGAGGAGTTCTTCCGCCTGCCGCGCGATCTGACGAGCGACTGTCGTGGTGACGCGCTCGCCATCGGCGCGGCGCTGGGCGAGATGCTCGACCGCACGCTCCTGGAGGGCCGGGGTGAGGCGGAGAAACTCCTGGGCCTCGCCCTTGCCGAGTGTCCCCGCGGCGACCGCGGTGGCGAGCACCTCGCGCGAGTAGAGGCGGAGGTTGCGGCTGATCCGGCTCTCGCTCACGCCGAGGCGCTGCGCGATCGCCACCTGGTTGTAACCCTGGCCGATGAGGCCCTGGTAGGCGCGCGCCTCCTCGTCGTCCGTCAGATCCTCGCGCTGGAGATTTTCGATCAGCATCTCGAATGCGCGCTGATCGGCGTCGGAATCGCGGACGACGACCGGGATCTCGGGGATGTCGGCGAGCGCCGCCGCCCGCCAGCGCCGCTCCCCATTAACGATGATGAAGCGGCCTTCTTCGACGGCAGGGCGGACGCGGAGCGGTTGCAGGATGCCGACGCGCTTCAGCGACTCGGCCAGTTCCTCGAGCTTCGCCTCATCGAAGACCTTGCGCGGCTGGTCCGGATCGGGCTCGAGGAGGCGCCGCTCGAGGACGAGCGCGCCGGGCATCTGTCGTTGGCCGGGCTTGCCGACGAGCGGCGAAGGGAGCGCGGCGGTGGTCATATCGCGCATCGACTCGCGCAGGTTGGCGGCGCGATTCTGGCCTTGCTTCCCGGCCATCAGCGACCTTCCTTGGCGATCGCCACCGCGTCCGTCAGTGCACGATCGTCGTCGAGACGCGTGAGGACCTCGCGGACCAGGGCCCGATAATCGGCACCGGCCGTGGTCCCCGCCAGATCGTAGAGGGTCTGCCCCGACATCGCCGCTTCCTTGGTCCGCTGGCTCTTGCGGATGACGGTGGTGAATGTCTCGGGATACTGCGAGCGCAGTTCTTCTTCCACCACCCGCGTGACGATCGTCCGGCCTTCGGCCATGGTGAGGAGCGGACCGAGGAACCGCAGGCCGGGGTTGAAGTATTCGCGCACCGTTTCCACGGTACGGAAGAGGAGTTGCAGGCCCATCATCGCGTAGATCTCGCTGTCGATCGGGGCGATGAAGCCGTCGGCCGCCACGAGCGCGTTGACGGTCAGCTTCCCGATGGATGGCGGGACGTCGATGACAACGATATCCGCCTGGACGCTCTGCAAGGCGCGACGCAGGCGCAGATCGCTCGCATGCAGCTGCGACAGGGCCAGATCGGCGTCCGCGAGCAGGATATTGGCCGGCAGGAGCTGCAAATTCGGGCGCACGCCGATGAGCGCTTCGCGGGGGGCGAGCCCGTCGACGAGCACCTCGCGCACAGTGTGGACGTCGGTGGCCCTGACGCCGAGCTGCTGGGAGAGCGTCCCTTGCGGATCCATGTCGATCGCGATCGTATCCAGGCCGAGATCGGCGAAGCCGACCGCGAGATGGAGCGCGGTCGTGGTCTTGGCGACCCCGCCCTTCGCGTTGGCGATGACGATCGTCTTCATGTGCGCTCCTTGCCACTCGGGGCGTGGTGGAACTCCCGCAACTTCCGGATCTCGGCCTCCTTGAACGCCTCGATGGCCTCACCGGGGATGCGATAGGCGCGTTTCCCTGGCCGAAATGCCGGGAGTCGCCCGCTCTCGATCAACTCGTAGAGCGCCGCCCGTCCCACACCAAGACGCGTGCAAGCCTCGCGCACACTCAGCACCGCTTGCGCCCGATCCGCCTCTGCAGCCATCACTCCCTCTCTCGCTTCGCGCTGCACGACACGTTTCCCATCGTCACCGTAGTGTACGTACATCATCGCACACGGTTTCGAGTGTGTCAAGATAGCCTTTAAAAGCCTGAAATAGTCGAAAATAGAACGGTCGTGCGTAAGATGATGGCGAGACGTTGGCTGAATTTCCATGCTCTGTTATCGGATCGTGAGCGCTGCCGACGGGCGTATACCATCGAAGCCCGGCAAATCGCGGGGCGGTGATAGTGCTGCATAGCGAGGAAAGGAACGCAAAAATTGCGCGGGCCGTCACGGCGACTGTCGTGGTGTGTTCTCTTCGATGTTAGGGGCTGATCACGTAAGGGTTAGTGCGCCCTTCCTCAAATACGATAGACAAAGGGATGGCGCACGACGCGCGGTGGCCGTTGGGGGCGGCCCCAGACCCAGGGCTGCGCGCGGGCATGTAATTGCTGCGTG
>JAABUU010007533.1_pt1 | contig 11144 bp, 13 predicted proteins | sample 5559301 | NCBI WGS metagenome assembly JAABUU01 (sample SAMN10711884, study PRJNA513360) | rock metagenome | isolation source: Antarctica rocks | place: Antarctica: Victoria Land, Richard Nunatak white
GTATGGCACAACGACATCATCGGCGCCCCAACAAAACGTTCACTGATCGCCTACGACCACTGACCCCTTGGAATCACTCATCTAGCAGTCGCAGCTGCGGAGGCCCGTTCGAGCACCGACCGCAACTCCGCCACGTCCGCATCGGCCGGCACCACGTCACGGATGCCGGCTCGCATCGCCTCGAGCCAATCGTCGGCGCCTACTGCGGTCGCCAGCACGATACTGGTGCCCTTGTGCATCCCGTCGACGAAGGACGCGACCGTCACCGCAGCCTCGGTCGGTATACCCGGTCCGAAGACCACCACGTCCGGGATGCCCCCCGCGGTGAGTTCCAGCAGGAGTCGGGCCGGGTCGACCGGATTCGCATCCTCGCGCCGTCGACGCTGCGCCGCCGTATCCCCGTCGGCCATGGAGAGCAATTCCACCGAATCGGCGCTGACGGCGAGTTGGACCCGGCGACCGAAATCATCCGAGGTGGTTGCGACTACGATGCGGTTCACTTGAGCACCTTTGTCTGGTCGATGGTTCCGGTGCCGTTCTGGTCGGCCGTCAACGGTTCATTGGAAAGCCAAATCGACCCGTACTCGGCAGCCCAGACGATTTTCTCCGCACTTCCGGCAGTGGTGGCCAGGGTAACCAACACCTTGACCGTGGGATCGTTCGGAACTGTCTGCGCGACCGTCGTGGTCGGCGCCACTGAAGGCGTCGCGGATGCGCTCGCACCCGGCGCCGAGGTCATGATGGTCGGGCTCGCCGAGGTCGTTGGCGCAGCAATCGATTCTTCGACCGCGGTCACCAGTACCTTGTGCACCACCAGGTGAGTCGACTGCGGCGACTTCAGCGTGATGAATACCCCGACCGTGTCGCCGGGTTTCAGCTTTCCGCCAAGGGCGTGATCCGCGTCAAGGAGAATGGTCAATTGCTGCAGGTTCGGTGGAACTTTGACAGATGTGCTCGCGGTAGTTACGGCGGGAGCGGTGCCGAACTTGCCGGCCAGCAACTGCTCACCCGGCTCGATAGCGACCAGAGCCACCTTCCCTGCCAACTGGTTGAGGTCGGTCACCCGATTCGGCAGCGCGGCATCAGTAGGAAGAGGCTTGGTGGTAACCATCTTTCCTAGGCTGGCAGCCGGCGCTCCGACCGCGATGGCGCTCGAGGCCACCAGCACGTCGACCGTCGCCACCGGCGGCGCCGCGGGCGCTGCGGACTGTGAAGAGGCGGATCGGACGTACATGAGCAACACCACCGTGCCAACCGCAGCCAGCACCACGGCCAGTGCCGCGGCGATCACACGAGTTCTCATGAGGGTGGCTTCCTATGCGGTAAGAGTGACGACTTGGGTTCCGAGGCTGGGGCCGCCGGCGCCGTAGGTGAATGTCGGAAATTGGTCCAGGAGCACAGTGAAATAACCCTGTATTGAGAGGTGGCTACCCTGAAAATGGAAGCCGGTGAAACGGAACGCCGCGTAACCGTAAATTTGATACCAGGCATTGGTACCGTTGCCCCCGGCAACATCAAAAATTGGCAACAGCACCGTTTGTTGGAGCTGCGCGGTGAAGTAAGAATCGTCACAGGGGCGGGACGCGCCGGGCTTTGTGTAGACAACGTTCGTGATGCTCGTCGTGACTACACAACCCGGTACGTCGTCAATCTTCAACCAGCCGAAGCCACCAGGTACCACATTACCCGATGGCCCCGTGCATTTCGTGTTGTCGTTTTTCGACGTCTCAATGGTGACCGGCGTTGTTCCAGTGGGCTGCCCACCCCCTGTCTGTGCATTGAAGGAACAAAGCGAAATAGCAAGCGGCAAAACCGACTGACCCCCGGTTGGCGAGGTCCAGGAAGCGGTTGCCTGCGCAGCCACGGTGTTATTGCGTACGCCGATCACCGGCCCGAAAACATAGTTGACCACCTCGGTGGTTCGGACTGTCACGCTGCTCGCAGTCGCTGACAGGACAGTAGCCGTTACCGTTCGATTGGGAATATTTGCAGTTTTGAAAAAATCTGCGGTCGTCTGGTTATGAGTGGTACTACAGTTGCCGACTTTGCAGTCCTGCGCAACCGCGAGCGCAGCCGCATCCGCGGCATTCTGCAGCTGTCGCCGCTGGACGTAATCTGACCCGATGTCCACGACGAGCGCCGCACACACGAGTAGGGGCACCAACAGCAATGCAGTCATCACAGCGACTGCGCCACGATCGCTGCTCAGCCGTTGCATCGCATCACGGCTGTTCCTACCAGATTCTTGCCAGAAAAGGTTGAACTGAACATGCCGGTCGCGGAGGTGAGCGGATACGTTACCGTCACCGTGACACTTGCCCCACTACTACAAGTAGCCGGGAAAATGCTAATCTGGGAGGTAGTCAGCTTCGGTGAGAGCTGCTGTGCGGCGTCTTTTGTCGCCTGTGTCGCCTTCGCGGCATCGTTTTGAATGGCCATCGTGCGCACCCCCTCGCGAGCAGCAGCGGTCACCGCCAATTGATTGGTAAAGGCACGTCCGAAGTCGATGATGCCCAGCAGGATCAACAGTAATGGCACCATGACAAGGGCGAATTCCACCGCCACCGCGCCGCTGTCCGAACGAAGCCGTCTCATGGCTAGCCTTTCGGGAGTGCGCGGAGGAACGAGAAAAAAGCCGGATGTGGCGACTCGGTCAGAGCCGCCGCATCCGGTGCAACTGCGATTCTTCGACGGCATCGACCAAGGCTGAGCGCTAGATCGAACTGCCGGTCGTCTGGAAGAGGCTATTCAGCTTGCCGCCGAGGATGACAACCGCAGCGATGATCACGACAGCGATGAGACCCACCAGCAGGCCGTACTCCACCGCGGTGGCGCCGCGGTCTTCGTTGCGGAATCGGTCCTTGAGATCAAGGCCGAAGATGTACAGGGTGACGTAGATCGAGTTCATTGCGCGCTCCTTGGCAGGGTTATTTTGTCGAATCCGACAATCGCCGACCAATGGCGATAAGCCCATCCTATGCAGGTAAAGCCAAAGTGTGGGCGTTCTAAGGAGTGGCCTATTCCCGCCTGAGTTTCACTGTGAGTAGTCAAGCACCCCGCACGCCGATTACAGAACGTGCATCGGCTCGAATGCCTCGAATCCAGCCGATCGAGCGCCGAATTCTGGTGTCTGCAGGGATAGTCGGCAACGCTCACCCGACGCGCAGCAACACAGCCGCGAGCGCAGCCACCAGCATCGACGGACCGAAGGGAAGCAGCGTCCGCTTTCCCACCCGGCGGACCACCAGCAACACTGCACCCACCAACGCCGCAAGGATGAACCCTCCCATCGTGGCGAGAATCAGGGCTCGCCAGCTCAGAAAGCCCAGGAACAGGCCGAGCACGCCGGCGAGCTTCACATCCCCCATTCCCATCCCGGCGGGCGAGATCAGGGCCAAGACCAGATACAGCGCGAAGAGAACGGCCGCTCCGAGAACCGCCCGCAGCAGCGAGTCCCAGGAGTTCCGGCTCAAGGCTGCAACCGTCAGCAGGACCAACCCGACGCCGGCCGACGGCAACACGATCGAGTTCGGCAGTCGTTGATGCTGCACGTCGATGACTGCCAGGAGAACGGCCATCGCGGCCAGATAGAGGTAAGCCGGCAGCACCCAGGACACCCCGAAACGCAGCACCGTCAGCCCGAAGAGGACCCCCGTGCCCACCTCCAAGATGGGGAAGCGCACGGCCACGCCCTGTCGCGTCCGGCGCCGCACGGTGCCGGGCACCGCTCGCACGACTTCTCGAAATGAATCCCACCGGCCCAACGGCGTAACTGCCGTCGGGGAGTCCTCTCCCGAGAACGAGCCCAGCGGCAGCAGGAACGCCAGGACATTCACCAGTGATCCGACCAACGCGCCCAGCAGCACCCCGACGACAACTGCCGCCGTCATCGCCGAACGCACACTCTGGGTAGTTGCACGACTACAAATGTATCGGAGGACGACCGGAGTGCGGTCAAGCGCCGCGATACACGTGCGCTCGAGGGCAGATCTTGAGCGCGTACATCGTTCTGGTGTCCCCACTGCGGCAAAGGATGCGGTAGTCGCCCCGCACGGGCCGCCCACCGGCCCTCCACTTCTCGCTGGAGCGGCTTGCATCGCCGCCGGGGATCATCCACGAGGCAACCGAAGGCAACCAGCGGCTCGGCTACCGGGGCCTGATACCGAGCGCATGCTGCGCAGCGGCCTCCAAGACGGCGGGAGACTCGTTCATGCCTTCGGAGGAAGGCCAAGTGCTTGCCGGACCTGCGCCTCGTCATAGGTTCGGCCCGCGGAAACGTCGTCCTGCGCCTCGGCGAGCGATTCATGAATGCCGGGTTGCGACAGCCAGAACAACGTTTCCTGTAAAGACTCCCACTCGTCAGCCGACACCATGACGACAGTGGGACGCCCGTTCCTGGTGATGGTGAAGCGCTCGTGCTGCAGCTCGACTCGGTCGGCGTACTGCGACAGACGGGGTCTTCGGATCGGACAGCGATGCGGTTTCCACAACAGAAAGTATGGGTCGCGGAGTCGCGGGCCACTACAGCTTGCGCAGCCGCACCTTGGTGACCGCGTGGTCCGGACCCTTGGTGAGCACCAGATTGGCGCGGCCTCTGGTCGGCAGGATGTTCTCGACCAGATTGGGTGCGTTGATGCTGTCCCAGAACTCACCGGCCAGCTCGACTGCCCGCTCGTCGGTCAACTCGGCGAATCGGGCGAAGAACGAGTCCGGGTCGGCGAATGCTGTCTGCCGCAGGCTCAGGAAGCGGTCGGTGTACCAGCGTTTGATATCCGCGGTATCCGCATCCACATAGATGGAGAAGTCGAAGAAATCACTCACCGCGAGTGCGCTGCGGCCCTCCTCGTCCAGCCGCGCCGGTTGCAGCACGTTCAAACCTTCGACGATTAGGACGTCGGGCCGGTGCACCACGACCTCGTCGTCGGTCAGGATGTCGTAGGTCAGGTGGTCGTACTTCGGTGCCCGAACCTCGGCAGCACCCGACTTCACCTCGGCGACGAACCGAAGTAGTGCCCTGCGGTCATAGGACTCCGGAAAACCCTTGCGGAACATCAGATCCCGCTTTTCCAGGACTGAGTTCGGGTACAGGAATCCGTCTGTGGTCACCAATTCGACGCGCGGTGTGTCCGGCCACCGAGCGAGCATTTCCTGCAGCACCCGCGCGGTCGTGGACTTACCTACCGCCACTGACCCGGCGACCCCGATCACGAACGGCGTCCGGGAAACCCGTTCCCCCAGGAACGTGGAGGTCACCCTGTGCAACGCGCCGGTGCCGGCAACATACAGGTTCAGCAGCCGGGACAACGGGCGGTAGATGGTGTCCACTTCGACCAGATCGATCGGGTCGCCGAGGCCGGAGAGCCGATCCAGTTCGTCCTCGCTCAGCGGCAACGACATCGACTCGGCCAGCAACGCCCACTGGGTGCGATCGAGTTCGACGTACGGAGTGATGCCGGAGCCGTTGAACACCGGTGAAGCGGGCAGGCTCAGCGAGCTGCCGCTAGGTGGGTCGACTGCCTCGTTCCCGGCCATGATCTGCAGATCATGCCGCCTCCGACCGGCAGCAGCGTCATCGAGGAACTGTGACCTGAGCCGCAGGGGTCAATCAGGGGTCAGGCGCAGTGGTGTGCGCCGCGCCTACGATGGGCTGGTGGCGTCCCCCGGCAGTTCCGATCCGCAAACCCCAGAATCGTCCCGCTACCGCTCTCCGCTGCTGGCCTTTCCCGATGCGGTCGCAGCCCCCGGCCCCGATGTCGGGGTTGCCTGGCACTACGGCGACCCGGTCGGCGAGCAGCGGGCCGCGGTTGCCGGCGCCGCTCTTTTCGATCTTTCCCATCGGGGTTTGCTGGCTGTCTCCGGGGTGGACCGGTTGACGTGGTTGAACACGCTGACCAGCCAGCTCCTGACCGAGCTGCCGAACGGCACCGTCACCGAGGCGCTGGTGCTGTCCCCGAACGGCCACGTCGAGCACCACCTGGGCGTCACCGAGATCGACGGAATCACCTACCTCGACACTGAACCCGCCACTGTCGCAAGCCTTCTGGAATATCTGACCCGGATGATCTTCTGGTCGAAGGTCGAGGTACAGGCCGCCGAGCTCGGACAGGTCCGGGTGGTAGGCCCGAATACCGCGGACGTACTGGCCGCCGCCGGCGTCATCACCGACCTGCCGGACCCCGGGTCGGCCACCGCGTTGGACGCGGGCGGCTTCGCCAGGCGGGTTCCGGCCGGGATCGACGTCTTCATCCCCCGAGCGGCGCTGGCCAACACGGCCGCCACGCTGATCGCCGCCGGCGCTCGTCCCGCCGGCAGCTGGGCGGAAGAGGCCTTGCGCATTCCGACGCGTACTCCGCGGCTGGGCGTGGATACCGATGATCGCACCATTCCGAACGAGGTCAGCTGGTTGGCGACCGCCGTGCATCTGAACAAGGGCTGCTATCGCGGGCAGGAAACCGTCGCGAGGGTCAACAACCTCGGCCGGCCGCCGCGTCGCCTGGTGATGCTGAACCTGGACGGGTCCGCAGATCGGCTGCCCGAGACGGGCTCGTCCGTCACGACCGGCGAGGGCCGAGTGGTGGGCCGGGTCGGGTCCGTTGCCCATCACCACGAGGACGGTCCGATCGCGCTGGCGCTGGTGAAGAGATCGTTGGCGCCCGGGGCAGCGCTGTTCGCCGACGGCGTCGACGCGGCCATCGATCCGGACGACGCGGTGGACGAATCCCCGGCCGGCGTGCCTCAGTCGGCGGTCGACCGCCGCACCTTCACCGACATCCGGCGGCGGTCATGACCGCGGTCGGAACCGCCTTGGTGGATATCGACGAGATTCGCGATGCCGCACGCCGAATCGCCGGCGTGGTGGTACGGACACCTCTGCTGGCTTCGCCGTGGCCGGGGCTCTGGCTGAAACCTGAGATGCTGCAACCGATCGACGCCTTCAAGATCCGCGGCGCCATGACGGCGATGTCACGGTTGTCGCCGCAGATGCGTGCTCGTGGTGTGCTCGCGCATTCCTCCGGCAACCACGCGCAGGCCGTCGCCTATGCGGCGCGGGCGTTCGGCGTCCCGGCGCACATCGTGATTCCCGACAACGCTCCGGCCCGCAAGGTCGAGGCCACCAGAGCTTTGGGCGCAACCGTCGAGTTGGTTTCGGTCGAGCAACGGTTCAGTCGTCCCGCCGAGCTTGCCGCACTGACCGGCAAGGCCATGATTGCGCCGTACGACGATCGCAACGTGATCGCCGGACAGGGCACCATCGGGCTCGAGATCGCCGAAGATCTGGAGCTGATGGCGGTTGGGATGGCCGGCGGCCTCGCGGGCGGGGTGGCAGGCGGACTCGCGGGCGGAATGGCAGGCGGGCTTTTCTCGACGGTCCTGGTGCCGGTCTCCGGAGGCGGGTTGATCTCCGGTGTGGCGGCCGCGCTCGCCGCGCTTGCACCGGAGGTCAAGGTGATCGGCGTGGAGCCGGCATTGGCCGGGGATGCCGCCGACTCGTTCTCCGCCGACGAGCGGAGAGCCTGGCTGCCGGCCGACACCGCCCGCACCATCGCCGACGGCTTGCGGACCATCAGCGTCGGCGAACTGCCCTGGCAGCACATCCGCGCCCAGGTCCACGACATCATCACCGTGACCGAGGACGAGATTCTCGACGCCACCCGGCGGTTGGCCCTGGAAGCGCGACTCGTGGCCGAACCGTCCGGCGCCGTTGCCACCGCCGGTTTCCTGCACCACCGCTCGCAGATGCCTGCCGGCAACGCTGTCGCGATTGTTTCCGGCGGCAACATCGACCCGGAAATCTTCCGGATGACCCTCGAAGGCTCAAGTGTCCGGGACTGACGGTCAACGGCCCGAGGCCGGCTCGGCCGACAACGGTGGAACTCTGATCACCGTCGCTCCGGTGGCCGGCCCGATCGGCCATCTGCTGCGCACGGCCATCGATGCCGAGCAGGTCGGTGCCACTCGACTGCACCTCCCCGTCGACCAGCCGGACCTGCCGCTCGCCGTGTCCGCCCTGCGCGAGCAGACGAAGCTGTTCCTCACCTGCGACCTGCACGTACCCGGCGTGGACGTGGTCTCCTCGGCGTTCGTCGACGTAGTGGTCCAGGAGAGCTCCGATCTACCCGCTCTGGTCGCGGAGGTCGCGCGGTTGGTTGCGGCCAATCCGGACGGCGTCGCGATTTCGGGCCGGGGAGCGGCAGCATTGCCGGTCCTGCTGGCCGCCCTCGCCGCGGGCGCTCACGTCTGGGTGGAAGCCCCGGAGCACGACAGGAAGTCTCCGGCCGCCGCCGTGCGAACCGCCGGTCCAACGGAAGCCGGGCCAGCGCAAGCCGGGCCAACGCCAGCCGGGCCAGCTGCACCCGCGCGAACCAGTGCAGCGCGCTCCGGCCAGGGAAAGGACCACGCCGCCCTGGTTGCCAGGGCCAGCGGCCTGGCCCGCATCGCCGGCCGGCCGCCGATGACTCGACCTGCCACCGCACGGCTGCTGGGCCTGCAATGATCACGTCGCACCGCGAATGACCACGTCAAATCGCGCGATCCGCGCTACTACCCGTCATCCATCGAGCGAAGGGCACACCTACCGATGAGCAGCGCGTCCGGCCCGATGAGCAGCGCGTCCGGCGAACACGTCGAGTTGGTTCGGGTCATCCGGTCCGGCTTCCACGAGGGCAGCCACTTCGGCTCGGTGGTGGTGGTCGATGCCGACGGTTCGGTGCTGCACGCCCGCGGGAACGTGACCGCACCGGTCTTTCCTCGTTCGTCGAGCAAGCCGTTCCAGGCGGTGGCGATGCTGCTGGCCGGAGCCGAGTTGGACGGCGCCGACCTTGCCATCTCGGCGGCGTCGCACTCCGGCGAGCAGATGCATGTGACCCGGGTGCTCGCGATGCTGGAACACGTGCACCTGGCCGAGGGCGACCTTGGCTGCCCCGCTGCGCTTCCGCTCGACGAAGCGAGCCGCAACGAGGTCATCGCCGCCGCCGGGACAGCGCGCAGGATCTACATGAACTGTTCGGGCAAGCACGCCGGCATGCTGGCTGCCTGCGTTGCGCAGGGCTGGGACACCGCTGGCTACCTGACCACCGACCACCCCCTGCAACAGTCGGTCCAAGACCAGATAACCCGGTTGTCCGGCGAGCAGCCGTCGGCAGTGGGCATCGACGGCTGCGGCGCACCGTTGTTCGCCATTTCGTTGACCGGGCTGGCCCGGGCCTTCGGCCGGGTGAATGCCGCTGCCCCTGGGTCGGCCGAGTTTGCGGTGTCGCAGGCGATGCGCGAACACCCGGAGATGGTCGGCGGCACGGGCCGGGAGGACACCAGACTGATGAAGGCGCACCCAGGCCTGTTGGTGAAGGGCGGCGCGGAGGGGGTGCACTGCGCGGCGCTGCGAGATGGCCGGGCGGTGGCCGTCAAGATCACCGACGGTGGCGACCGGGCCAGGATGCCGGTGCTGATCGGCGGTCTGCGGATGCTGGGGCTGGACTCAGACCTCCTGACGGAACTGGGCACCGGGGTGGTGCTAGGCGGAGGCCGGCCGGTGGGAACGGTCGAGTTGGCGCCCGCGGTCTTCTGACGGTTTCCGCGGCGCTGGAGAACACCGATCAGCGAGCGACGAATGCATACCACCGACCGCTTCGGCGCCCGGCATTCATTTCGATCACCGAACGTGATCTGGACACCTCACGGACTGTGACGTCCGGCCGCTTTCTTCTTCTGGAGAATGAACTTCTCATCAGACTGGGTGAGACCAGAGGTAATCCGCCGGGTGGCACGGTATATTTTCAGTAGAGGCATGTCGTACATATTCCATCCATTATCTGCAATGCAATATCGTTTGTTGTCCTTGATCCGCGGGGCTCCGGATCGCCATCGGCCAGGAACGCTCATTCAACTTGTGCAAAAGCGACAGAGGGTCATCGCCTGTCGTAGGGAGGCCTCTTCCGTGACGTCGAACCGATTGACCGCACAAGGCCGTTCGCCGGTCGTCGACACGGTGGGTATTGCTTCGCCGGCCCTAACCCCGGCGTCGTGGGCCGCCCGTTGGATGTGGCTCGTAGTATTAATTGCCGGCGGCGGGGCAATAACGGCTTACTTCGCCGCACCGGATCCGCTTTCGCTGGAGATGTGGTACCTGGGCATCGGAACAGCATCGACCGCATGCGTCCTGTTCGGCATCCGGCTCCACCGCCCGACGAATGGCGCCGCCTGGTGGCTGATTGCTGCCGGCAACCTGTGCTTCGTCGTCGGTGACGGAATTTTTGCCGTGTACGAACTCGGTCTGCACCAGGACCCGCCAGTGCCATCGGTCGCCGACCTGTTCTACCTGGCCGGTTATCCCCTGCTGGTCGTGGGGCTCGTTCGCCTTCGGCAACATCGCGAGCACATCGGCTCCCGGGAGGACAACGCAGACGCTGCGATCGTGTCGATGGCCGTATTGGCGCTCTGCTGGCGCACCTTGATGTCTTCCTACGCAGAAGATCCCTCCTTGGGCGGCTTCGGCAAGCTCGTGACGATGGCGTACCCGATCATGGACGTCGGCATCATCTTCATAGTCATGAGTTCGCTACTGTTCGGTGGCGGCAGATCGATGTCCCTCCGGCTGATCGCCGTGGCGATGGTGGCCATGCTGATCACCGACTTCGGCTACGACCTGATCGTTCTGCACAGCACCTACAACGCAGGCAACGCGGTAGACGCCGGGTGGTTGATCAACTACGTGCTGATCGCCGCGGCCGCCCTGCATCCGTCCATGGCCGCGCAGCCACACCGAAAGCAATCGGGCGCGCGTCGCGGCTGGGTGCCGACCGTCCTGGTCGCAGGTCTGACACCGCCGGCAATCGTCCTGGTCGGAGGTCTACAGGGGTCGATAGATGATCTCCCGGTCTACGCCGGCATCTCCGCCGCCCTGTTCGCACTGGTCGTGCTCCGCAGCACCTGGCTGTTGCGGCGCGTCAGCGCCCAGAACGCCGAACTCGAGCACCGCACTGCGCTGTTGCAGGACTCGTTGTCGATGCGGGAGGTACTGGAGGGCGATCTGCGTCACCAGGCCTTCCATGACCCGCTGACCGGACTGCCCAACCGCAACCTTCTCTACGACCGGGTCGAGCATGCTCGCCACGGCCGTCCGGTCCCGCCGGTCCGTGGTGATGTAC
>JAABUU010007534.1_pt1 | contig 11144 bp, 9 predicted proteins | sample 5559301 | NCBI WGS metagenome assembly JAABUU01 (sample SAMN10711884, study PRJNA513360) | rock metagenome | isolation source: Antarctica rocks | place: Antarctica: Victoria Land, Richard Nunatak white
CTCGATCTGCATCTTGCAGACTTTGAGAAATTCGCAAGCTAGTAAAGATCATCATTATCACTGTCATCGTCTGATGAATCGAAATCAATTCTATAGTTGATTTTCGAGTTTGCAAGAGATCGCAACTGCAAATCTTTCGTCAATATCGTTTTCTCAGATCAAAAAGAGTGAAGACATTGAACTCGACATGCGCAAACCATCGTTGCTTTCTCTAGTCATCTTTCATGCTTCATCTACTGAACATGATTTTGTGCATCACGATGTTCTTCTTTCAAGACAGAGATTGATCATCATTGTTCTTGTTCTCGTCGCTTTTGCATCTTTTCTTCAGCTCAATATTCTACATGTACTCAATCTTGAACGATTGAATGTCTCTCATATTGATCTGCGCTCTAGAAATTTAGATGTCAGAATTGAGTAAAGTCTCTCAGACGAAATAGAGATCATCTTTGAGAAGATCACAGATGTCATCATCTTCGATTTCAAAAAGCTGTGTCGTCAGACTCAAGAAGACTTTAACAACTGATCATTCAGAATGTCGTGTTGACTCTGAAGAATGTTGATCTTTCTATGAAGATTCTGATTTGAAAATCATTCAATATCACACGTCGTGCAGATAGATTAATTCACCTGTCACTAATGTCAGCTTCACGACTTCTGAAAGAAGTGAAAAGTCTTTATCACTCGAAACGTCTGATGCTCGAAGCTCACTGCATGATCTTGCAATGTCATGTCTGCGATGATTGAGCTTTGTTCAAGAAAGTAGAGATGAAGAAATGATGAATTGCTGAGCTCTATGATCTTTTCAATGAAAGCAGTCATCTTGAGATATACATCGAAAGATGCAGCGTATAATGAATGCTTCAAATTCTTTGCGACATGTTCTGAGTCTAATGTCTACATCTTTGAGACGAAGTCAGAACTAGTCATCTCAATTGTGATAGTGTGCTGACTACTTCTATTTTGTGATGCTTTTAGAAGCATCAGAGATTCAGGTCAAACTTTCAAGAGCATCGAGATTCGAATAGCGCTGAATGACTGGTAGAAATACGAAGCATGAGTGAGACGTAGACGACATGCGCGACGCGAGGAAACTGACTAGACTTAGAAATACGATTCGTGTGAATAAGCATTTCTGATGAAAGAATTCTGAGTGTTAAAGCTAATAAACAGAATCACAGATTGACGCGCTTTCGACATGATTGTTTGACTGCATTCAAGATGTTTTACCGCAGTTAATTCTGATCGCACTTATCACGTTGCTGTCATACATACTACGCATCATCATAGAACGTCGAAATCTGCTGACGAAAATGATCATCGAGCTTTCTCTACAGAAGTATTATTTCACTTTTTTGTTCATACAAGTCTTTCTGACAATCTTTCTGTCTTCGAACATCACGATCGTTATTCAAGAAGTACTTCACGACCTCGATTCTGTATCAGTGATGCTAGTCACAAATCTTCTGTTACGAAGCGTGTCGACATTAAATAGAGTCTAGTCAATAGACTCTAGAGATTTCGATATGTGAACAAGAAACAATGATGTTTCGAATCGAAATATGCTGAAACATTTCATCTATTCAAGCTTTAGCAAATCGACTACTTCGTTTCTTTGTTCGCTCTACTATAGATACAGCTCGAAACTGTCTTCTTTCTTCTGTATTCTTAGTTTCCTAGTTATAGCTATCTCTATTGATCAAACATTCTATTCAGCTACGCACTATCTTGCTGCAGTGTGATTAGATTCTAGGCACGATCTCAACATCTTCTCAAGACGAGCAACTACTTCTTCTCTTATCTAATATTGCGATGCTTCTCGATAAGCGCAAGTTCAATTCTTCAAGTGAAACAACTAATTGATTGATATACTCTCGTCTCAATCATGAATACTACGTCAAGACAGAAATGAGAAAAGCAGACAGCTTTGTCTCAGATGCAGTGAGACATTCATTTTCAATCTATATTAATCTAGCTTGCATCGATAAGTCGTTCTTGTATCGCTCATGTACAATTTTAACATCATGTCAGAGCTTATCTACTCGATCATCGCTTCGTTAATTCTCTTGCTCAGTTTCATCATCTTTGATCTTTTTTGAATGATGTTTCGCTACAATCTGCTTTACGTCACAGTTTCTCGATCTAATACAAGAGATCTACTCTATTCAACGACTCTGAATCAGCTGTTCACGAATGTCTACATTATGAAGCTCTGCATGATGAGTCTGTTCTTCTTAGTGCGCGACAATCATAATAGAGCAGTCTGCGTCGATCAAGCTGTGATCATAATTATCGCTACGACGATGACACTTGTCTTTCAATTGATCTTGAATGACGCAACTCTGAAAGTTTCTGCTTCAAGATTTTAGAAGTCACGAAGTTCTTCGCTCTCGCAAAGATTTTCAAGCAAAGATTGCTTGTGAGATCAAAATCGCATAATTTTGTCAGTATCGATTTTCGAAAATTAATGAGAATGTTATTCGACTTGATGTCTCGATGTGTATAATTATTGACATGAAGATGATCTGTTGCATTCAGAATCTGATCAATTAGAACTGTCATTTTGTTGACAGATACATCTTTTTGACGTGACAAGCTGCTCAATCAAGCAAGTTTCATCACTTTTATATCTTTCTTTCAATCTGACAAGTACTTGTCATAGAACACGATGACAATATGAGACTATAATTTCTGTTTAGCGCTCTTCTTGATTGTATAGAACAGTCTCACTCACATGAGTAATATCTCGCAAGAATTGCATATCTTGAACTATGAACTTTTTGAACTACTCGTTTCTCGATTTGAAAAACTTCTTCACAGCAAAGACGTTTTCTTCACTGTCGACGACTTGATGAACTTTGACTGCTGTTTTCTGCATGATTTGATTCAGCAGACTCAGTCTGTCGATTTGAAGTAATGTTGTCAAGATCGACTTGACTACGACGAGTCTCATGAAACAACTGATCGAAATAGAGATGAAGCTTCTTCAAAGCGACTTCACGCATGATTTCAGAAACGACTATCTTCGAATTTCGTAATCATCACGTTGTCTGTGAATGCTCTAAATTGAAGAGTCATATCTGACTATTTCTTTGATGTCTTACAAATATAATTCTCATCTGCATTCGCATTAGCAGAACATGATGCAAAGATCACAGAATTGAATGCTGTTATTTCTCTTCTAGAACTTCAGAATAGACTTTCAGATGAGTTGAAACTGAATACTACTGAGAATATTAAAGTCGTGATATTTATTGATCGACGCATTAAATCTTTGACGACTTGAGACAGTACTAAATCACAATGTTATTTCGCGACGTTCTAAAGAACTCTCTTATCTCTCTTCTATGCTTTTATCTAGTCATTACACATGAATACGCTCTATCAACAGTCGAAAACAGTTCATTTCTTTTGACAAGAGATTATGATTTAAGTATCTGAACAGATGCAGAAGTAGAAATCAACGTCTACTCTGAATCAAATTGCGCAGACGATAAGTTTCAAATAGCAGGCGCAAGTCTTACTTATGTAATGAATTACTGACTTGAAGATACGAACGAATCTTCAAATTTTCGATTCTTCGAGATATCTCGAGCTTTGAAGAATCAAGAGAAGCTGAATCTCAATAAATTTGATCAAGATTCGAATGATACTGAGATCTGAAGTTGTGAAATTTTTGTGACGCACTTCATGATCGAAATGAATAAAGATTGTTACAACATTTCGAAGAATGAGTCATTTACTTGTCTTCAATTGTGACAATTCTAAGAACTTCGAGACTTTGAATCATTAGAGAGCAGTTGTTTTCGAAGACGAACGTATTTGAAAGATTCAAATAGCAAATGTATTAGCTTTGACAAATAATCATGATGTCACAAAACTAGTAACACTCTTCATGACTCTCTTCATGATTTTCTACCAAACACTCTTCATGACTTTCTTCGTGATTCTCTTCATGACTCTCTTCATGACTCTCTACTAAACACTCTTCATAGCTCTCTTCATGATTTTCTACCAAACATTCTTCATAGCTTTCTTCATGACTCTCTGTTGGGACCGTGCCTAGAATCTAATCACACTGCAGCGAGGTAGTGCGTAGCTGAATAGAATGTTTGATCAATAGAGGTAGCTATAACTAGGAAACTAAGAATACAGAAGAAAGAAGACAGTTCCGAGCTGTATCTATAGTAGGGCGAACAAAGGGGCGAAGTAGCCGGTTTGCTAGAGCTCGAATAGATGAAATGTTTCAGCATATTCCGATCCGGAACATCGTTGTTCCTTGTTCACATATCGAAATTTCTAGAGCCTATTGGCTAGGCCCTATTCAATGTCGACACGCTTCGTAACAGGCTTCAGCCTTGAAGTTTGAATTTTTTTTTGTGACGAAGCTTCATTCCTCGAGGAATATTCTCCAGAAGCTTATTCTTCTATCTCAAGCAGATATTGGCTTTCTTCATGTCGCGAAAACGTTTCTGCTCCTTCTCTTGAGTATCTATCGTCTACTTTATAAGTAGGGTCTGATCGATTTCTTTCCCTATCGTGAAACTGACTCTAACTAAATTAGACTCATCAAGGCCAAGATCTAGTTTTATGATTGAAGTGTTGTTGATGCTACTAATTATAGTATATCACGAGAGAGAACTTCATCTACTATCGGCTTCTAGATCGAGTCACGTGCCAATGTCGTCAGCCGCGAGGCAAAATTTTTGCCCCTCCAGATGAATGATTCGAAATCGTCGCAACGTCCGCACGAAAATCATTGTCGATGCGTCGTACCTCAGAAGTATATCAAAATGGTATCATCTCCTTTCAGCTTGCACTTTACATATTGTGGTAACAGTCCTGACAAAGCGCAGGTAGATAGTGCCGATCGGCATGCAAACAAGCCTGTGAAAGTACAGTGAGTGCTGTTTCAAGATGAACATCATTGACTTCTTCTTTCTGCCTGGGTGCCTTCTTTTGCCCTGTCGAGACTCATTTGTTCAAAGATTTTGAGCTCTTTACTAGAAGATACTTACCTATATAGTCAGTAGTCAGCGAGTTTCCATCCGTATCTCACCTTGGTTCACCTCATACTCGTTTTTCACTATTATTCGCTTCAACCCTGTCGTCAGCCTCGAGAAGCGAAAATTCGAGGAACAATCGAGACCTTTTTGGTATAGGACACCTTACGGCCTTTCGCTATTTCACCGTTTGACAGTTCGTGCCTCTTGCACGGAGTTGATATTCCTACTATAGGATCGACTCTTCATCGACGACTGCTGTATTGTGCTTAACTGGGAATATTCAGAAAGGGATCGAAAGTCTCTCTATATCAGCTACAGCACTTTCTCAATACCTATCCTGATTCCTGACCATGACTGAAGAAATGCGAACGCTAGATGTCAAGGATGTTGCGAAAGATAACAAGAAGCTTATGGAAAATTACGAGCTAGAGATATACAGTATCTTATGTCTAAAAAGACGAAACGCAAGAAATGAGACTGAGATGTACATTAGACCGATCATAAGAATGGTGAGCTGAAAGGTTGGTTGACTTCTAGTTCAGCACTAGTTCGAGAACCTTACGATTACACTACGGCGATTATCATCAAATTGAAGAGTGAGAAGAGAATTGTCAGTCTACTTCTTGATGACAAGCATGTCTGCACTTATTCAACACACCTCAATGCGTCATCGAAGATGATCATGGTATTTTTGAAGCCTGGGTACTACTGTTGATGGATAGAGGGTGCTGAGGTGAAATACATCAAGAGGTTCGAGGAAACGTCTTGAAAGAAGTTGTATTTCAGCTAGTGAATGTTCGCATGATGTTTGCGCAAAGCTGAAGAGGGATGATCATGAACGATTGCTGTGAATAAGGGTTTGGAAGTGTAATGGTCAATTCACGACCCGCTCCGTCCTTAAGAAATTCGAGAATTACCTCTGCATCGGCTGTTGTGAGCGGCAAATTTGGTAATGAAGCTAAACCGTTCACCAGGTCTAGCAAAGTTCAGATTAGCCCGAGCATATGACATACTCACATGGTTACTCATACCTGCAGAAGCGGTCGTGATTTGTGTCATCAACGTGGGGTCGCGATATCCTATCAAGCAGTCAGTTCAGCTGCGCATTTGTGTTGTTATTTCAACCCATCTTCGTTTCGTTGGCCTTGAGACGGTAGTGGCAGCCCCTGCCCATCAACGATAGGGAGTGCTTCTGGCAGGAATTCTGCAGAGGCGTCTATATTCCCATGTTGTGTACTTAATAATGACGGCTCGCTGGCTGCCTCGTCATTTTTCTGCGATGCATCGTCTGCTACGAATTAATCTTGCATGTTGTTAAGGACAATTACTGACCTAAACGAAGACGCTTTGCAGGCCGTCTGTCCTTCGAATCATCGGAGCTGAACTCGAGTTCATGATATTCTAATCCTTTGAGATGACTGGCTGATTAAGTTGATAGAGTCAAACTCACTTCTTCGAAATTGAGCAATACTCTCAAGATGAGCCTTTGCCGCTAGAGTGACTTGAATCTCCTTTCGAAACATTCATCTCGGTGGGAGATCCTTGGCTTGCACGTACTGTGCAGCATTCTTCATGAGATAGCTGAATTCCGTGCGATGCATCTTAGAAATATCTAACGGGGTGTAGGACACGCCAACGAATAGAAATGTTTCACAGTTCAACTCTTGCAATTTCTGCCACCTCTGTTTCGTCGCATCGACCTTGTCTGAGTTTCCGTAGAGACTATCGATGAACTTGCCGAGTCGACCTTGAACATGAGGAAGAGTAGCAGCGTTCTGCGACCCTCGCAGTTGTGTGGCGGTCTCCTGTAGTGCGTGATGAACCACAGTTTGCGCTGACAAGCAGGAAATCTTTCGTTTTAGGGCGTCGAAAGCATCATTGTCAAGATTGACGTTCCACATTCGCTGAGTAATGCTCTCAAGGCTCTCGACAATTTCTGTTACTGAAGACATTGTATTCAGTCGAGTTGTAGAAAGTACGAGGCCGGATAGTATATGCTTATCAACAAGGATGCTTTTGAAGCATGTGAAATTGCGAGGAAAAAGAAGTTTTCAAAAGACGCCATAAAATGAGATCTCTAAAGCATTCTCAAGATAAATGTTGGCACTAATGCACTAGAGCTACATCTGACTCTTTAATGATGTCACAGCTTGTACGCTAGTGAAGCGATCTATTAGCACCTCTCTCAGGAGCGTCGTCTCTTACTCGAAAGTGTATTATTATCAGCAATGATGAACAATACAAGGATGAGTGCTATCAACCTAAGAAATAGAAATGATGGGGAATCTTCAAGAGCCCAACGTTTCCTCCTCTGCATTTCACTCGTACCTATCAAGATCCCGCCTCTACCAGACAGCCTCATAAACATAGTAACCAGAGGTTGTTTTTTTCTGCAGCAAATAAGTTTATCTCACAGTCAATAGGGATCTCTCTTGTAGAGTATGTCAGGAGTTGTACAGCAATATCCGCAAGTCAATTCAATGCAATACGACTTCGATTCAATGCAATACGACTTCGATCTCATGAGTCTCAATTTCGGCCATCATTGTGGTGCTTTAGAGCCGGATTTCCTCGATCACACTTCTTTCGACGTCGCAAAGACTTCTTCGAGCCGAACTACAGATATGACGTCTGATATGAATCTGAATGAACGGCGTACCAACATTTACGCTACCGTTAGCTCCGAAAGTACGCCGGTCGTATATGTCATAGACGAAGGCGAAAGCACTACAGCACGAGAACATTCCTTTTATCAGACTGATTGTACCGAAGAGGCTTTTTATATTTGCCCCGTTGTGAACTGTTCTCACCAATCAGAGAAGCTTAAATGTCATTTCGAGTAAGATATTTGAAGAGACTTCTCATTGCGAAGTAGCTAACTAAGATGTTTAGTAAACATATAGACTTCCATGTTAAGCCTTATCGCTGCAGAGAGTCTTCTTGTGTTACAATACCTTTCTCGTCTGCGGCGTGCATGTTACGACACGAGAGGGAGACCCACGGTAAGCATGGCCACGGGGAAAAGCCACATTTGTGTGCTTTTGTGGGGTGCGACCGTTCTGTACCTGGAAACGGTTTCCCGCGACATTGGAATCGAAGTGATCACATGAAGAGAGTACATGACTACGACGAAGCAGCGTCTTTCAATGAGAGTGAACTATTCACAATTTCGTCGGCGAATTCTTTCGACCAAGACACGGGCACTTTGGCGTCACGCAGGCGGAGGACATCAAGCGCTTCCCGGGCTAAGCCGCGAAAGCAGACAAAGTCTTTCACTAGCAAACTTATCAACGCAAGTAAAGGTCTTGCGACTTCTACCTTCTATGAGAAGCAACGGCTATTTATGGAGCAACAGTGGCTAAAACAGAAAGTAGCCGTGAAAGATTGTTTAGATCGCCTGAACTCTGATGATACCTTAGGGTGGGAAAAAATAAACAATGACTATGCTGTTCTGCAAGTCGTTGGCTTGGGTATTCGTCGCCAGCTGGAAAAGCTCAGCCATACCAAATGCGCTCCACACTGAGCAGCATTGGCGATATGACGTTGACAGGCAGAGAAGGGATGGTGAGGGCATGATCAAGAATTCTAGCTTCGATATGTAGCCCATGCTTGATCGCACGTGTGAATGGCTTGAGTGAACGGCGATATCAAAATCCCTCGATTGTATTCGAGCTTGTGCAAGTACACTGATATCAAAGCATTAACTCACCTCTGAGTAGAAGACCTTACTCTTAATAAATAAATGGAGAACAGGATAATGAAAGCGCTGATCTCGCGGCTGTGAATTAGCGATTAGTCACTTCTAGCTCTGACATGAAGATGTTGCGTCGTAGTTGCCTGAGCTGTCACTCATTCACCCACTTATCACCCCACCTTGACGTTCACACTATTTCGTTTGCTAGATCGAGAATCGACCCGTAACCTTGTATTGTCGAAGCGCCATTCATGAAGCAGCTTCTTCATGATGTATACTCCGCTGCATATGACATCGATACCATACACTTGCTCAGTCATATCTTGCAGAAAATCTTTCAAGAGATTAAAGCATCTGTGTAGACATATTCGTGAACAGAATGACCCTGCGCATGAGCCACTTGCAGGCCTTATTAACGAAACACGCTGTTTGCTTTGTTCCAAGATCTACAAGAGACCACAAGAATTTGTGAAGCTCTGAAAAAGAGGAGGTTGATCACGTCGATGCCAGACTAGCAGAAAGGTTTAGTCACAATCCTATCATGTATCTTAGAGTTGAGATGTGTTAGTAATAACTCGACGGAGTTACAGATTAGAAGATGAGGAAGGCGCGCAAGAAGGGTACCCATCGATTTCCGTAGCAATGAACAAGGAAGGCTTGTTCGGACACGATGCTCCGTTGCCCATCAATAATTAGACCTCTAACCGGACAGAATGGTATGCGTGTAGATGCAGACGCCTCTTACACCCTCGCGGTTATTCTTGATGCAAAGGGGGACGAGTGAGGGCTGAGGGTGACGAGCATACAGGATTGCTTGAGAGAAAACTGATTCTACATCGACGCGTTATATATAACGATCATCAAACTATGTCTTTGCGAGCGGATCTACCCCGTTTACGTCCATGCTGTGCTCGGCCTTTTGCCTCATACTCCCACAACAATTTTTGTGCGTTTCCTAATTCACTACTAGGCAGCCATGTACTCTTCCAGCGCACCCTATATTGCGTTCCCGACCTGGTCTCTCTCTTGTCGAGAATCCACACTCTTCACGGTTCTTTGAGACGGAAAGATCGATAGGTGCGAGTGCCTTACACCCTGAAAGGTGAAGGTCGAGTCTGAGTGTCATTTTAAGCTCATTGGATAGGAGCAAGTCAATCACTGGCAGTTATACGATTAACCGCAGCTTTGAGTGGCGAACGTGAGAGGCGTTCAATTCAAAATATCTACGGCGTCTGTGAGAATCAACGGCAGGCATCTGGCGTGGGGCTGAGCCTGACACTTGGAGGCTTAGCTAGGCAACAGCGTTGACACAAACCAACGTGAGCAGCTATAGCCGGGTACCAGGCATTCAACAACGGCAAGCAGCCGCAGTGATGTCTTTACTAATGCCCGAAACGGCTTAGCGTAGGCTCACCCTTTCCTGTTGACTAGTGAGGGGCCAAGCTCTACTCTTAATCACATCTCATATTCACTACTTCAAAGTGTGACAGCCTTACCTCTAAGCTGTTCAAGACAAGCTTTATTTTCTTACACTTGAGTCTCCTGAAGCAGAAACTTAAAGCTGTATGGATCCACTGAGCATTTCAGCGAGTATTGTCGCTGTATTACAGCTCACGGGAACGGTCATTCAATACCTTAACACCGTCACAGGTGCCCCCAAAGATCGTCAGAGAATTCTCTTGGAATTATGCAATGTCAACGGCATGCTGTACATCCTCGAAGAACAAGCAAGTCAAGCACAGCAGGGCGACGCGTGGTCATCGACGTTACTGTCACTCAATAAGCCGAACGGACCTATTGAGCAATTTAAGACAGCATTGGAGCGTTTGGAAAATAAATTGGCGCCCGCTAAAGGTTGGAGATTAGTCGGCAAGGCAATCGCATGGCCGTTTCAGAAAGAAGAGATCAAAGAAATCCTCAGTGTCATTGAGCGACAAAAGACCTTTTTCAACCTGGCGCAGCAGAACGATCATATGTGCGATTCTCTCCGCTTCTCTTTTAGAGTATAGATACTTAACATATATAGAGGCCTATCCAAGGCTATCAAAGATGACGTTGTGAGCTTACGGGGCGAAGTTACTCAATTAAACCTCGGTTAGATAACGAGAACTTCCCTCTTTCTGCTGAGAACGCTCACTCATAAGATAAAGATAATAACAACGAAAGGATTCGTCGATGGCTGGTCGCGCCAGATCCGTCATCGAATTACAACAAGGCTCTGAAAGAGCGCCATCTCAGAACCGGTACTTGGTTTGTTGAGAGCAAAGTCTTTGCTGATTGGAAGACCACCCCAGCATCGTTCTTCTGGCTGTATGGGATACCTGGATGTGGGAAGACGATTCTCAGCTCCACAATCATTGAAGATGTCATTCATCATTGTCATCTCAATTCTACCCTAGCCGTGTTGTACTTCTATTTCGACTTCAACGATATTGAGAAGCAAG
>JAABUU010007538.1_pt1 | contig 11140 bp, 12 predicted proteins | sample 5559301 | NCBI WGS metagenome assembly JAABUU01 (sample SAMN10711884, study PRJNA513360) | rock metagenome | isolation source: Antarctica rocks | place: Antarctica: Victoria Land, Richard Nunatak white
CAGACACATTTTCAGCGCAGCGTGTCTACAGACTACGCGATGAGTCACTCGGCTGATTGATATTGAAGTGATCTTCAGGGTCAACAGTCTAGCTCAAGCCTTTCAACCAGCAGTCTAACACCAGCAGCGGATACGGCAAAATATCGGTTGCAACCGCACTCAGAATGCAGGTCAAAAGGAAGGCAGGCATAGATTTGCTTGAGCACTCTGCCAGGATCAATCTGCCTCACCTTCATTTTGTCTTGCGAAATGACCTCTGCAAATTGAGTGCAGGCACCTGACGATGCTCTGGACGCAGCCTCATTTGTGGAGCTGCTGCTTCCTCTGCTGTCACGCATTTGAACACCCTGCCTGACATTAGATTGCTTCACACTCGGGCCAAATTGGCCAGTCTCAGCACAGCGCTTGCGTCAGCTGTTAAACAGCAGCTCATCTTGGCAGTGAGCTAATAGGGCTGAGTGACACCTTGACCGTAGCTGCAGAGGCCAACGTGTCCCCGACGTTCCAGCACATCACCAATCCTGAATTGCGAGGTGTTGACAGCAGCAATCACACACGCATGTTGACCATTGTTAGTCATTGCCCCGTGCTCAAAGTCCTCCATATGCAGCTCATCACCGAACAGTGCGTAGGCAACCCCTTCTGAGCAGTCGAAGCAGCAGTGTCTCTTATCACACACCTTTGGCAGCTGATGGACAGCAAGCCAGGTCTGACACAGCTCCAGCGCATCACATTTGAAGCGCCAAATTGCTGTGAGATGCTCTTAGGGTCCTCAAAAAGGCGTTTGAGCCGGCAGAACAGCCTAGCATGTGTTACAGCAGGCAGTTTACAGCTCTTAAGAGCGCTGGCTCGCTTCGCAACAGGACACCCGGCCAACGAGCAGCGTCTCAGTGCAGAGACAGACAGAACAATGATGTCCATGATGCCAGAGCTTGAGTTGTTAGAGATGAGTTTACAAGAATTTCGACGCTTGTGCCTTTCCATGGGATTCTGCGTGAAGAGCTTGCATTTTTCACACAAGACATTTTTCGCCAGGCTGCAGTTGGGCACTGTATTGGAAGTGATTCATGCCGTTGGTGGTATGAAGGCGATCCACCCTTTGAAAGCATGAAAGGTTGGACTGGTAGCATAAACCTGTGTGTCATGGGTAAGATCAGCACAATGGCACCTAATATAGAGGTACTCCATGTCCATATCCAGAACCAAGGCAGAAATAACCAGGGTCAGTTGTGCAACTTAATTTTGACCTCAGCTATGAGAAGTGTTGACTTGGTTTCAATCAGTGGGATGGCGATGACACAGGGTCTCTGGTGCTTCAGAGGCTTCCATCAGATGAGTTGACGCATCTGCGCATTGAGTGGGTAAGTCTTTCGATTCATCATGAGCTGTACTCATGGATCATATCTAGACCAATTATAAATCTGATAGGCTTTGAAGCATGCACAATCCTAACTGACCAAAAGCCAATTGAGCAAAACCAGGGTGAACGTTATGAGGACTTTAATAAGATTGCGGTCAACGGTTGAGGGCCAACTGGGTGTGTTGCTGAGGTGTGTGTGTGTGTGTTTGTCTGATTGCACTTGTATTTGCTCCAGGCGGACATAGCTGGACAATCTTGGCATCCAGGTTTGTTTCAGCAGACATCATACTTAGTCTAATGAATATGATGGCTTAATTTTCTAGTTTACATTTCACAAGCATAGATGTGATGCCACAAGCATAGGATGTAAGCAAACGCGGTTGCTTCATGCTGCCCAATGGGCTGACGCTTATGCATTTGTGCAGTAGTCTTCGTTTGGCCAACATATCTGCATGAAGCAGGCCTAAGCCACAGATGCGGTTTTACGGCTTGGATGTTTCCTCAGCTTGACAGAAGGTTCTGTTAACTGATAATTAACTGGTACAAACACATGCCTGCTGCAAGTCCGCCCAGCTGTTCCATTTGTCACACTGCAGTGCCACATGTGCTGTACAGCTGTCAGGTGTTTTGCGACGATGATGAACATTGCTGTCAGCTGTGATCGACAGCCAGCTCAAGCATAACGAGCTGACATCACCAGCACATGATGGCTTTTCGAGAAGATAAAGCTGCATCTGAGCAAGTTGCTGCTGTTTTCAACTGCTGAAGGGCCCATTCGAATTTGGCCAGGAAGGCTTAGCAGACACAGCATTCGATTCGAACAGAGCTATTGCAGTAGCGTCACAGCTTCAACAGTTGCGCCTTCATCTTGCAGAATGACAGGTTGATCAGCTGCGGGTTTCAAATACTTGCGAGGATTATTGTGAATGCGCTGCCCATGGTAAACCATGTGAGTCAGAAGCAGGTTGATCTCAGGACCGCACTCTCTAGTCACAAAATGCGCTCCCTCAAGCATCATGCATGGGCATTCGAGTCTTCTAGCTAGCTGTTCACCATACTTTGCCATCGCAAGTATGTCATATCGGCCATGAATGACCATCATGGGGAAGTGTCCTGACTTGATGGCAGCAACTTTGCTGTCTGTCACGCTGTGTGTCCAGACTGCATTCAGCTGGCCCTGCACACATGACTGGAGGTTGAGCAACACAGACTTGTCAACACAGCATGCAAAGCAAGTGATACAAAGCTGCAGCTCTGACAGCCAGCAACACCATATGATTGCAGCAAACAGTCAAGCTGTATGCAAACAAGACATTGAAGCTGGCCCCAGCTGCAGTGATAAAACATCGACTACATAGACGGATTAATGGCAAATAGGAGTCAGGCTAGCTGTTTACCATTGCTACTGACTGGCGCTCATTGACTGATACATCAAACAAAGGTGACTGACCTTGAAACCAGATTCAGGCTGACCCACCCCACCCCCCTTTTGCCCCTCCACATATTCCTCATGCAGCAGCGAGCGGCGTGTCCTCTTGTACTTTGCATCCTGCACCAGAGTTGTAGCAGCAAGTTGTCCATCGCATCTCATACCTGACATAGTGCTGTGCAAAGCATTGCGTAGGTTGAAATATCTCTTGGTGAGGCTGTCTGATTGTGCATTTCGGGTGGAATTTCCAAAAGTGCCTATATTCCCAAATTGTAAGCCTCTGCATGCTTTCCTGAAAATGATGCAAGGAGTCAACACTGCAGATTGACAGTCTGGGTGTTAGGGCGAAAGACAGCAAAGGGTTTGATGGTGTGATCAATGACCAGGATGCAACATAAGGGCAAAGCTGTACTGTTGTGCGCATCTTTGGCAAAGCCAAAGCCTTATCTGTGATTCATAAGTGGTGGCACTGTGGCTTGATGTGTGTGGAACGAAAGGGAAAAGGATTGCGCCTCTTGGCGTTCAAGGAAGAAGAGCACAAGGGTGAGGTAGATCGCCTGCAGCACTGACAGCCAAAGACAACTAAGCAACTGCTCACCACTTCATTGAGAGTCTTCTTCATGAAGTGGAACTTCAGGTCAACCTTGGCTCGGTCCTCAATGGTGCTTGCCCAGAAGGTCTGCACACCCATGTGACACTGTCAGCCACAGTGTTGTGGCATCTTGCTGCTGATAATGTGCAACATGTTAGGGATGTGAAGACTTGGACATGAATGTCTGCATTCACCAGGACCATTTCCGTGGGAGCTTTGACCATGACTTTGGTGAGCTTGCAAATAAAGTCTTGGGCTGATCAGAGCGTGACACACCCATACTCTGTACAGACACAGGATAGAGTTGGACAATGCCTGGCAAATCCTAAACCCATACTCTGTACAGACACAGGACAAACTCGGACAATGCCTGGCAAACCCTAAACCCATACTCTGTACAGAAACAGGAAAGACTTGTACAATGCCTGGCAAACATTGGAAGCAAGAGTGCCGCAGCAGATGCAATATCGGTGCTCTACATGATCCACCTGAGCTGGCGCATGATGATCACTGTTATCCTTGTGATTGTTTTGTTTATACTTTGTTCACATTTCCCCCTTTTTTATTGTTTTATGTAGAGAGAGGGATACCAAATTTGAAAAGGATAGCACAGCAGTATGTCACAATTGTCAACAAAGTTTGCCCAAGTAACAGTGTTACAGCTTTGAGACTGATACTGATGGTAGCACAAAGTTCAGCAGCAGGCATTGCAGCAACTATATAGGTGAAGAGTCAATCAGAGCACAAGCGAAGAGCTGGTGTGCATATTGTACAGCTTGCATTCCGATGCAGGCCGCTTGCTGTAACAGTCTAGTGAACATGGCAGCTGGTTTGTGCATGCTAGTCCTCTTGTCAATGCTTGTCCCAAGTTCCATGATTGTTGCGCACAATGCAAGATCAGAGACTAGGGCAGATGAGGAGACCTGCCAAGCGTACTTGATAGCAGCCCAGTTGGTGGGTATGGACTGCCACCTGCCTGCTGTGACGCTGATGAGGGTCAAGGACAGCAGCCTGTCTGGGTGCATGCAGGCCAGCTGGGTGGCTACCATAGCACCCATGGAATGGCCTATGACATGGACTTGATCCCACTTCATTGCATTCTGCATGCCAGAGCGAAGGCTCTTCTGGTGGACTTTGCTGTTCAGGTTTGATGAGGCTGACAACCCACCAAGGACATGTTTCTGTTGTCTGCTACAAACTCAGTCATTGTAAGCAGCTGACCCTGATGCAGGGCATTGTAGACACAGCGTTAGAATGATGCAGCCAGACTGTATGTAGTGTCTGTGCATTTGTTGATGACCCTCTCTATACTGCTTCTAGTCTCTCATACATACTGTATAAGAAAGAAGACCAAGGCTGTTTTGAGAACAGACAGGGCCAGGAGTCTTGCAGCTGATTGCCTTAATAGTAAATGCATGTTCATGAATGCATTGCGGCTTCTTGGAGTCATCAGAACAGGAACCACTTAGGTTGTAATGACTGTTTTTCTCGTCATCACTATCTGTATTGTGTTTGGTTTCTTTAGATGAGCTTCTCTATGGCCCATCCTTATGTTTGATGCAACATGTGCTATGACATACCAAGACTGCTATGCAGTCGTCAGCCATGATGGTAGTGGTGTAGGCCTGTCTTGCTTTGGGTGACCCACTGCGCCCCACCCCTCTGTTGTCCAGCAAGCATGCTCTCACTGAGGCGCCGCCCGGGCTTGCCTGCGTGTATGATGCCCGTTAAACCTCTGCTATAGTGAGTCAAGTGCTTGTAGCTCTGTATGAATGCTGCATGTGAATATGCAATGTCTAGCCAAGAGGTGACTATGTGTTCGTGATGTCGTTTAAGCAGCAGTGCCTAGAGCAACATGACAACGTCAAGTTTGTGCCGGATCATGAAGGTTGGCATTAGTTGCACGTCCACACCTGATGATTGAGGAGTCCATCTAGCTGTGGCTCCCAGCAGTCCAACGTTGCACCAAAACCTGCACGTCAGAGCATGCATATGTCGTGCAGAGATAAACTTGGCATGAGCTGAAGCAGTCGACTTCTTGACTGCTAGAAGCGGCCGAACGCAGACTCACCCATGATCATCAGAATGTTGACATGAGTGTCGAAGTCACTTTCCCTGTAATGGCATGTTTCTTGGTTACAATCTCAAAATTGTCGCCCCTCTGAAAACATCCTGACTGTGCGTTGCAAGCGTACATACGCATTTGCACCTTCCACTGGGATACGCCGTGTCCCCGCGAACCTCGTAGTATATGTCGGTCAGCGAAGAACCAGATCCAGCTGATACAGTGGGCATCAGGATTGTTTCTGAAAGCTATGTATCGTGCAAATGCGCTTGACCACTCTAGGACTTACTTCCCAAGCCAAATCTCCTGCCAGCTCGCGGTGGTTTACAGGTGCAAGAGATACAAACGCACAAAAGCTGTAGTGGATCCCCCGAGACCGGGAAAGGTCTAGGCTGCAAAAAAAGCACTACGCGAGTTCAACAAAGTGTTTGCCATCGAACTTTCGTCATGCTCGATCTGCCAACGTCGCAGGAGTACGTTACGCAAGGTTGCCGCAAGCTTGGCGCTTCGAGCAGGTTTGACTTCTTTGTTCGTGTCTTTTCGTTGTCTGTGCTTCCTCTTCTTTGTTGATTAGACTTCCTAAGGCTTTACGCTCGAAGGCATTAGTGATCTGGTTAAGCATCTTGCGCTAGAGCACGTACTATGATGCAAGCAGCCTCGATCCGTGGCAATAATAGTGCGTGTAATAACTTCAACAGCTGTTACAACTAGACGACTTCGTTCAGGTATAGGCGTTATGCCTCATACTGCGAGGCCTCAGGCCGCAGCGTTGTCCCCAGGGCTCGGTCTTGGTCGCGCTCAGCCAGCACTCACGCGCAACCGAGCCGTCAGACAGCGCATCGACAGAAAGACATGCATTGCTTCCAGCCTGATCACTGCACCAGTTTTGACCGAGCTTATGAAGCTCACACTCAGCCCTAGCAGCGTCACAAACACCAACACCATAGCTGCCGGTGTGTTGGCATGCAACAGAATGTAAGCAACAATGCCACTGCCATGCAGCTTTAGCCTGAACGTGCAGCTTTGTTGCCTGCAGTGTCCCAGGCTGTAGGACCAAATTATCTGGTGTGGTATAGCATTCTCTGTGCTCTGACAGCTTCAGTTGGTACCTGGGTGGTGCACTTCACCAGTTACCTCTGGCACAATGTATTTGAGGGTTACATATTGCAAGAGGAAAGCATGTCCCTCAAGGTATGCTGCTGTGCTTGGCACCACTCAGTCCTACGCGTGTTGGTCAAGTCCTAGCAGCTTATTTCATGCATGCATTTGCATCTTGCTTACATGTGCTGCAAGTGGTGCAGGACGCAACTACTTGGCCACATCTGCAAACAACGTCATCAACTTTCTTCGGCACTTGTGCAGGAGGAGAACCTGATGCATGGGGTAGATGTGACACACAGCCGCTTCTTTGACCAGCCAAAAGTCAAGGAAGCTGTGGCTTTTGCAGCTGAAGCTCACAGGGGACAAGCACGCAAGACCAAAGAGCCATACGTGGCTCACTGCATTGAGACCGCATGCATTGTGGAGGAAGTTCTGGATCTGGCTGAAGATTCAGAGTACATTGCCAGGTGACATGTTATGCCTACACAACCGCATTAGATGGTCTGACGCCATGTGTAGCTCGTTGCCCTTGAGACTGCATGCACTGAGCAAGATGTGGTGGTTCTGCCTCAGACTTTGAACACACCTTCAAGCAACAAACTGCACCAGGGTGATTGTGCTATTTATCTCACAGCCAATGCCTTGACAAGACTCCTCACAGCAATTATACTCTGTCACAACATGCATGGACCGCAAGCACTGTGTTCCACAAAGGATTGCAAAAGCAATCACACATCGCAGGAGTGCATGCTGCCTATGCACATGAATACACATGAATGCACATGCAGATTTCGCCACCTTTGATCTTCCCAGTTTGATGAGATTTCAGCTTGTATTTTTGGGCTTAGCATCTCAGCAGCAAATGACATTGACCAAGCCTAACACCACCTGTCTCTGTCTGAGGTCTGTCTATGTGTCTGTCTGACTGTCTGAAGCTGGCATCAGGTCTCAATGTCCTGCATCCAATCTCCTGCAAGTCTTTCTATTCGTGCTGCAGGGCAGAGTCTGCCATCATTGCTGCACTGCTGCATGACGTGTTGGACGACACATCAGTCAAGGTGCAACAGATTGAGGACCAGTTTGGCACAGAGGTGGCGTCTATGGTGAGCAAAGTTAGTCAGCTGAGCAGCATGAATCAGCTGCTCAGACGCCGCAGGAGACAACTGGTGAGCCCTATTGTGTTGAATAGCAGTTTTCTGCATGGATCCTAGTGAACAGCATGGGCTACAGGGGTATCTAATCACCTTTCATCCCCATGCTTTCACACCTCGATGCCAACGAAGCAATAGGAAGCTGCCTATGCTATGGGCGTTCCTCCTGGGCGCTATGGGCATACACCCAAACTGCTTCAGCATATTATGTTTCATGTGTGTGTATTCTTCCTTTGGACAGCATGTGCTTGTTTGTCTGTTGAGCCAGGAGCCTTGACTTGGTGTTCAAGCTGGACTTGCACACCAATGTAACAACATTGCAACCTGCAGTCCAGCAGGTTGCCTTTGCTTGGGATTTGCATCTGCTCTACAGATCAACCACTGATAGAGCAGTGTTGCACGGTTTGACACACATGCTTGTATAGGCCAGACTGTTGCACTGGCTGCGTGGGTTGTGCTGTGGCTGTGCAACAGAGCAGTGTGGCAGCACTCTGGGCTGTTAGGCTTACTCTGGTGTCACAGCCTGTCCTGCCCCTTGTGTACTATGACCTTTGACAGACTTGCTGAGGTTTTGCTGGGCTTGTTGGCTGGCCAAAGCTTGCAACTTCTGTCACATCTTTCCAGTAGAGGGAGAAACGCCCTAAGAAGTGCCTGGGGACAGCAGAAATGTGCTTCTACTTTCCCCAGGCCTTTCTCAGTTTAGCTTTCCACTGATACATGGCTATCTCTCTAAAAGAGCTTGACGTTTCTCAATCCCAAAGAGCTCTCTGTCCTGCAGTCTGGCAGAAGCCGTGGCATTGGGCTAGGCAAGGAAGAGGAGGAGCAGCTGAGGACCTTCATAGTCAACATGGTGTCGGAGCCGCTGGTGCTGGTCATCAAGTTGGCGGACCGCCTGCACAACATGCGCACCGTCTTCGCCCTGAAGAGGGACAAGCAGAAGGCTGTGGCCACTGAGACGCTGCAGGTGTGGTGCAGCCTGGCAGAGAGACTGGGCATGATGGTCTTGAAGGTACGCTTCTTCTCCTTACATGACCTAGCTGTGGCAGCTGTCAAGAGCTGAAAGAACTTCACACAGGGAGCTGCTCAGGACTGTATGTACTTGGCCTGAGGGGAAGACATGTGTTGAGGGAAGGAAGGAATGAATGAATGAATATACGAGTGAATAAATGAATGAACAAGCGGCTGACCTGTATTTGTTCAGGCTTTATTTGCATGCTCTGCATTTTTTGCATGCTCTGCATTCTTTGCGATGCTGTTTAGTCATTGAGCCGGCAGGCAACCTTGTTGCTTGAGGCAGGTGTGATTTGCTGCATTTCAATGCGTTTGTGTCTGCTGAAGGCAGAGCACGCCATGCAACTCACTGGACTGTACACTGAGCTGTAAGTTGCTTCACTAAAAACCCAGTCTTCTGACAACTTTCTGCTGCCGGGCTTCAAACGTTCAAACTATGTCAGCAGCTTTTGACATGCATGGCTTCAACGATGCTTCAAATCCATCTGGGGCCCACACACCCTCATGTTTTGGCATCAAACTTTTGATGCCAAAACAGGACCTCGTACAGGAGGCTGCTCAGGACTATACATGTGTCAATTGAATGAAATAGATGAGATCAACCACCTCTGCTGTTGCAGGCAGAGCTAGAAGACCTGTGCTTTGCAGTGCTGCATCCGCATGAGTACACAGCCTTGCGCAATGAGCTGGACAGCATCTGGGGCCTGAAACAAGTCACTGATCTGGTCCCAGTCCAAGCAGAAACCCTGCTGAGTCAGGCCATGGCTGGCATCAAGACTGCAGCTGAGATAGCAGCTGCTACACCTGACGCCCCCCAGCCCTGCCTCTCCCCCCCTAGCCCAGTCCCCCGCCCCGCACTGTCAACTCCCTCTGAGGAGCGGTCACAGCAAGCTGCACCTGACAGCCCAGCCACAGCTCCCGCCACTTCAGTTCAAAGCGAACAGCAGCAAAGCGTGCAAAGCGTGGCGGGAGATTTGTACGCGCACTCTGAACGGGGCATGGTGAGAGCAGCAGCGCAAGCCAGGATCAACCCCCGACAGCAGAAGGCCCTGCAGTCTGGGCTGTTGCGGCTCAGCCCCCCTGTGCAGCAGAGGAAAAGCAGTGGGCGGCGCAGTACCGCAGCAGTCTTGGAGCCTCCTGAAGTTGCCACTTCCTCATTTGGCCCTTCTCAGTCTTCTGCATCAGCTTCCCCCTCAGCTTCTGTGCCTCCTGCACTGCTCAAATCACACGATGACATCACATTACCACTTTTAAGATCCAACGATGCCAACAGCCAGAACCTGGATCACTCCCAATCATCTAGTTCATCAGCTGGACCTGCATTCCACAGTCCTGAAGCTGACTCAACCCAGAGCAGTGCAAGGGCCATTGCAAGCAATGCTGAAACTGCCTCGGGCAGCCCCAGTGCTGCTTCAGACGGGCCTGTTAGGGTCATCAGGGGCAGGGCACCTAGGCAAGCCGTGGCGGCCAAGAAGGCAAATGCTGAGAGGCAGAAGTCAGGAAGCAAAGCAGGTCCCAGTGGGAGAGTGACTGCTGATTATTCATTCCTGTCAGCTGATCAGCAACAGGTGAGATGTGCATCAGATCTGGTCGCATGCTTGCTTCGGTGTTCTCATTGCTTGCTGATAGTTGCACACCGACAAGGAAAGGAATGTGGACAAAGACAAGCTGTATCAGCCTGATGGTGCGTGAGCAAATGCTGTTTGAGATTGGAAAGTGCCTTGCTGAAACCTCACAAGTCGGCACATAAGCATGCTTGCTGTGCTGTGAACAGAGCCTGACACAGTAGATGGGTGAGCTACCATGTTGGGTTGAATGTGTCGGCATCAGTATTTGCTATGCAGCACAATAACTGTGTAGACTATAAGAGCATATTGTGTAGCGTGACATGGTATAGTTCAGAGATCAATAGACATGTAGCATGTACAGTTTACAGCATATGCATGTTGGTATAAGCATCTGCAGCAATTGCTTGTGCCTGGCAAAATGTCAGTTTTACTAACCTGCTTTGTGCGCATGACGCATAATCAGGCTGCCAACAAAGACAGGCTGTCTTCCACGCAATAAGCTGCAAATCCCACAAATGCAATCCTGACTGCTGCATGCAGCCCTGTCGCACTGCATGTGCTGTTGCAAGCCAGCATATGCTGTTACATGTTGTCTTCCAATACTGTCACACTGCATCTGCTGTCTCAACCCAGCGTGTGCTGTTGCACTTCGCCTTCTGATGCTGCTGGTCAAGGGTTTGATGTAGTATATCACAAGGTTCTTTGAAATCACATTCCACACACTTTGTGTTCCGATGCTGCAGGTGAGGCAGCTGATGAAGAGATGAATATCAAGAGCAAACTTTTCACACAATGTATATCCCAGACACTTTGAGTTCCAATGCTGCAGGTGAGACGGCTGGTGAAGACAGTCTTGCCGTTCC
>JAABUU010007542.1_pt1 | contig 11136 bp, 11 predicted proteins | sample 5559301 | NCBI WGS metagenome assembly JAABUU01 (sample SAMN10711884, study PRJNA513360) | rock metagenome | isolation source: Antarctica rocks | place: Antarctica: Victoria Land, Richard Nunatak white
CCCAACTCTGGCATTGAGATTCGGATGCGAGCACAGGTACGCGAATCCTTTGAGAGGGTAAGCCCCTGGCGGTACTGTCAGCATCAAAGGCGCAAGCCCAACTATATAGACTGCAGGCTAATTTCCTCACAAAGTGCTCGACGGCTGTCCACAGTGTTTACACAGCCTTCGCTGGCCGTACACTATGGTCGCGACGTTCACCAGACTAGAGTCACGAGAAGAGTAAGCGTAGCTGGCAAACGTAGCTTTTGTGACAGTCTGGCCAAGTCTTTTGAGTGCAGCGCCGTTTCAACTTCGCAGGCATTTCTGCCATTGGGCTCTGTGTGTGCACACGTCCAATGCAGCTTCATATGCTTGTCACTGTCCCTGACTGCAACAGTAGGCTAAATGGTACAGAATGCTGCGCTTGCAGGCGCAGTGTTATATAACACTATACTCGGGGAGTGACATGACTTGGCATGTAAAAAGGGTTTCACAAGTCTTCAGTACATGACCGCAGCTAGCTAGCACCACACCTGCAGCACAGCATCTGCCTGGCATATGATTTGCGTCACTGTGTCAAACTCATTGTTTGTTTTGCACTGCTGTCACCTGTGTTGCTTGCTCTCCAGCTTTATGACAGCATTTTTGGGGCATTTTTGGGCACTTATGTGTGAGCTCTGGCATGCATGACATATTGACCAGTGTCTGCTAGTAGCAGACAATAATGTCGTCACATACAATGCATCTTTGCAAGCAGGCTTGGTGCCTTCCATGTTGCAGAGGCCATTTCATTTGGTAGAATCATTTCATGCACATTTCTGTCACAGCCAGATACGTCCAGCAGAGCTAGCTTGCCACAAGAGTAGACCGCTGCTGTGCCTAGCTTTGCGAGTGGCAGCTTGTCTAACATGTGTTCAAGGCCAGCGGCAGCACACACATGGTGAATGCATCTGCAGCAGCACTGCTGTGACTGATAGGCTGCAAACTGATTTTTATTGCTGCTTGTTGTGACACAGGCCAACGGATGCCATAGCCTGCATGATGCAATCTGCACTAGCCAGGGGCTCCGGAAGGGTGTGTAGCGCTTTAGTGGCCATGCCTCACCATATGCAAGGTTTGCTTTTAACAACGCAGATGTGGATGATGAAGCCGGTGCTCCCAAAATAAGAGCTAAAGACCTGTAATTTTGCTTGTCTGCCTGCGTGTTTGCCTTCGCTCCAGCTGACCTGTTGCAAGTGGAAAGATATTGTGCATGTTCCAAGTGGCTCTTGGTATGGGTCAGGCATATTGCTTGCCTGTGTGCATTGGGTGGGTTCAGCTGCTGCAATAAGGCGCCTCAATTTTCAGTTAGTCAGGACCATGACTGTACAAATCTGCTGTCTGTGCCTTGCTTCAGTTGCAGCTCAGCCAGCAGATACCTGCGGCCCACTGCATCTGACTTGGTGCAAGCATTTGCCAAAGGTTGCAACTATGACCTGCAGCTGCCTTAAAAACTCCATTACTGCTGGCAATCTTGGCCCATGCGCCTGACCTGATTTGATCCCAGTTGTGTGAAAGCAGTGCTGTGCTGCAGGGATTGGCAGAAGGAGGCAAATGTTGCAGGTCATTGGATGTTCTGCGCAATAGCTGTGGCACTTGATGCGCTGTTCTTGAGGTTAGGCTATGGAGGTTTGTGGCATTTTGCCAATCAGACATGCAAACACTATGTTATATCTTGTTGCCTTGTGGAGTGTCAGTGCCACGAATCGTTGGCAACGATGCAGACAGTTTCACACCAATGCCTGTGTTGAGGCTTGCTCTATGTGCAGTTGCATGTATTCCTGCACGAATTTCATGATTCAGCTGACAGCAGATGTTGTAGAGCCTATGGCATACATCTCACATGCCAGGTTGGAGCCTCACCAGCAGCACTCTGCCCGCATGACAATGACACAAGCGACACTAAGTGTCCAAGTCTTGTGAAGTGATCACAGCAAGTGCATGCACCTTCACAAGAAAATGGGCTTTGTGGTGCAGGTCAATTGACGTACCAGACCGCTGTAGCACCTGATGTGGCTGCAGCTATATTGACTCCTGACTCAGTGTACTGGGTCACGCAGCATGAGACATGCGTTGAGGCATAAAGATACTACACGTACGCAACACGTTTCTGATGCTCTGAACCGGCAACTTCTTCGCCTGAGCTTTATTGACATCATTGACATCACCACAGCCTCGGCTGTTGCATTACGCAGAAGCTCGTCTTGCAATTTTGGGACAGCACCGCTGGCTAGCCCCCCTCACTGGGTTGAAGCATTTTCAGGCAATCGGAGATCCGCTGTGCACCGGCTTACTGGCACACATGGGCAACAGATCTATTATGACTGTTTCCATCATTATTGATTGAGAAAAAGTGCGCTGGTTTGAGGACCTTCTTTTTGACACAAACTGTAGCTGCTTGCAACTCTACAGGACTGTTCACAAAGCCAATCATTCAGTTGCCCATTATTCTGGCTATGACACCTGCCAGCTGCCTCGACAGCGTGCACTATCCATGGACGCCGGTTGTCGACTCGTCACCTATCAGCGTGCACTATCCATGGATGCCGACTCGTCACCTGCCAGATGCCTCGACAGCGTGCACTATCCATGGACGCCGGTTGTACAAGGCTTCAGAGCCGATGTTGTCACACTGCAGTCTGGCCGTCATTTGATGGCAAAGCATGCAGCTGGATGTCATCCGCGATAGTAGATGCGCAAAAGCAGCTGCAAGAATGTTCACTGGAGCTGTGCAGTGAAAGGCGTTGATGACCAAAGTGATACCGGTATGACCTAACATCAGCCTTGGGGTGATGCATAAGTCATGCTGCAGAGCTACCAGTCTGGTAGCCCCTCACCAAGCTTGGAACCCTCAAGTATACGAACATCTTTGGCAGTTGCCCATGGGGCAGACGTCTTGACGCATGCCATGCCCGCAGCAACGAATATTAGTATATGATACAATTCAGCATTGTCTGCGCATGCGGTAGAGTCATGTGAAAGAGTGACAGTACCTCTGATCATTATCAATCAATCAATCAATCAATCTACATTTCTCATCAGACTCATCAGAACAGGACTCATCAGGTAAGTCAACAGACAATAATTGGGAAATCAACGTACTAAACGCTCGAGGTGTTCAACAATAAAGCACCCAAGAAATTGCAGTATACTACGTAGCAATGCTGCAATGAAGGAGGGCGCTAGTATCACGACGCCACTTGCTCTATGTGACGTATACACTAACCTAGTTTAACAGAACTTAGAAGCCAAGCTAAAAGTGGACTGGCCAACACAGCTGTGTACATGTGCAGGCTTCTATCGTCCAGATGTGTCAGAACAGACAATTTTTTCCCAATGAGCTTTTCCTTGCTTAGTAATGCTGAAGACATTTAAAGTTTGCCATAAATGGCATGGGCACATGTAACAACGGTGCACATCAGGCCTCCATTTGGTCAATCATAGTCATGTGCAAGGCCGCACAGTCGCTCCCAAGCTGCATGTGCATAACTCAACGCGTGACTCCAGCTGTCCTTAGCCGGATGTCTGCCCCAAATAGCCCCAGAGTGTAGGCTGAGCGGCCACTTGCCTGAATCAGTGAGAAGGGTGTTATACCTGAGATGTGTATGCTGGGCATCTCAGGTATTGCATTGCAGAGTCTGCATTTCCTGATGGCGCCTGGACCTTTTACTACGAAAGGGCTACTCTCCCAGAACCCATTCATCAAAGCAACACCAGCCAAGTCTGTCAAGCCAGCTGTTGGTCAAGCAACACTTTGGTTGTGACAACTTGACATTTGCTGCCATAAATGAAGCTGCAGAGATCAACGTCCAAACTCCATAAGCACTGCGGGCTGGTAGTGCTCTCAAGGCACATATCCTGCACATACACATGTGTACACCTGAAGAAATCACTCATTATATTTTTGCAGTTGCTTCTGTTCACGTATGGGTGGCTAGGTCATGTTTTCAGGATGCCTAATGATAGATTGCCTAAGAAGCTTTTGTTTGGTGAAGTGAAGGGGCTTTGCAAAAGGACAGACGTCCACCTGGCCGCCCTAGGTCTAGCTTCAATGACGTTGCATTACATACTGTCAAAACTGCTGTATTAGTAAGCCTTACAGGGACGCACAAGACTGGAGAGACAAGACTCATCCTGCACATACCTAGGTCATCGTGAGCTGGAAAGCGTTGACTTATTATTATTGTTATGTATGGGTGCTCAAGCCACCTGGACTTGAGTCAAGCCGGCAATTGCACTTGTCATTGAACCTTCTGTGCTACCTTATCACTTCCTGTGAGCCACACACACTAGTGTGTGTGGCTAGTACTAGCAGAAGATCTTCTCTGAAGCCTCTGAGCGCTCTTTCTGGTGCGCAGGGTAGTATCAATAGTAATAAAGTAATAGCAATAGCGATATTGTTCTGCAAGTTATCAGCTTGTGTCCTACCTATGATCTACTCTATGTGATCGGCGACATCTGGTGACCTGCATCAGTGAAGGTGAAGGTAGAGGTGCCCCAGGAACAGGACAACGGCTTTGTTTTCACGCTTGATGCGGGCCTCGGCGTCGTTGCGGCCGTCATCGCCGCAAGATTCCAACATCGGATGCAGCGAGTTTTGCGCTGTGATCGTCTGAAAAGCTTTGAAAGCGTCCAGGCAACGAGTTAAGAGCTGTGACAAGAAGGAGTCGCCTCTGCTCTGCCACATGGCCAGTCCACCACACGTCCTTGGTTAGCATCATTAGCGCTTTTAGCCTCATGTGAATGGTTACGTAAACCCGGAAGTGCAGCAGCAGTTGTGGAACGATTGATGGTCGCCACCTTTGACCCTTCGTACGCGAGACATTGCATCCCGACGGTGTACGTATAAGTTAGAAGCAATAACACTGCTGCAAGTCCTACTCCCGAGGACGGCGATCGCCATTTGGCCAAGGAAGGTTTTCGAGTGGCCTGACCGGCACCGATAATTATAAGGTTTCGTCTTTGAGTCCACTGGCTGAGTTTGCCCGATGTTCCTAAGGGTCGTGTTATTGAAGCGAAAGAGAACACCATGCGCCACGCTTCTGAGGCCGAGCAGACCGACAACGTGCGCTGCTTGTCACGCTTTCCAGTCAACCTACCCCCCTGTTGCCCAGACAATATAGTTTAAACAAGCACTTGTTGACGCCACGATTATGCATCCATGATGCTGCGGTCTATTGTGCCAGGTGGTGCAAGAGTGTATGGGTCTTACAAGAGGTCAAGGGAATTCTCACCCAGCACTCAGGCATTTTGCTGAGTGGCCACTTCAGATTCTAGCAGCATGTGCTCCTTGCAAAGCTGCACAGCTTCTACATTGCTGTTCTCTATCACATGCAGAATACGTGCTTGTCAAGGTGACCTGCCTAATTTTGCTTTTTACAACACTCCAGCTAGCTGGTCACACTGCAGAGCTGCGATTTTGCATGCATACCATCGCTAGCATACCAGCCAAGCAGACCATCTCTGTAGCAAAACACCCAGCAAGGCCTGTTTGCACCGCTGTGAGAACTTGCTGTGTGACTGCAGCTGCTGGATGGGCGACAATACCTACTCAAGGTCCAGAACATCTCCATGGAGCAGAAGTCCCTGCACCAAAAAACTTGGGTACCAAAATCCTGCACGCTGTCAAGCTCTGCCTGACTGTTGTTGGCCCAGTATACGCAATAGCTTTCTGAGCCATACATGATGCTGCATGCGTCACCTCCCTTAGGCAGACTGCAAATTGACTTTGCAGCCACGCGAAACCTACAGCACTGCAGATGTTTGCATTGGGCTCAGTATGTCTTCTGTGGTGTGGTCAGGGACGTTGCGGCTCGCCTGATGGTCAGGCGCAACAGCTGCGTGGCTACAAGCTTTTCATGCAAGTGTACCTGTACATCCCAGAGCGGGGCATTTTTGAGGCAGTACCAGGCATGCCGTATCACCTGCCCAAGCAGATCTGTGAGGCCCAAGATGCACTTCAGCAGATAGACAGAGCAGGTACAAGAGCATCTCGCACAACACCTGCAGCATCTGGCCAGAATGCTGCTGCTGCTTGTTGGCTATCTCTTTTGCACTCATTGCTGAAAAGCACTGAACAGCTTGTCTATGCCTACATGGGGCTGTTGTGTTTCAGGAGCACTAGTCGCATGCTTCCCAAGTCAGGGCTTCTCAAGGCACAGCTTTGTTTGTCGACTGTACAGGCATACATTGGCTGTGTCCCTGACCACATACAGGCTGCAACTACTGCTGTGGTGACAATCAGGACAGACAGACTTTACTTCCTCTGCATGGCATGGTTGGCTTGCACTTCTTCCCTGTTCTCAACTCCAGACCTGCAAGGTTGCCTGGCAGTGCAGGAGGCGATTGGAAGAACTTCAATGCAACTCAGCGGCAGAGGCGGGCAGACATGCTGTGCTTGTACGGCACAACAAAACGCTTGGTGCCGCGCAGCAAGGGCTATGCCGTGACAGGGTCACTGGACAACTCTGTACATGCTCTGTTTGCATTACAAGTAAGTGGGGTTGTCAGGCACAATCCAATTTCACAAACCTGCACCTCATCTCATGTTACTGTCAGTGCGACAACATTTTGCTTGAGAACCCCTGTAGATCCTGAATTGCAAGACTCGACATCATGTGAAATTGCAGACTTGTAACACACAATGACAAGTTCCTGGACAAGTCTTATTTTTTTTAAATTGTACATGTAACACTCACTTGATCAGATATTGGCATGCTGCCCTGGTTGTGAAGGTGTCACAAAATGATATGCCCTGGTCTGGAAGGTCTTACAATGTGTTCAGGAGGTGCTACAATATTGAACATTTACACCAGTACTACAAGTTCTATACTGTGCATGTAGTACAGCTTCAAGCTGAGCTTCAAAAATCACAATAGGGCGGTTACTGTGGTATGGTTGCATTCCCATGCCTGCTTGGACAGCATTCAAGTACCACTGTAGCTTCAACATGCATTTGTGGAAGCGCTACAAACAGGTGTGCATGTGATTGAGAATCATGTTCTGCCCACAGGCTCTGGAATTGATCTATTTGGTCTACCGAGGCCGTTACTTCTACCCAGTTGTGCTGGTCCTCCTGTCAGTCCCCTCCCTGTGGATCCAACTCAAGATTCTGCACTCACAGCACAGCAGAGTCATGGCCCTCATGAATGAGGTGCGCCTGACCCCCATGGTGCAGCAGCAGTGGGTCAGGGCGGCTGCTTCATACCACCTGGTGCCAGGGGACGTAATAGTGTTACAGCGAGGGAGGGCGCTGTGTGACATGGTGGTGCTGAAGGGAGCCTGTCTGGTCATGGAGTCCATGCTCTCAGGAGAGGTGAATACCGAGTCGTGACTCATGAGTCTTGAGTCATACGTCCTGAGACGTGAATGAGTCTTGAGGCAGCAACGGAGCCTGTCGGTCATGGGTCCATGGTCTCAGGAGAAGTGAGTCATGAGTCTTGAGCCATGAGCTTTGTTGCACATACCACGCGGAGCAATCAATGTGATGAGTCTGTATAGTTCTCAAGCCTCATTGCCTGATACTCCCCAGGCGTTTCCAAGTTTACTTTCACACTATGAAAAGACCGTTTTTCTCAAAATGATGACATTTCTGTGCCTCCAAAGAGCTGGCCTAGCTTCACAATGTGCATTGACAATTACTTCCTGGTATTGCAGTTGACTCAAGTGCGCAAAAATGCTTATGTGGCAGAGGCAGGAGAGGAGTACCATCCAGAGAAACAGCGCTCCTGCACCATCTATGCTGGAACTCTGGTGCAGCAGGTTTGCAACTCCCATGCCCATGTACCCTCCCTCTGCTGCTGCTCTTTCCCCTGTTGCTCCTGTTCGCCATCCACTTGTCTGTCTGTCTGTCTGTCTGTCTGTCTGTCTGTGTCTTTGCATCGCATTGCTTTTTTCCGCAGCAGTGCTTCTCCCTCTTCTGCCACCCATTTGCCATGGTGTTCATGGTCCACCTGCATGTCCCTCTGTGCAGCTGATTATCATGTCTCCCTGGTTTAGCCTGTGCCTGCCTCTCTGTCTGTGTCTCTGTGTGTCTGTCTCTTGATGGGCAGCATCTTAAGTACAGCAGCACCACCACCTGGATGCAATAGCCACCCATGGCTGTTATGTCCTTTGTCATGCTGCTGCTGTGCCCTGATTGCACATGTTACTAAACAAGACATCAGACAGGTGTGGAACCCGGAGGATGCTGAAGAAGAGGTGTTGGTGATGGTTTGCCGCACTGGCATGCACACGAGCATGGGCACTATCATCAGGCAGCTGCTCACACCCACCAAAGTCTATAAAGACAAGGAGCCTCTCTTACGAGTAGGCTGTCATTCATGCGCTTTGTTGCATGATACTGTTATATCTGCCACTCTCTGCCACGCAATTTACAGCTTTTCCACTGAGAAGCCTAACATACTTCAACCTCAAATATAGCAATTTTGGCACTGTCTGCCATCAATGCCAAAAGGCATAGTCTGTTGTTTACTTTCCTTTTCTCTGACAGCTTCTGTTCATGTGATCTCTCACATGGCTCTGCATGTGCCCCTGCGCTGCGCAGTCAGGTCATCATCACATTTCTGACCAGCAACACTTTGTCAGTCTGCTCAGTTACCAGGTTCTAGAATTCAGTTCATTTCACTGTGTGCTTTCTGGCAGGCATACATGTCCTGTGTCAGCTTGTGCTCTTGCCTCTATACATATGCCACAGCATTTCAAATGCTTGCATGGGTCTAAAAATGCTTCCTGCATTCATGCGAGCGATAGTGTCACTCCAGATTGCCAGACGTTCTTGAGGGGCTTTATGTTCACAAAGCACAAAGCACATTGCACAAATGGCATTGCCCAAAGCACATTGCAATGGGCTTCATGTCCACAAAGCTCATTGGACAGTGCACCTTGCAATGGGCTTTATGTTCTCAAAGCACATTGCACCAAGCACATTGCACAAGATTAAATTGGGTCGCTGTTCACAAACAAAACATGGCGTTTTGCCTATCTTTTGTATTACATATACATTACTGTCATTTGCACAACTGAATGAAGGAAATGACCCACCCCGGTCTGATTTGACTCCTTTGCTGCCACCCTTTTTTCTCTCAGGCTGTGTTTGACATCAGCAGTACGAGCACTAGTATGCGCATGGCTGCACCCGTCGACCCACTGCTGCTACTCCAATCTGTGCCGCTGTCTCACAAGCTTTGCCTGCTATGCATGACAAGTGACATTCAGTCTGCCTGCAGGACATACGCCGCCTGTACTTCTTCGCTCTGGTCCTGCAATGCTTCATGCTGATCCCCTACATGCTGAAAGCATCACAGCATAACCAATCCACCTCTCAGGTCATCTACCGACTGCTGGACCTGGTCACCTTTGTTGCCCCTCCCGGCGTGCCACTGCTGCTCTTGGTCCTGTCAGCGGTGGCAATGATGCGCCTGCGCAAGCTTGGCCTTGTGTTGCTGCATGGAGAGGTGGTGAAGCAGGGTGCTGCTGTGGATGTGGTTTGCTTTGACAAGACTGGCACCCTCACCCACAGCCTGGTGGGTCACACTCCCCACTTTGTTTGCTCCTTCACTCAAACTCCCTCACTCACACTCACTCACTCACTCACTCACTCACTCACTCACTCACTCAGTCATCCATGGGTGACGCAGGGGTGGCGTGAGGACCATGATGATCACGGGTGACTACCACCACACAGCCATTGCGGTTGCCAAACACGTGGGCATGATCAAGCCTCAAGGCCAAGTGGTTGTCATTGACACAGTTGCGCAAGCAGAGTCAGCTGTTGCTGCTTCTTGTTCTGCCACATCTTGTCTGAAGCACCTGGACACCATCCCAGCTCAGCAGGCCAGTGTTGCAGCTCAGCAGGCCAGTGTTGCAGCTCAGCAGCATGTCACCTGGCAGCCACCTGTCACCAGACTTGTCAGTAAGCTCGTGAGCTGTGTTCAAAATCCTGAAGAGGGACAGGAACAGCAACAGCTTAGTGCAACTGACCAAACTCAGGGTGATGATAGACAGGCTGAGAGTGCAGCTGCTGTTGCTTCTGAGCCTGGAACGCTCCAGCCTCGGCAGCTGTCTGGTCAAGATCGTTCCCCTGCTGAGTTGCGAGTCAAAGTCTTGCTGCATTTTGTCAATCCTCCATACGCCTCCAGACCGGCATCCATACTTATGCCCCCTGGAAACCCTAGGCCTGGGACCCTGGAGGGATTGAGGTTCAATTTGGGCTGCGGGGAACACTGTGACCCATCAGTAGCCCTGAGTGCTATGGCAGAAGGGCAGATGCAGTGTGCAGTGACCGGCAATGCCCTGGAGCGGCTGCTGCAGCTTCCTGACTTGTCTGTAGTAGAGACTGTGATGCGCAGTGCAGTGGTGTTTTCAAGGATGCAGCCACATCAGAAGGGTCAGGTCATGGATCTGCTCGGCATGATGGGCATCCACCAGATGTTCAATGGGCAATCACGCTTCATACCGGTGTGCTGCAACACTAGCTGTTTTGTTTTCATGTTTTCCTGGTGTCTGTCTGTGTGTCTGTCTGTGTGTGTGTCTGTGTGTGTGTCTGTGTGTCTGTGTATTTGCACAGGCAGCTCTGGACCTGTCTGCTTACTTGCAAATGTTTGTCTGTCTTCCTGCTTGCCTGTCTTTTTGAGTCTGGGTGCCTGTGCCTGTGTGCACACAGCAAGGAGGCAGTGTGCATGCCATGCAACCGTGTCTTTGCATTGTGCCTTTCCTGGCAGGCTAAGCTGTACATGGATGTGCAATTCTGCTGCATGCGCTGCAATACAACTGTACGCAAAAGCAAGTGCTGCGTAGATCTGATGTTGCTGCATGCTATGCTAATGTGTGTGACTGCATCACATCAGCACTGTGCTGCATCAATTCACAGACATGACAGACACGACATGCTCTTCAGCAGATGCTGTCTTGCACCCACCACCAGAGAATCAGCTTTACCTTGTAGCAGCAAGCAGCCTACTGATAGTGCACAATCTTTGTGCAACAGCAGCATGCAAGCATTTCGTGCTACTTGCCAAGACCTGACCTCATGTGATGGCTGATTTGTCCTGTGTGTGTGCACTAAACCCCATACTCCACCTTTGGTGTCTTGCTGCACTGGCGTTTGCACTGATG
>JAABUU010007546.1_pt1 | contig 11131 bp, 7 predicted proteins | sample 5559301 | NCBI WGS metagenome assembly JAABUU01 (sample SAMN10711884, study PRJNA513360) | rock metagenome | isolation source: Antarctica rocks | place: Antarctica: Victoria Land, Richard Nunatak white
CGTTGCCTGCATGACAGACAAAGGTTAAGAGACTTCAAGGCTTGAATGAGTGGCAATGCCTTACTTACCTATACCTTCGACCGCTTTCCTCCGAATCAAGAGAATTGACCATATTCCGAGAACCGCATTCGATACACCAAATATAATTGCAAACACTGTATCTATGCTTGGAGTCCATTGAGACGCAGCGGTCGGTTCATGGGAGAATGCATTATCTGGGAGAACATAGAAGTTGGTCATTCTTGTGGCATTGACAATGGCCAGTGCGCTCAATGCGAGCATGGTAACGAAGCTGAATATGAGCTCGATAAAAGAAGCGTAGATAAGAGAAGGCCAGACGGAGTGCCCACAATGTCCTTACATGGAACTTCCTCAATAAATAGCCAACAGCATAGCCACAAGCATCAGTCAGGACACCATAAGATACGTTCTACATGAGTACATATCAGGGCAAATAAGTTGCAGATGGTGCTGTCACGATTCCAGCCCACGGGCTGAAGTCTTCTAGGTAGATCAAAGTTGCTTTTGCAGACGTACGTTGCGTTTCTGCCGAATATATAGAGAATATTCGCGATAGAACCTTTCCAAGCCCATGCTAAGGCGTGGTGATTTGAGCGATCACTTACAGGAGCGGGAAGATTTTAGACCTTCAGCCACCTACTGCACGGTGTACTAGTAGGGTGGTGAGTACCTACCTCACATAGGGTAGTGAGCATGTACCTTAGGGTGGTGAGTACCTAGATGGTTGAGTAGAAAGGCGAGGACCCGCGGGCCGGTTCAAAAATCGCCGATGCAGGGAATCATGCGCGGTTAATATTCCGAATGGGAATGAGGCGGGAGACTACCCGAGTATCCATGTACGGCTAATGGTAACATCTGCCACATAAGGCTGATCAGTGTGATTTTTATTCTTTTCTTTTCTCTTCTTCTTCATTTTAACGTGCTTATGCAGCCAAAGGCTGTGAAGCACAGCATAGATACTATCTACGTATATATATACACATAGAGTCGTACTGACGACGTATGTAGTATGGAAAAGCTCTCTGCGTGAAACAGGCTCTTAGAGCTAAAGAACCACACTGTTGTTTATTCTAGTAGTCGCTGTAACCTGAATCCACTTTCCATACCCAGTCAGATGAGCTCAAGGAAACACTGCTGCAAGCAGCCGACTCAAAATCCTAGACAGTATATCCCGTAGACCAGTTGTACATTGTGCAATCACACCGATAAAATGAGCGACGAAGAGCTATGCCCGAGGTTGCGAGCTGGCCGCGCGAGTAACAGATCCCGGGCTCCGCGTTATCGTAGGTCTATGTATGTGGAAGCTGGCCACTTCGACGTGGGCTTCCGAATTCGCTGTATGACCGACCACCTAGCTGACAGGGCTAGGTGGGCTTTTGGTCTATGTATGTGGAAGCTGGCCACTTCGATGTGGGCTTCCGTTCGTTGTTTGGCCACATGGTCATCTAGCCATGTGGACTTGTTGTTTGTGAGCATCGCGTCGCGATGCTCGGTCTCAATCGACGTGTCGATTTGTCTGTTTGGTAACCTCTAGGCTCTTCTGTAACTAGACAGAAGGTTCGTAGCCAGCACCGCGTACAGGTGGGTTCCATCGCTGGCCGCTGATCAGTGGTGGAGATAGTATCCCAGGTAGCACCCACATGTGGATGGAACCACTCAACTCAGCTTGCTAATCTCTAATCCCAATCAATCACTTGTTGGAGAGTGGAGGCGTTGATAAGGAAGTGTCTCCTGCCGCTCGACCGCTCGACCGCCCAAGCAACCAGCAAAAGATTATCCCAAGGAATGATACATGTTGTTCTCCCCACAGCGTCCAATAAACAACGGCTACTCAGCTTAGAATAATGATAGATTATTCCGCCTATGCAGTCCCAGTCATGCAAGGGTCGTATGGTCACGTTTGAATACGACAGTGGAGTACCTTAGGTACCTTAAGGTATTGTACCTTAGTGTGAGAGAAGCAGAGGTGTTCGTGTGGCTGCGGGGACAAGCACCATACGGTTCGTTTCAAATGTGGTAAGGTACCCTTAACTACTCTAGGTTGTACCTTTAATCTAATCTGTGGGGCACGCCAAGCTGGATAGGAAATACTCGTTGCTTTCCATTCCCTTGTTCCACCGACTCGGTTGTGGCTCATCGGCTCACACCCTCTCGAGCAGGTTTCGACCTGCCTCTTGATCTAGCTGATACAGCTTAAATCCCTGCTGTAGGCCTTGTAGTATCATCGACTCATGTAACTAAAAACCGCAGTCTTGGCTTTATGGGACAGATTCCGCAACTTTTAGTCTATTGAGGCTAACGCCTTCTTAACAAGGGTCCTGCAGATTCCGCGACTTTTAGTGTACTGAGGCTGGCGCCTACTGTCGGTAATCGGCCAATTAGCCCTATGCCAGTAGAACATTCATAAGTCAACCACACCTCTCAAGGTCTGCACTCTGCAGTTGCCCCAGATCGCCTCATTCACTCTACTTTGGTCTTGCGCAATGGAGAAATGACAGTCAACGGCTGGACACACCTCAGTTCGTTGACTCGCCTGGAGGGGTCCCCGGGAATCCCTCTGCTGGTCATCCTTGTTTTAGGACAACCCACCAGCAGTCCAGCCATCACTAAAACCAAACGCGCATAGTGAGTGATGTCGTCTGCACGTAATTTACCTACACAGGCTGACTTGGATACCTTAGCGCTTGAATACACCCGGAAAGAGGTGTTGTTGCAAAGAACCACGGCAGAGATATCAACCCTGGACGCCACGTCGCTGTGCTAGAACTTTTGCCAGGCTCCTTCCGAGCGTTACATCAAACCCAATGGGCTTTGGACCTTAAATCGGAAGATGATATGGTTGGCTACCGTGCGCTTGGTTGTTCGGCAGAATTCGTTGATGAAAGGGACAGATAATTGAGGTTGTCGCTTTCAATTCCGTTCTAGGTCACATTAAGCCAGGATTTCGCGGCATCTCCCCGTATCGAACTCTCTTGGATCGGCATCGATGGCACCATTCGTGCAGCTGCTGTCTTTGGGAAATATCATTCTGTAGTATGAAGGAATGGCCGCTGACACACCCAGGTTTTGGCATCGTACGACGGGACATGGCGCTCGTACTTGGATTTGGGAAGCGGATTGAATCCTACTGCATGAGGCTTTCGCCCACGCCGCCCACCTGCCCACCTGCCCACCTGCCCACGCCTTCGCTGGAATTGGAAGAAGGCTTCCCGTGAACGTGACAAGCATAGCAGATGAAGTATTAAACCCGTGGGTGGGTTCTATATTAGTTCCACAGGACCCCCACCATAATTAGAACATCCGAACCTCGTCTCACTGCTTTCCTGCCATATGACGTTCCTCTAAGATTGACAAAAGGGAAAGTCAAGTATACTAGATATGATGGAATCTACATTAAATCAAGAACCTTTGTATCCTGAGTACCATTATTACTACGACCCTGCCAATTCCAGCCAAACATACCAACAAACCGATTGCGTACCGTCGTCTCATCTCAGGAGCCATGACGGGCAATATTTTACAGAGTCGTCCTCGTTCGAAGGGTCGTCTTATCTCAGCAACGACCAACAAATAGCCTCACAATGTTTCGTCAGCTCCCCCGACCACGCTATCTTACCAGGGGCTGCTTCGGCTCGCTCTAGTCCTACCGGTAAGTAAACCATTTTCCCTCAATCCCCTCGACCAGCATAAAGCTGATCATCAATCGACAGGTCCGTCTGGATATCATTTCGGAGCCATCCCAGAGCCCTACATGGGTCCCTTTCTGGACCCTACCGAAACCCAAACTTTGCGGAGCGGGCACATCACGTCCGAGTGGGGCACTCATCGTACTGACGGCACCAATATTTTTCCAGGGCCAGGGCCGTGGCCCCCTGGGCCGCAACTATTTATTAATTCAACGAATTCTGGTGCAAACCATTCCCTCATATCTCCCAACCCCTCAACCTCCTACATGTACAGCTTGGCAGATGCTTCAGAACATGGTCCAGAGCAAGCCTTGGGGCCTCTCTCGTCAGATGTTTCACTTCCACCGCATAACCGAGGCAATATCCCCGGCGGCTATTCCGTTGCCATTAATCATCAGCGCTTAGCCAGACATCATACCACCAACTTTGAGATAAAATGGTTCTGCACCGTCTGTGGTGACAAGCCGTTCAAGGACAAAGACACCTGGAGGAGACACGAGCGGTGTCACTATCCAGATATCGAGTATGTTTGCTCGCCAAGCGGTCCGGTTCTGTTCACACCGGATGGCGAGAGATGTGCATTTTGCAACGCAGAGTATCCAGACCTCGGGCACCTGGCCGGTCACAAGGCCCAGTCGTGCTATGAAAAGAAAGAAAAGTGGGCGCGCAAGGACACCTTTGTCAGGCATCTCAGAGCCCAGCATGGCGTACCTGACGCTAGCAGGCGAGCCGAGATGTGGAGCAACAAACCTCCTGCACGGGTTCTAGGTTGCGGGTTCTGTGTCATGAGTTTCAACAATACCACTAGCCGGTCGTCGCATATTGCACAACATATGGAGGATGGCTATACCACGGCAGACTGGGACCGCTGTAACGTGGTTCGTAGTCTGCTTTCCCAACCCCGTGTCGCATTGGATTGGCAAGCTGTTCTGCGTGAATATGTTGGTGAACAACACCCCCTAACCATAACGTGGTCAAATGAGATCGCGTCAGGCTTACAGAAGCGGTTAGAAGATGGAGAAGAAAGCGGGCAAGAGCTTGCACTGGCTGCCATCTACCAGAGCTCTCTGTATGTCGTCGAGAATCCCTCCACAACTAGCAGGGATGAACCTGGGAACGGTAGCGGCTCTTACCACCACGACATCTCCACGATGAACCAATTCTTAATGGTTGGCGCACAAGTTCATGGCTATAACTATTTTGCCGAGTCAGCAGGCGATTACGATCTCTCGTGAAGTGTGGCTATGCTATTTTTCTCGGAATTGGCATTCGTCTTACTGTGGACTCTTGATAACGTTTCCTAAGTTTTACTGTTTATTGTCGAAGAAGAAGCAGTGATGTTGTCGGTTGTGCTTTCGAAGCTACACACTTTAAGCTATATAACGATAACGAAACATAAACGATTTTACAATTCTATTTACATATATCAGGCGTAATGCTCTGAAACCTTTTCAGTCACTAACGCTTGACTTGTAACCAAATCACAGCTCACACCTTCGTAGTTTGGGAACGGGCTCGGGGAGAATTGGTTTGGCTCAACTGGCCCTGAGAGCCCTAAACGGTTCAGGCCTCACCGTGCCTACCTTATTCAGTAATGGCCTGCGCCGGCTCAGCGCACTCTACGACCCTGGTACCTACCTCAGCGCTTGTAGAGCCAATTAGGCCAAATCGATTAGCCATCCTACCGAGCATTACTCCGAGTGCCAACCCCTACTCGCCCATCTTAGCTACTCGCCTCACCTACCTCCTGGCTCAAACAAACAACGCTCCATAAACATGCTTTCACAACACGCCCAAGAACAAGCTTCACACATAGCACGCGTCATTTCTTCCTCGACCCTGACTTTATAGTATGTGTTCATATACTCGTATACTCGATGGCTAAATCCATCACATTGACTTTATAGTCTAGTCATAGTCAAAGCAATCGAGTTTCGCTTCATACATGTATGCTGGATAGGTACTTACATAGCCAAGGCATTTAAATATATATGCTTTCCATAACATTGCTGCTTCGCTGTATCACGCGTTCGTTTATTTCTTAGCCTCCTGCTTCGTAGTACATACACATGCATCTTATGATACATACACGCGACTTAGCTGTATAGAAAACAGTCAAATAATCAACCAAGGTACTCACCCGCCGCGTCGTCATACATACCTTATGTTCGCAAAGCCCTATCGAGTGCTATGTAAGGTATAACAAACTCGCTTCTACAGTACAGTCCAGTCCCAAAATTTCAGTTTTACCAAGCAGACGGCAGCTACTCAGCCACCCCGACCATGCCAGCTGCTCTCTTCTCACGAACGATCAGCCAGCCAGCCAGCCAGCCAGCCAACTTCACTACAACAGAGCTATGTACCTACCTACCTACCTACCTACCTACCTACCTAACTGCCCGCGCCCCTTCCCCCCCCCCCTTTTTTATATATATATATCTTTATCTAAACCGCACAACCAGCAAAAAACCTTCATCCATCCATAGCAATACCTCATGTTTTCATGTTTTGTACACTCCACCCTTCTTTTCTCTTTCTCTCTCTCTCTCACTCTCTAACTCTTACTCCCGGTCCCCTGTATATTCATTAAAGGCTAAAACACCTTTTTTTCCCCGAAAAGAAGCAAGGGATTAGAGGAGGGGGTAGTGTGTGTGTATGGTTGAAATTCGGAGGTTTTTTTTGGGGGGGGGGGGGGAGGAGAGGGTGAGGGTGGGGAGGAGGGTGAGGGTGTGATGGTGTGCGTGTATAGGTTAGAAGGGGGAGGGTTGCCACAGGATTACGGTTTTGGGGAGACGGGGTTTGGCATGGGATTCGGGGGTTTTTTAAAGGGGGGGTGCTGAGGTGGGGGAGTGGGCTGTGCGATTTGGGGAAGGGATGAGGCGAGGGCGAGGGTGAGAAGGAAAAAACGACCTCTTGCGAACGTGAGAATAGTAGAATCGAACGAGACAGCTTCGTCCGCCCCTAATAAACCCTTCGGAGTCCAACCCAACCCAATCCAACCCAACCTCCTTTATTTAAAGCAAAAACCGCTCTTTTTTTCTTAAATACCGAAGAAAATCTAGATGTGACTATAAAAAGGTGTAGATATATGTATATATATATATATTGAAATCTATATACATAGCCGCGGGGCGGGGGAAATCGAAACAAGAGGATTCGTGATACACAGACCAAGGCTCTCATCCCGATCTCCTGGGAGTTTTCTGTAATAGGTTCGTTACTCAGCCGGATTTGGGCTGAGATGCGCTGGATGGGGGCATTACGCGCGTGTGTGATAGGGTTGCGGTTACGGAGTAGAGTGCCCGCCATTCTAGCTGACCGGTCTTACGTGCTTCCCAGGAAGGCAGAGAGGGCTCGACCTAGGTGCTCCTTCACGCGAAACGCATCTGAAGAAGTATACACACACACACTCTCTCTCTCTCTCTCACGAAGCATGCACACACCGCGTCTCCCCGCCCTCGCTCCCCTCCAAACTACCCTCTTCGACCGCGAAGCTAATGTCCTGCTTGATCATCAACGCCGGCTCAGCCCTGACGCCGTTGATATGCTCCTGGCTCTGGCTCCGTACGTCTGTCCCACGGCCATAATTTTGCATGTCAAAGCCGGCCATCTCGTTCCCTCCGCGCCCGCCGCCGCCGCCGCCGCCGATTGGCCCCCAGGCCCGCCGCACGTGCGAAACTTCGTTGGAGCTTTTCTTCTCGCCGAAACCCCAGGAGCGCAGGGCGGGGAAGACGTCGCGGAGCATGGTCCACAGCGCCGGGAGGTTGGTGACGTAGACGGAGACGGAGGCCTCGCGGAAGTACCAGTTGAGGTAGACGTAGGAGATCAAGCTAGGGACGAGGCAGTAGATTTTGGTGATGATGGCGGCGACGATGACGAAGATGCCCATACCGAAGACGACGAGGAGGACGGCTTTTTGCTGGAGGGGGATGCGGACGCTGAGGAGGAGGGGAAGGCCGATGAGGAGAATGAGGATGTCGGTGGAGGTGTTGAAGATGCATTCGGTGATTTCGTAGTATTGGTAGGTGGAGCATTGGGCTGGATGCCGGGGTAAGTGTTAGTGGGTGTTATGGTATTGGGAAAATCGGGAGTTAGGGAATGGGAGGGCCCAGTTTAGGAAGAAGCACCAGGGCCTCAAGGAAGTCATGGGACCATGAGCGGTATAGTCTTGGGAATGCCTCAGTCGCTTATGGCCCTACAACTTTTGTAGGACCATGGTGAAAGCGGAGGGAACTTACGATCCGAGGCTGGGACAGCCCAGTATTGTTGAAAGGGCCGGCAGGCGAGGAAGAGGCAGAGTTGGGTTCCGACAAAGCTGAGGCCAACCCAGACGAAAAGGGCGTTGATGGATTTCTTTTGTGATAATCCGTTCCTGTTGATCGGCTACAGGTCAGTACGGGCTTTAGATTTGTGAAGACTGATCGAGATGATGTTCCGTTGAGCCAAGAGAACAACTCCAAGAGAACTCGATGAAGATGTTCAGACGGTGTTTTGAAGGAGAAGCAATATACGTTAATCGTCGGTATATGAACAACATGCAAAGCTTCAGACTCCAAATGGTGATGATCATGCCTTGTTCCGACACCAACACCCATTTGCTCCCTTCCATTCTTTCCTTGACCGTTTGTGGGGTCAAGCTCGCTTCGTCCTCGGGGGCCATGAAATTCGAACCTCCACCAGCAATCATCTTGTTGATGGAAACCGCCAGCAGCGTGTACCAAAACGTAGCGTTGACCATGATATAGTCATCGGCTTGGAGTTTGGTGATTCCCAGCTTCCTCACGCGTGATATGCTAGACGGTCGATGATCAACAAGAGCCCAGCGCATAGAAGCGGCAAAGACTCACAGACGAACGAAAATGACGAGTAGGCCAAAGCCGTATAAAGTCCATGTTTCCCTGGGAAACTTTTCGTTGAACGAAAGACCCATCATGAGGAATTCAGAGTCGTGTGTCCACCGATTACGGGACACCACACACTATGGTGAAGAACAGCGCAAGAGAGGAGAAAAGCAGCAAGTGACTCTCTCGTCAACAACGTTCACTTATCCGCACTACTTGATTCCTTCATGGAGGGGAGGCGAGCATAAGGGAATCATCTGTGCGTCAGGGCTGATCAAGTCACCAACGCTGAACGAACTCTTCACGTGCAAATTGCAACTGGGAGTTTGAGATAAGACTAGGTCAGGTCAACTTTGGATCTGGTACAGCGCCACCAGGCGAAGGCGTTGAGCAAATGACCGAAAGTGGAAAATCTGGAAGATGGGGCTTGCCCTCGAATCTCGCTTGCACATCAATGATTGGTTCGGCCATCCTTCCGTTCCTGAATCCCGCTTGCTGGGCTCCAGTACTCCTTATCCAGACAAAGGTACCTGGGTTGATATTGTTCTCGATCGCTCGGGCAATTATTCGGCGCTACAGTCCTTGCGGGCTAGAACCCGATTGAGACGAAACGGAAAAACTTGAGCGGGACGACTCGGCTATCATGAATATTAATTGCGATTCCCTTGGATATAAAAGTGAAAGTAGCGCACAGTCCTTGCGCTTCCGGAAGTTCTACGACTACGCAGTATGGCCCGTGCAACGTCGTGAAAGCGAGTAGGAAAGGTCGCAATGCTAAGTAGTACCGAGTACCTTGGTGTAAGTAAAGTAAAGTAAAGTAGTACGAGTAGAGTAATGATAGACTAAAGCACGTTAATTGGAATTGATTCCTGGGCCTGGGTTTGGTACCTTGAGGTAACCCATCGGAGTTTTTCAAGTACGATACCCTAGATGTTTCAGACTCCAAGGACCTCTTGGCCATCCAGACGGGGATAATCGGGTGGCACACAGGAAAGCATGATATATGGAGATCTTTCCTTCCTTCCGAGAGAACCATGGTCAACCAATTTGGCCCACTGGTACAGAGTAGTAAGATATACTGATTAGAGATGATCGGCCCCGGATGGAATCGTTGGATCTTGGACCCAGTACTTTAGGCTGGCAGTATCTTGGTCCTTAGATCGCTGTGCGCTCCGAGGTACGGAATCAAAACAACGATAATATCAAAACCCGTCTTATCCGTTAACCTCACTGCTCCAATTACGGGATGTGGCCGATTCGTGGCTTCGCCCGTAAGCCCATCAGGACGAGCAAGTCCAGTTCGTGGAGATGATTCCTCGACGGCTGGTTACGCAGGCTCGTCCCGGTTCCGCACTATTAAGCCGGCCAGTTGGTAGGGCTGGCTTTCTTCGTTCTATTCACTACCAATTGACTGCCGTGAAGCTTGGTGGAAAGAAAACGTCGAATGTTGCAGATTATTGTCTAACGGATTGACGTTGAGTAAGGTACATACCTTATGACCTGCAGTCGCCATTCCCGTTATCGATCTCATGCTGCATACTATCAAATCTGGGGTGCATGAAATTGCGTGCTCCTCTACAGTACTCTATTCCTGGGTTTGAGACTAACGCGATAAGGAGCCGTGATCTCATTCGTTGAATTAAGCTTTAGGTCCCCCCACGAAAATATTCCACTTTTCGCTTACTCCGTCTGGAGTACTCCGTACTTAACCACCACTACCTTACCTACGTAGATTCAACTACGGTATGGCAGAGTTCTTTTGACGTGCACACGTATCTTTTCTGGGCTTAATTCATTTACCGTACTCCGTACCTAGTAAGGTACTTTACTAGGTAGTAAAGTACCTTACTGTCCAGGTGCAAGGAGAGACCTCGTTGTTGGAGTGATTCCCCCCCCCCCAAAAAATCACTGCGGGGAGGGGTATTTGGCTTCCGCGCGGTGGGGGCACGGCATCGTCTGCACTTGCCAGGTCCCGGCTTGTCCTCGGCAGATCGACTCCACTTCGGCCAAAAGTAAGGCGATAAAGTCGGTTAGGATCGCTATTCTAGTCATGGGACGCGGCAATTCCAAACACGTGATATCTCAGATCAACATGCATATACAGTATACCTACCGTACTGTATGTACCGTAGTGTACCAAAGAATCAACAATCTAGGCCCTGGCCGACCCTGAAGATTTGCTGGTGCTGGATGCTCTGCAGAGTACAGTAGGTACCGGTGATGATGCCCCATCCACCCCTACTCGAGGCCAATCGAGCCATGATAACGATCATCCTGGTCGGTGATCGCCAATTTCAACTGGTTCCCTCCACGATCCCCACATGGCGAAACAAAAGCAATCAATTCTCGGGGCTCTTCCCGTGCACGCTGCAGGCCAATCCGTTGCCATGTCGCTCCCCCGATAACCTTCCAGCAACATTTCTTTCCCCGACCCCCAATGCGAGTTCTGTGCGCCTGAGAGGAGTAACCGAGTACCTGCATATCATCGCAAGTGACCAGGAAAGGGCGTAAGGATGGAAGTGGTCAAGGACAACAAAGCCGTTGAGACAGGCGTGTTGGAGAAGGCGTCGGGTCCGTCGTCGG
>JAABUU010007551.1_pt1 | contig 11128 bp, 12 predicted proteins | sample 5559301 | NCBI WGS metagenome assembly JAABUU01 (sample SAMN10711884, study PRJNA513360) | rock metagenome | isolation source: Antarctica rocks | place: Antarctica: Victoria Land, Richard Nunatak white
GGCCGTCCGGCAACCGTTCTCCCGTTGTGCCATCAGCACCATGCACGCCGCCACCGCCAATCCTGCCGTCGCCGTCCCGCTCGGCCACGATGTGGCGCTGATGCTGGCTCCGGGCCGATGATAGGCATAGATGGGATCGCCGAGCACCCGCCTGAGCACTTCGTTGCTGGCGGCCGCACCGAGCAGGATGAAGGCCGCCGTCGCCGCCAGGCGCGGCTCTCGCCGCCGCCGCGCGCGAAGCGCGATGGTGAGGAGGATCAGGGCATAGACCACCGGGTTGGCCACCAGGGTGACCAGCTCGGCCGTGATTCCGAGTCCCCCTTCGGATCGAAGGTGGGCAAACGCCCTCAGAGCCCCTGTGTCCTGGGGACGCGCCCCAGTACCGCCCCGGGCGGTCAGGGCCACGCCCACGAGTCCCAGGGTGCACAGCGCCCCGCTGGCCAGCCCCCGAAAACCGCTGATCAGGGCCCGGACCGCGCCGACGCAACGGCGCGCATCCGCTTGGCAGCTGAAGCTCGGTGGGCCCGTGAGACGCGCCGCGCGGAGGCACGGTGAGTCCGATGCCGGGTAGCCGACCGCGACCCACAGCCTCCGTGAGACTTCGAGCTCTGAGCCGGGCACGCCGGGTGCTGGGCCAGCAACGCGTAGACCTGCACCATGGCCGCCTGGTCGAGCAGCTCGGTGCTTCCACCGGGGCCCGCGAGGAACAGGCCGCTGGTCTCATCGCGGATGTTGCTCCACGCATCGTCGGCGTATCCCTGGACGAAGCGCTGATAGCGCGGATCTCCACTGACCGTGCCGAGGATCAGCAGGTTCCTGATGTAGATGGCGTTGAACCAGGTGGGCTGCTGAGCCAGTTGCGGCGCCCCGAAGCGAGCCATGGCCGTACGCGCCGTCGCCTGCGCCTGGCGCAGGTAGAGCGGGTCGTGGGTGGCCTGAGAGAGGGCGGCCCCGGCGCCGATCATGGAGCCCTGGTTATAGGTCCATTCGCTGGGATCGATGCTGCCGCCGGGGGTGATGTGATCGGCGTAGAGGCCGTCGGCCTGAAGCAGGCACCCTCGTACCCAGTCATACATCTGCACGGCGAACTGAAGGTAGGCGCTGCGGCCGGTGGCCATGTAGAGCTGGGCCCCCAGCGCCGCGCCGGGAGCATTGCTGACGGTGTTGCGATCGCCGTCGGCACCGGTGTTATGCCACACCACCCCACCGGGGCAGTTCGGATTATTGGCCGGGTTCCACTGGGTCATGATCAGGCTCATGAGCTGCTCGGCTCCGGCGAGCTGGGCGGCCTGATGGTCAAGCTGGTAGCTGCGCAGGAGCTCGGTGGCGATCCACTCGTTGTCATCGTTGAAGCGGGTGTCGCCCCGGCCGATCGGTGGGGCCGGCTCAGCGGTGTACCCCGCCGGAGCGGGATCGACGGTGTCGGCGTAGTCCTGCAGGCCCCGCAGGCGCGCAGTGACATCACTGCGGTACCTGGTCCCCGACTGAGGCAGGGAAGCGACCGAAATGGTGGCGGCCATGGCCTGGGAGTAGGGCCAGGCGTCTGCGTAGGGGCTGCCCTTGTAGAGACCCCTGGAGGGAAGGTAGTAGGCGCGCTGCATGGCGGCGTAGGAGTCCAGAGCACGCTGCTCGTTGACCGACCGCACCGGGGGGCGGCTGGTGGGGCGAGCCGGGGTAGCCCGGGCCGAGCGTGCAGGCGATGGCGCCGCTGAGCGCGGAGGCGATGCCTGGGCGGCCAGCCCCGGGGTCGCGCCCAGGCTGAGGCAGGTCAGCAGAGCGAAGCACGAGATGAGCGTTCGAGAGGGCATGTGGAAGGGCATTATGGGTGTAACCCAGATCCAGGGCTCTGGTAGCACAGCGTCTACACGCCAACTACCTGCATGGCTGCTGCAGGTGGGCTGTCCGAACGGGTCCCAGGGGACTCTCTCGAAGGCATATCGCGCTCCGATGAGCGGCCCGGCGTGTTGTGACGGCCAAGTCGTGCCCGGCAGGCAGGGTCGTTCACGTTCACGCCCAGGTCCGGGAGGCAGACGCAGGCCCCCGTACCCACTTTTCCACCTCAGGCGCAAACCCAAAGGAGTCCCGCGATGTCCCATCACCGCCGCTACGGCAATCCCTTGACGGCACTGGCGATCATGGCCACGCTGGCCTTGGCAGTCGCAGCCCTGGCTGGTGGCGGGCACTCTGGATTGCACAGCATGGCCACCGCGGCCACCGTGGCCGCGGTGGGACGCCCGGCGCCCACCCACAGCGCGCAGCCGCGGTGTCAGACCGTCCACACCGGTCGACGCACCGTGCGCCGGTGTGAGATCGCCGGCCCGCGGGGGCCGCGGGGGCCGCGGGGCCCGCGCGGGCTGACCGGAGCATCGGGCGTGCGTGGGCCCCGGGGCTTTCTCGGACCGCGGGGAGGCAGCGGACCACGCGGGCGCCGCGGCACGACCGGAGCTCCGGGCCCCGCCGGCCCGGCGGGGCCCGGACCGGCGGGCGCACCCGGTCCTCAGGGCCCCCCGGGCAGCGCCCGGGCCTACGCAGTGGTGGATCCCACCACCGTCACTCCGATCGCCTCCGCGACCGGACTGGTCGCGGCCCAGAGCCTCAACTTCACCACTGTGCGCCGTGTCTCGACCGGCGTCTACTGCCTGGCGGTGGCGGGCACCATCAATCCTGGCGCCGAGCCGGCCGCGGTATCGGGAGATCTGGGCAACAGCACGACGGGCAGCGTGCCCCTGGCCGATCTCAACGCCAAACGGACCGACTGTCAGGCCAACGAGTTTGAGGTGCAGGCCTACGACGCCCGTGCCGGCACCTCGCTGAGCAATACGGCGGCGTTTACGATCGTGGTGCCCTAGTGGCCTTCAAGGAAGGCGATGTCGCGTGGTCGCCTGGTCTAACGCGTGGGCGGCGATGATCAGCCCCACATGGCTGAAGGCCTGAGGGGTGTTACCCAGCTGCTCGCCGTTGCGCGTGTCGATCTCCTCGGCGAGCAGCCCCACGTCGTTGGTGTAGGCGGTGACCCGATCAAAGAGCTCCGCGGCACGCGTGACCTCACCCAGCTGAGCCAGACAGGCGACGAGCCAGAACGAGCAGATGACGAACGTCCCCTCCTCGCCGCTCAGACCGTCCGCGTTGGCTCCCGCGTCACTGCGGTAGCGAACCACGAGCCCGTCGTCAGTGAGATCGGACGCGATGGCGTCGATGGTCGCGCGCATGCGCGGGTCGCTGGCGGGCAGAAAGCCGACCAGCGCCATCAGCAGCGCGGCAGCGTCGAGCTCGTCTGAGTCAAAGCTCTGGACGTAGGCACCGCGGCGCTCGCTGAAGCCCCGCTGGAGTACCTCTGCGCGCAGGGTATCGCGCTCAGAGCTCCACGCCTGCGCCTTGGCGTAGGTGCCGAGATCGGGCGCCAGGCGGACCGCGCGGTCCAGGGCGACCCAGCACAGCACCTTCGACGAAAGGTGGTGCAGCGGCTGGCCCCGCATCTCCCACATCCCCGCGTCGGGCTCGCGCCAGTGGCGCGCTGCGGCGTCGGCCAGCTGGGCCGAGAAGTGCTGGATCTCGGGGTGCAGAGGCCCGAGGTTGGTGCGGTAGAGGTGCAGGGCGCTGAGCAGCTCGCCGTAGACGTCATGCTGGGTCTGGCGCCAGGCACCGTTTCCCACCCGCACGGGGCGCGAATGACGCCAGCCCGGTAGGTGGTCGAGCTCGCGCTCGGAGAGGTCGTGCTCACCGGCGACCCCATACATGATCTGAAGCGAACGCTCCAGCCCCTGACCGCCGCCCGCCGAGCTCGTCATGAACGAGACGAAGTTCTCAGCCTCGTCAGAGCAGGCGCCGACATAGAGGGCCTCGAGCGTCAGGCTGGCGTCGCGGATCCAGGCGTAACGGTAGTCCCAATTGCGCTCCCCTCCCGCCGTCTCGGGCAGTGAGCTTGTGGCCGCGGCCACGATCGCGCCCGTCGGTCGATAGGTCAGCCCTTTGAGGACGCGAGCGCTGAAGCGCACGAGGTCGCGTCGAGGACCGTCATAGACATCGTGCTCGGCCTCCCACGAGCGCCAGGCCTCACCGACGTCCTGCAATCGGGTGGCCACCGCCGCGGGCGGGGTCGAGCTCGCCACCGTGGCGCCAGGAACCACCCAGCGTAGGGAGAAGCCAACCTGCTGGCCCGCAGTCACCCTCGGCCGCGCGTGCAGGGTGCTGTCGACGACGCAGACCTCGGCGTTGGTGCGCATGACGAAGGCGTTGGGGCCTCCGAAGGTGCGGACGCCGTCGTCGGTGGCCCTGAGCAGCGGCTCCACCAACCCGTACTCCGGACGCGCCGCCAGCACGACGTCGAGCTCAACCGTTCCTCTGTCTCCTTCGAGCAGGCGCAGCAGCTCGTGCGGCGCGTCCAGCCCCAGGTCGTGTCCGCGTTGTCCGTGGGCCACGGCCAGAGCGTCGAGGAGGCGCACGGAGCCAGCGTCGGTGGTGAACGTCGTCTCCAGGACGAGCGTGCTCGGCAGGTAGCGACGCGTGACCTCATAGGGCGCCACCGGCTCGATCGACCAGTGCCCGGCGTCTGGACCGAGCAGACGACAGAAGAGCGCCGGGCTGTCAAAGCGCGGCACGCAGAGCCAGTCGATGGATCCATCGCTGCCCACCAGAGCGGCGGAGTTGCAATCTGAGAGCATCGCGTAGGCGGCGATGGGCAGGGAGCCGAACTCATCGCGCCGAGGAGCGCTCCTCGCCGACGCGCTCGTCGGCTCAGGCGGCATGGTTCTCAAAGCGCCCGCCCGGCCACGGGGCCCCGGCGGTGCGCTCGATCAGGGGACCGGCGGGGGCGGGTACCGCGCTGAACAGGCCGGTGGTGATCACCGTCGCGGCGAACAGGCGCGCAAAGGGATCGTCATCGAAATGCCCGGGATGGGTGGCCACGGTGACCGCACCCGCGCAGTAGACGCCGTCCAGGCGCAACGTCGAGAGGCAGACCAGGCTGTCACCGAGCAGCGGTATCCACCAGGCCAGGGCGTCGCGACGGGCCTGCTGGACCTCGGGCTGGTCGAATGGCAACCGCGCCGTGTCGGGCACCCCGGCGCAGACGCTGGCAAAGCACCCGGAGATGGGCTGGCCCTCCAGGCAGCGGCGGTCGATGCCCAGGCGCCGGGCACCATCGCGCGCGTGGAGCCCCAGTCGGGCTCCGTCCCAGAACACCTCGCGGTAGGGGGTGTCGCTCACCTGACGGGATCCCAGTCGGAGCGCAACTGGCGCGTGATCGCCCGCATGTCGGCGCGCAGCTCCTCGGCCGTGGCACGACCCCAGTACCAGTAGCCGTTATAGGCGCGATGGATGGTCAGGTCGGGAGCCAGGGTGAAAGCGGCGGGCCGGTAGGGGGCGTGCACGGTGTCTGAGGACTCAAGCAGCCCGAGTCGATCGATCCATGCCCGGCGGGCGTCCGACAAAAAGGCAAAGCGGGCGCCCAGGCCGGCTCGAAACGCCGACTGGACCTCGGGCTCATCGACGGTGACGACCACGATCTGGGAGTAGGCCACCTCAAACTCGTCCTGGAGCCTTACCAGCTCGCGTAGGTAGCGCTGCTCCTTGGGACACCACCAGCCGCGCGCGGTGAACAGGGCCAGGGGATTGGCCGCGGCGAGCTCTGTGAGGCTCCTCATCCGCCCGGTGTGATCGGGCAGCTCGAGGTCGGGGAAGCGTGCACGAGCCTGACCGCGGTGGCGTTGCCGTCGGGCATGGCTCTCAGACCCCGCCCACGACCAAACGGTTTTCAATGGGAGAGGGTAGGTTTGGTGCAGATGAGGGGTCCTCTGCACCGTCTGGGCTTTCGGCGCGACCACCGTTGGGTGCAGCCGCACACCTCCGACTATCTCGACGACGACCTGCGCCCGGACGAGCGCGCGCGCCTGGAGGGCCATGTGGATGACTGCCCCGAGTGCCGTGAGCTCTTGCGCAGCCTGCACGCGATCGTCAACGCGCTGGGGACGATGCGCGGAGACGAGGGTGAGCTCATGGCCGACACGGTGCTGGCCTCCGTGCGCAGCCGTGTCAACGAGACCCCAGGAGACGAGGCGTGACGAGCGTATCCGGCGATCGCGCCGACGACGACGAGGCGCTTGTCGAGCGCGCGCGCCATGGAGATATGGGGGCCTTCGAGGAGCTCGTGATGCGCTACGCCGACCGCCTCATGGCATCGCTTCGCCGCTTCGGTCTGGATCAGGCCGAAGCTCAGGAGGTGGCCCAGGAGGCGTTCTTGCGCGCCTGGCGCTCGCTGGCGCGCTTCGAGGGCCGGTCGAGCTTCTTCACCTGGCTTTACCGCATCGGCTTCAACGAGGCCCAGCGCCGCCTTGCGCGCCGGCCCCCTGCCGGAGCCTTCCTATCCAGTGAGCTTGCGCCGGTGGACGACGTACCAGACGCTCGTCCGGGCCCGGCGGCACGCGCTGAGAACGACGAGCTGCGCACGGCCCTGGGTCAGGCGCTTCGCCAACTGCCCGTAGACCTACGCGCCCCGGTGGTGCTGCGTGACGTGGAAGGGCTCTCCACCCGCCAGGCGGCCGCTGTGCTCGAGCTCGGTGAGCCGGCGTTCAAGAGCCGGCTGCACCGGGGGCGAATGGCCCTGCGCGAATTGCTTGCACCGTGGATCGCGGCGACCTGAACCGTTTGCGCCCCCGCCGGATCTGGTATCACATGAACCGGCAAAGGAGCGACATGGAAACGCGCATGGACAAGACCGACGAGCAGTGGCGCGAGGAGCTGACCCCCGCCCAGTATGAGGTGCTCAGGCGCAAGGGCACCGAGCGGCCGTTCTCCGGTGGTTACGTGCACACCAAGGACGACGGCATGTACCGCTGCGCCGCCTGCTCTGCGGAGCTCTTCTCCTCTGACACCAAGTTTGACTCCGGCACCGGCTGGCCAAGCTTCACTGATCCCGCCGTGCGCGAGAACATCGAGCTGCACTCCGACCGCAGCCTGTTCATGCGACGTACCGAGGTGACCTGCGCCACCTGCGGCGGTCACCTCGGCCACGTCTTCGACGACGGGCCCGGCGGCGCCAGCCGCTACTGCATCAACTCGGCCGCGCTCCAGCTCGATGTCGCCCGCCCTGCGGAGTGATCAGCGCTCTCGAGCTCTACGCCACCGCCCTCGCCGCCCCCAATCCCGCCGACATGTGCCTTCGCGTGCGCGGCGGACCGACTCTGCGCGTGCCGCTGCAGCGCTGGCTGGGTCCAACCACCCCTGCTGACGAGTCGGTGCTCGACCGCGCTCGGGGGCCGGTGATCGACCTGGGCTGCGGGCCCGGCCGTCATCTGCACGGACTCGCGCGCCGGGGGGTCTTCGCTCTGGGGGTCGACATCTCCCCCGCCGCGGTGGAGCTGGCCCGCACCCGAGGCGCCACCGCCATCCAGGCCTCGGTCTTCGACGAACTGCCCGGGGCCGGTCGTTGGCGCACCGCGCTGCTGCTGGACGGCAACATCGGCATCGGCGGCCAGCCGGCAAGCCTGCTGCGACGTCTTCGCCGTCAGCTCTCCGATGACGGTGAGATCCTCATCGAGCTCGAGGCTCCGTCGGTGATCAGCGAGACCGTCGAAGTGCGCATCGAAGACGACGGCGAGAGCAGTGACTGGCTCAGCTGGGCGCGGGTGGGAGCCGGTGGCGTCGATCGCCTGGCCGCCGAGGCTGGCCTCACCGTGAGCGAGCGCTGGCATCAGGACGGGCGCTGGTTCGTGCGCCTGGGCCCGGCACAGAACCCTTTGCCCGGCCCCAGGGTCATACCGGTTCGCGCCGAGCCCCATCTCCCGGTGCGCCCGGGCGCTCACTGATGGCTCTGCCCTTCCTGGACCCCGATCGCCCCCCGCCCGGCCCCTTTCGACCGGGGATGTGGCGCAGCCCGCTGCGGGGACCATGGCTGACCTCGCTGCTCGGCCTGGTGCTGTTGATCGCCATCCCGATCGTTGCCCTCACCGGCTTTCTCTCCAACGCCGCCTATAACCCGCGGCTCGGCGAGAACGCGGTGGGACGCCACCTCGGGCCCCTTGACTTCTATCTGTTCTCCTGGCCGACGCACCCATCGTGGCTGTATGCCCTCACCCAGGGGCTGCACGTGACGATCGGCCTCCTCGCCTTCCCGATCCTGCTGGTGAAGCTCTGGTCGGTGATACCCAAGCTGTTCGAATGGCCACCGATGCGCAGTCCCGCCCACGCGCTCGAGCGCCTGTCCCTTGCCCTGCTGGTGGGTGGGGCGCTGTTTGAGTTCGCCACCGGCATCCTCAACATTCAGTACGCCTACCTGTTCAAATTCTTCTTCACCGATGCCCACTACTACGGCGCCTGGGTCTTCAGCGCCGCCTTCACCTTTCACACCGCGCTCACGCTGCCCACCATGCGCCGCTCTCTGGCCGCCCGGCGCGGGCTTGCTCCGTTGCGCGAGAGCCTCGCCGACACCCGGCCCGAGCCGGCGGAGCCCGTCGCCAGCGAGCTGATTCCCCTCGAGGCCGCTCCGCCGAGCATGTCGCGACGCGCGCTGCTGGGCACCGTGGGCGTGGGCTCGCTCTTCTTGGCCGTGCAGGGGGCAGGCCAGTCGATCGGCGGGCCGCTGCGCCGCCTGGCCTTCTTGGCTCCCCGCAACCGTCACGGCAGCGGGCCCAACGGCTTTGCCGTCAACCGCACGGCGGGTGCCGCGGAGATCAAGCCCAGCGCCGTGGGTCCAGGCTGGAAGCTGCACCTCAGCTCCGGTCAGCGCTCCCTCGCCCTGGCTCGGGCCGACCTGCTGGCGATGCCCCAGCACACCTACGACCTGCCGATCGCCTGCGTGGAGGGCTGGTCGACGACCCAGCGCTGGACCGGGGTGCGCATCAGCGATCTGGCCAAGCTGGTCGTCGCGCGCGGCAAGGTCACCGTCGAGACCAAGTCCATCGCCCAGAACGGCGTGTTTGACTCGGCGACCCTCAGCTCGGATCAGATCAACGACAAGCGCACGCTGCTGGCCCTGAAGGTCAACGGGATTGACCTGTCAATGGATCACGGCTTCCCTGCCCGAGTGATCGGCCCCGCGCTGCCCGGCGTGCACTGCACCAAGTGGGCGGCGACCATGGCCTTCAAGGCCGCCTAGCGACGATGCTCGTCCGGTTTCGAGAGCTCTACGGATCGGGCCCCTTGCACCTGCTGGCGCTCATCGCCAGCCTGCTCATCACCGCCGCCGCGGTGACGCGCTGGTTTGACAACAACCTGTCGACGACGGTGCGCGTCCTCGTGTGGTTTACCGGGGCGATCATCGCCCATGATCTGATCCTCCTGCCCCTGTACTCGGTGCTCGACCGCATCGCCTTCGGCGCTCGCCACGAGCACCGGGGCCCTCCCGCTCACGGGCGCGCTCATGGCCTGGTCTACCTGCGGGTGCCCGCCCTGCTCAGCGGTCTGCTGTTCGTCGTGTTCTTCCCGGAGATCCTCAGGCTCGGAAACCAGACCTTCGCCATCGCCAGCGGCCTGCACCAGAACGTCTACCTCACCCGCTACCTGCTGACCTGCGGCGTGCAGTTCGCCCTCTCGGGCCTGATGTATGCGGTGAGCCTGGGCCGGGCACGGTCACGTGCACACGCCTCTGCGCGCAACGCGTAGGCCCGTCTGAAGCAACTCGAAACACCCGATCCGCCTTACACCGTGTCCACCAGCCGCACACCCATGAGCACCCCCCCGGCAGGCGCCGTGCGTGTCCACGGTCACAGGCGCGATGTGGCCCTGGCGTGCGTGGTGGGCGCGGCCGTCCTCGCCGGCTGTGGCGGTGCCGCCACGCGGCGCACTCAGCTGCCGGCGGCGCCTGAGCCGGCATCCTCGCCGCCGCTGACCCAACCGCCCGCCGGGCGCGTCATCGCCGTCGAAGGAGCCCCGGAGGGCGTGGTGGTGGGCCAGGGCGGCGCGATCGCACTCGCCCTGCGCAACCCGCCGGCGCTCGCCGTATTCGACAGCGCTCCTACGGCCACGTTTAGACGGGTGAAACTCGCGGGCGCCGCCCGCCATCTCGCCCTCACCGCGGACGCACGGACGGTGATCATCCCCGCCGAGACGGCCGATCGGGTGGTCGAAGTGAGCCTTGCCAAGCGGCGCGTGGTCAGATCGACGCCTGTCGGTCGCCAACCGCACGACGCGATCGAGGCCGACGGAGCCATCATCGCCTCCGACGAGCTCGCAGGTCAGGTGTCCGTGCTCAGGCCGGGGGGTTCGCCACAGACCCTCGGTGGCTTCGTCCAGCCCGCTGGCATCGCCGCTGCCGCCGGGCGCTTCGGCGTCGTCGACGTCCGCGCCAATGTCCTCGCCGTCTATGACCTCGCGACGCTGCGGCGGGTCGCCACCCTGCCCGCCGGCGCCGGGCCCACCCACGTGGTCGCCGACGGCCGCGGCTACCTCGACGTCGTCGACACGCGGGGCGGCGCACTGCTCACCTTCCGGCTGCGCCCCGTGCCGGCGCTCGTAGCGCGCCTGCCCTTGGGCGGACGCCCGTACGGTATCGCCATCGATCGGCGCCGCCAGCGCATCTGGATCGCCCTGACCGAACGCAACCGACTGCTCGGCCTGCAACTCGGCGGGGGACAGCCCCGCATGATCGCGGACCTGCCGACCGTACGTCAGCCCAACACCGTGGCGGTCGATGGAGCCAGCGGCAACGTCTACGTCGCGGGTGCGACCCCGCGGGGGACCCTCGAGATCATCACCCGCCCCCAAGCCCGACCGTAATGTCGCGACGCACCGCGCTCGGCCTGCTCTACGTGGGCGCAGCAGCCGGGCAGGGCCGTGTGGGTGCTGGCCCGCGCGCCGTCAACGAGCGAACACCGGCGGTGGGTCAAAGCGATAGTCCTCGAGGTCGAAATGGGCGCTCCGCCACGCCGCCTCCATGGTCGTCGAGGCCCGGAACGGAACGTCGCCGTTGGCGTCGAAGTAGTAGCTGTTGGAGTTCTCACACCCGCCCCGGAAGAACACCTGACGGCGGCGGCGGTCCAGCATCTGTGCGAAGTAGCGAGCGTTGGCCTCCGGGGTCACCTCGACCCAAGTTGATCCCCGCGCGCGCGCGCCCCGCAGGCAGCGGACGATATGACGCGTCTGGTTCTCGATGAGGGTGAAGTAGGACGCACCGTTGTAGCCGTAGGGGCCGAGG
>JAABUU010007553.1_pt1 | contig 11128 bp, 12 predicted proteins | sample 5559301 | NCBI WGS metagenome assembly JAABUU01 (sample SAMN10711884, study PRJNA513360) | rock metagenome | isolation source: Antarctica rocks | place: Antarctica: Victoria Land, Richard Nunatak white
TGCATAAGCTATACAATGAACAAGCAAAATGTATAAGCTGTACAATGTACAACCTACAACATACAGGCTACGATGTGCAAGCAACGATGTACAAGCTCTGATGCACAAGCATTGAGATGTACAAGCTAAACCTGAAGTCAGTCTGGAAAAGCTGTGCGCCCAGCCAATGGGCAACAGCAGAGACATTAGGCATGGTGGCGCTCATGCCAATGATCTGGAGGCCTTCGTGAGCAGCATCTGGCTTGGCTTCAGGGTCAGGGCTGACAGCTGCATAGCGCAACTTGGTAAGCAACAACTCCAGGAGATACCCCCTTTCCCCTTCACCAACCTGAATCATGACCAGACTCGAGATGAGGTTTGAGCTGCATGACTGCAGGCAACACAAGACAGGAAAAATGGTTGTTTGGCGCGAGGGTCTTGGCTGACAGCTGCATAGCACAACTTGGTGTTTTGCAGCTCTTGCAGACATCCCCTTTCCCCTTCCCCAACCTGAACGAGACCAGAATTGAGATGGAAACTTGTACTGAGCAACACCAGACAGAAGAAATGGTTGTTTGGCGTCAAGGCTGACAGCTGCAGAGCGCAAGTTGGTGAGCAGCAGCTCTAGCAGATATCCCCTTTCCCCTTCCCCAACCTGAGCACGACCAGCCTCGACATAAGCTTTTGTGGTGCGTTCACGTGCACAACACGAGGCAGAAGAACTGGTTGTTTGGCGTGAGGATCTGGGCTGACATTGCAACCTGACGAGCAGCAGGTCTTAGGTCATCCCATCTTACAGTGTCAACATGTGTGCAAACAGGGCTGCATGTACGAGCTGTTATGGCAAAGCCCAATGACGACGGAGTGAGGATAACAGTGCTTGTACGCAGCATATGAAATGAGCAGCTGGCATGGCGCAACCTAGTGGACATGAGTTACAGCAGAAAGCACCTACCCATAAATGAGATGTCAGACCAGTCAATCAACAGAACCAAGTAAGCAATTGCATCACATCACATCATCAATCCTTGCCATGCTCATTGCACTTGGCTTGGTACTATCATTCAGACACACAGAGCCACAGACATCTGTACATCTGTTGATGCGACACCAGTGCGATGCAGGCAGAAGTCTCACCATATGCAACTCATCAACCACGACGCAACTTAACGCTGACAGGCAGCGCTCCTCAGACATCCTGTTGATCAGGCTGTTGGCCTTCTCTATAGTGCAGACGACCACCCCAGTGTTGGCCTCTAGGACTCGGGCACTGCCCTTACCGCCGTAATTCCTCTTTACCTCCCTATACATCAGTTACAGGCTCACATGTAGGCGTTTGAATGGCTGCATGCTGCCTGTGAAACTAGGGTCTTACAATCACAGCTGATGCACAACAGAAGCTTGCTGTCACGTTTGCGAAGCTGACTGCTCTTGATGGCGGTTCTATAATGTGCCGTTTATGCTTGTGTAACCCAGATTATTAGATAGGGCTGAGCTAAGGCAAGTCAAACATTTGAATGAAGGACTGCGATTGCATGGAAGCTGTTGCAAAGGACTGAAGCAGAAGCAATTTCACTTTCTGCAACCGCTGAACTATCAGCTTGGAAGGAAAATCACGCTAGGCTGGTAGGCAATCATGACAGGAGATGCTGATAGGCAGCTGCAAGTTTAGCTCTAGTGTGGCAGCCAGGACTGTAACTGTCAGCTGACTTCTCCAGGATACCGAAAACCATAAGCAACAGATACTAAGAAAAAACGCAGAAGGATTGTAGAAGAAGCGTAAAATTGCCTTTTTTCAGCTTACTTCTCCAAAGGCTTCAGCAGACGCTCCAGGTGCGCAGACTTCTCAGCACACAGGGTGACAAAGGGCATGACCAGCATAGCGGTCCGGCCAGTTGTGATGAGGCGCCGGAGCATGAGGACCTCAGCAACAGCGCTCTTCCCTCCGCTGGTAGGGGCACAGTACACAAGGTTGCCCCCACTCAACACCCCAGGTTGCATCAGGCACTGGGCCTGCAGGGGGCAGGGACCTTGCTTTTCAATTCTGGGTTTGATAGGGGGGAAGGGCAGAAGCTTTGCCTCTCAATTATGGGTTTGATGGGTTCAATTGGCAGGTGATTTGCCTTTCATCTGTGGGGGGCGATAGGGAATTGTACAGGTGTTCTGCCAGTAAGCGAGTTTGTGCACTCATGGTCCTTGATGAGAAGTAAGGTACAGGATGCCAGCTGATGCCTGACAAGTGAACAGTCATGTTTATGCGATGCTTGATGGCCTGCACGAACATGCACAGTGACACAAACCCCATAAAAGTCAGCTGCGACCCATGGGAGGCAAAGAGCACAACCAACAACGCATGAATTCAGCTCAATGAAGTTGTAATGACCTTCTCAGGGATAAAGGCACACCTGCCAGTCATACAGGTCATGGGTCATGCCAGCTGCTCTGAATGCTTCACACAGCTCGCCTGGCAGGTAAGACTTGAGCTGCTTGTGAGCTGCATCCACCTGGATGACAGGGGTTGGCTGGGCTGGCTTGGGGTCAATCACCTCTGCAGGTGCTAGCGGAGATGATGCTGCCACCTTGGCATCCTGTGCATCAACAGCAAACAGACATGTTGATCTACTTCTTCGGAGGGGAGTTGAGATATCTCGAAATTGATGTAAGGACAAAACCCAAACTTCCCTGATAAGATGCGCTTCTGGGGTTTGTTTGAAGAATGTCAAATCTGACATTCTGCACAGACACAGGCTGTCAAGCTTGAGCTTGACCTGAACATGTGCTTCTGTCATGATTTGTAAAAAGTAAAGGGGTCGAATGACAAAGCAGCACTGTGTACAAAAGTGCCACATGTGAAGTCATTGAGCCTCTCTTTGTGTTGCAAATCACACACATACAGCAATCTTGTGATACAACAACTTTCCATATAACAAAAATTGCATGCCCTATACCTGCAACCGCAGCTGAGCCAGAGTCTGAGCAGGTGGGGCTGCCTTGGATGTAGCAGGAGTTTGCCCTGGCGCTGAACACTCAGCTTTCTCCTTTGCAGCATGCAGCCGTGGACATGTGCGTACAGCTGTCTGGGCCCTTGTCTGTCCGTGCGCCCTCACTGGTGTCTTGACTGCAGTCTGGTCATTCACATGCATGGATGCTTGCCCTGCTGTCTGTCTGTGCGTGTGGGCATGGTCCGAACCTGCAGCTTGAAGCTGTGCGTTCATGGGTGCTTGAAGTGCAGTCTGTGCGTATGTGGAGGCATGCTTTTGCGCATGAGGCCCTGTTAGGAGGAAGTTGGCTGCTGGTGTAGTCATGGTTGCTGAGGGGAGACCCAGGGACGGCGCAGGAAGCTGAACTGGATGTTGAGCTTGCCGCTGCTGAGGCACATGTCCAAGCTGCTGTGCAGGAACCTGAGCTGGATACTGTGCTGAGGGCTGCGCAGCAACAGCTGCTGCTTGTTGTGCAACATGCTGAGCTGTCGGGGGTGCAGGAGCATTCCCTGGCTGCTGTGCAGGAAGCTGTGCTGCAAGCTGTGCATGACTACGGCCTGGCTGCTGTGCAAGAAGCTGAGCTGGCATGTGTGCAGGAAGGACCCGGTGCCCTTGATGCTGTACAGGTAGCTGTGCAGAACCTGGTCGTGGCTGCTGTGTAGGAAACACAGCAGGAAGCTGTGCTGGGACTTGAGCAGGCAGCTGTACAGGAAGCTGAGCTGACAGCTGCACTGGATGCTGCGCAGAAGCCTGCATTGGAAGCTGTGCAGGCTGTTGTCCAGAGCTCTGTACAGGAACAGGACCTGTTTGGCATGAGGGATGACGAGGACCGTGCTCAGCAGAACAGACCACTGGGTGATTGGATGGTTGAGCTGCTTGCCTTGCGCTCTGTGCTACGGACTGCCTGTGGAGTCCACCAAAGGCCTGCATGACAGGCTTAGCCGACGACCCAAAGCCTGCCGTTTGACCAGACTGCTGTGGGGCCTCGTCCACTCCAGGCGTAATGCTGTGGGGACCCCAATATACACCAGATCCAGGTGCAGCCTGTGGCTGTGGCAGTGAATGGGCATGCGCTTGGGCTGAGGTCTGTGCATGAGAGTGTGCCAGCTGAAGTATAGGCAGCCTTGGAGGGTGCAGCGCTGTGGAAGCTTGCGCTGGTTTAGCCTTGCTTGGGGAACCCACATCAGATGCAAGAGTGGCCACGCTCAACCTATGCCTGCCCAAGCCAGCATTGTGTTGGAGAGTTGCGTGTGAGAACTTTGCCTGCCATGACCAGGCGTTACCATGTGCAGCAGAAACTGTTGAAAATTGCTCACAAAGCCAGTGCAAATAAAGCAGATCATGGGCTTGGCTGCTGCGATGGTGGCAGACCAGAAAGCAGAATGCATGCAGTTTAGTCTGGTACTGTTGCAGTGATGTGGGTGAGTCTGATGAATGTCTGCACATCTGCTCATGATGCATGTCGGCCTTAGGACACTACATTGTGCTTCATTGTTGCTGTTTGCATGCAGGCACACTTCAGGTATGGAGCAGACCTCCTATTTGGTGGACCAGCCTCAGCTTGCACTCTTGCAGTCACATCTACAGCCGCAGCAGTTGCAGCAGCAGTTGCAGGAGCAGTTACAGCAGCAGTTGCAGGAGGCAGATGTGTCACATGTTGACCCAAGCTTGCAGTGTTAAAGCCAGGCTTGGAGCTGATGCCTGTTCCCTGTTCAGCATCTTCAGCTTGAGGGTGGACATCAGCAAGCCTTTCTTGTTGGGCCATGTGTGCTGTCTGAAGATGACTTGCACCCAATGCACTGCCGGACTGCTGCTGCTGAGGATGCTGTGGCTGCTGCTGTTGACCATGCTGTGGTGGCTGCTGCTGTGGCTGCTGCAGCTTTTGCCAAGACTCATGAGCGCGCACAGCAGCTCCTTGTGGAGCTGAGGCTGGCTTTGCAGACCCAACACCCACATCATGTGCCACTGTCTTTTGCAAGCCAGCAGCATCATGCCTGGCCTGCTGCTGGGGGACTCCTGGCCTAGGGTTTGGACTTCTTACAGTAGTAGTGTGCTGCTGACTGTTCTGAGGTCCCAGGGTTTGCTGCGGCCACCCCACAACTGGCTGTGGCCATGAGACATGTGGCCTTGGTGCGACAGCATGCGGTAGCTGCTGAGGAAGCTGCTGCGGACCAGTGACTGAAGATGGGCCAGTCACAGGGGTGCTGACAGATCCTGACAGCAGGCCAGCCTGTGCCCTTGGTCTTGGGTCTTGAAGGGAGCTTTCTGCTGGCAGCTCCCTTGGCAGTTGTGCTCTCCCATCTACAAGGAAAGGCTCCCTTACCGCCTCTGACCTCAAACCTGCTGTGGCTGTCTGGAAAGAAGAGGCTGCGACTTCATTGGCTGACAGCAACCCTGGTGCAACAACAGGCGGCCTGTGTTGTTGCTCAGAATGCAACTGCGCAGGGTGCTGACCACCTGCGACTGCCTGTGGGTTGCCTGTTCTGGTGAGAGTGCTTGGAAGTGGTCGACCTATGCGTGAGTGCTGGGGAAGGCCGTGTCGGGAGGTGGGGAACTGTATGTGCCTGACAGGCATCGGCGAGGCAGCATCTAGAGGCAACGTAGGAACTCTGCCTTCAGCTGCCTATACAAGACATAGTGCAGTCAGCATGAATGTCGTATCTGCTCGAGTCCCATGCTCATCTTCTCTGAAACGTTCCAATGTTAACGGATGTAACCAAATGTGAGCAGCAGACAGTAGTTGTCAGCTGATGAGCAACATGCAACAACAGCTAGGAAAAACTGGAAACATGACAAGAGAAGGGACTTTTAGGCTGATTACTGCCTGTCTCATGTTTGGCTATGGTTCTGACTCTACTGTTGCTTGACTCCATTCAGAAAGTAAGAGCTCACCTGGCAAGCCTGCTCCAGTGCAAGTGCCATATGGGAGTCGAGAGGAGTCACTGCAACACCTAAGCCACAAAATGTGATGTTCAGACAAAACCATGAAATTAGCGTCGTTGACAGCACTGACAGCACCTGCCAATGCTGTGGCAGAGTGCATAGTTGCCTGAGATGCAGCTACGAGTCAGCAATGAGCCTTAGTCATCACAGGCAGTAGTAATGTGGAAAGGAACAGACACGCTACGACGTTGTAAGTTGCTGTTGACAAGCTCAAAGTAAACTTGATGCCTTCCAAACCAATGCTGGGTGCTGACGACGCCATATTGTTACTGCAGCTTTGCAAACAGAAACAGCATGCCACAAGGCACACAGGTTGAAGACTACGGCAATGGGAAAGTAAAGGAAGGCAGTTGTGCCTGATGTTGGGCCAGAAGCAATTCTGGCTGATGGGTTAGCCATTTCAAGCTGGCTTGTGACAGCTTGCATATGGGGAGGCAGCCCAGTAATTGCAATTGAGGCTGCTGCTGGCTGTGCACGCTCTGCTTGCTGCTGCTGCTGCTGCTGAGCGCCTGCAGGTGGACCCTACAGTAGACAAAGCGTTGGAATAACAAGCATCAAAGACACACAATGACTGTGAAGCAAGTTGTGTGAGCCTACAAGTAGAGTTGCATGTCACCGCAACATAAAGTGTTGTGGGGTCATGCAACTCTACTTGTAGGCTCACCCCGCAACACTTTATGTTGCGGTGACAAGTGATGACTGATGCATTGTGCCTGTGCAGCTTGCATGGGTTAGTGAGTATGGTTGTTGGACTACAAATCAACTTGATGATTGTGATGCCTTGAAATCACATGTCCCATGCAGGACTGCCTCATAGAAAACAACATAGGCAAAATTGTGCCTGGTGATGAGGGTTGCCCTGAATGGCTTAAAGCTTGGGGCAAATTTGTGATGGCAGAATGCTGTGGGCTAGTTGAAAACATGCCAGCAAGACAATGCAGGGGCAGTACATGAGATGCATGTTGTGCTGGTGCATGAGCAGCATCAAGCAGCATTGAGCAGCACTGACAGCAATGAGCAGCATGACACATCCTACCTGCATTGCTTTGCGCTCAGCCGAGTCCAAAGCCGCCATCAAGGCACTGTCATTCATTGGGGAGTCCCCACTGTGATGACCAAGCTCAAAGATGGGCCTGGCAGCTTGCCTGCTGCCTGCTGGTGTTGCAGCAGCTTCCTCAGTGACAAGGGAAGCCATAGCTGATGCTGACGGTGGCTTTGCGGTGGCAGCAGCATGTGCTGAAGGGCCTTGAGGCAGAGGTGCAGCAGCAGGTACCAATTGAACAGCAGCTGCTCTGGCATTGCTTGCTGTATCTGAGCTTGCATCAGGCTGGTCGACAGCTTGTGCCTGGGCCAAGCCACAAGCACCAGCCACATTAGGTAAAGCAGCTCCCAGTAGTGAAGCAGGCAGTGGCGCAGCAGCTGCAGTTGAAACCACATGCTGCTGGACTTCAGACAGGGATGCATGTCTGCCATCCAAGCCAGTGTCTTCGCTGTTGTGCAGTCCTAGAGAGAGGTGCAGATCCTGGGACTGTGAAGCATGCTGCTCAACAAGGGGGACAACTGCTGGGACTGGCTCTTGTAAGGGAGCTGGGGTACTGGATTGAGGTTGACTGATGCCTTCTCCGGGAGAGGCTCCTGGAAGTGATGCCAAGTCAGGACTCTCTGGTACCATACGTTTAGTGTGACCAGCACCTGCTGGAGCAGCTTCTGATGCAATTTCCAGTGCATCAGTTGTTGGCACTACAGTTGCTACCGTTGCAGCATCTGCCACAAAATGTGTAGCATGTGGCACTGCAGCATGTGATGCAGCAGCAGTTGACGTCAGTGCCTGTTGCGCAGCAGGGCTTGCTAATGCAGCATGCACAGCCTTGCTTGCTGAGCCCTCATCTGGTGTGTCAGGGACACAGTCGACGTCATCAGCAGCTAAAGCAAGAGACTTGGCGGGAGTGGGGCCCTCTGTTGCTTTGTGTCCAGGCTTTATGTTGCAGGTCAGTTTGTCAGCAGAGGCGGCTCCTTTGACCTTTGGTCCAGCGCTCTTTGCCTGTACAGATGCAGTTGTGTCACAGTACTGCACCAATGGTGCTGCCATGCACAGTGACGGTAAAACGTCATACAGTGATGGTCTCACACGGAGAGATCAGTATCACCTGAAGCTTTGAGCCGGTGTGAGGAGAAGACCTCACGTCCCGTTTTGGTCTCTTGGCTGTGCAATAATAACACAGGTGTTGGATGAAGCAATAGGCAAAGCAAAGTGCCAACAGCAGCACTGCGTGTATGACAGCAGGTGCAAGGTGTACCTGGGGTGGGTGCCCGATCATACCCAAGAGCATGATGCACGAGCGCATACGCATCACGCTGTGTGCTTTTGTTCTTCTTATCAGCTGCGCTCAGCCTGCACAATGGTGAATGGAACCTTGACCCAGTATTGCTATGTGCACAACAGCAGCAGGATCACACCACAGAGAGACAAGTGAGGACACAGCAACTTGCCTCTTCCGCTTTCTGCTTGGGGATGTCTGGTTTATTGACTCCTGTGCATTTGCTGAGCCTGCAATACTCTGCCGGTGCTCCTCACCAGCACTTCCCATCAAGCACCCTGTGGCGACCGCTGCTGGCTTTTGACTGCTGTGTCTGTCCACTCCAGGCTTGCAAGAGCGAAAGTCTAGTTGACTACACTGAAATGCAGTGCATCTTGGAGGCTTGTACTGAGTCTGGGGCTGACTCAATCCATGTCCCGCTGGCATGTTGTTCAGTGTTGTGGCATCACTTTGAGTGTCACAATACCAAGGATGTCACCGACTTCAGGCAGACGTGTAGCAGCTTCCACCAGGAGCTGAGCGCAGCTTGCTGAGAAGTTTTTCCGATGATCGACAGCGTTGGTGAATCTTTGACGTCTGACGCAGACAAGCAACAAAACTTGTATAGCAAGCAACGTCGTTGTGAGGCAGAAATGCTCGGCTGCATTCCAAACTGCAAACGTCAACTGACCTTGACGCTACAGCTCACGGCTTATATCACGACGCTCGCATCCTTCCTGACGCTCGCATCCACACTTGACGGCACACTTAACGCGATACCTGCATGCTTTGCTTCCTGGTGGTGATGAGTCACAGCGCGGGAGCGCAGCATGAGACGCGGGAAATCTGCATGAGGGTTGCCTATTCGGGCTCCAGATGCAAAGGAGTGACTAAATCTTACCAATTGAACAATTCATCGCTGATGCGGAATCCATGTGGGGCCAAAACTCGCCAAGGTTATCGCTGCAGAGGGTGCTTGCTTTAGGCGGAACAAGTGAATACAATCCAGCTGCCCACCATGCCAGGGCTTTTACAAACCCAAGCGGAGCATTTTACAAAGACCAAGTATGTCATGGCGCTTTGCGCAGAGTTCTTGGGATCCATGCTGTTCACGTTCACTGGGTCAGCGCTGCTATCGGTCGCGCTGGCAGACCCAAAGAACCCAAACGTTGTCCTGGCAGCGCTGGGAAATGCAGCTGGTATCACGGTCGCTGGTAAGGGTTCGCTCAAAAGGCCTCTATCCTGATCACTGCTGCAGTGGTTGCTTGTTCAAAGCTTGTCGATCTGACGACTGAGGTCATGCGCACTCACATCTGTGCGTATTCAATGTTGTGCAGTGTATTGTGCGGCAAACATATCCGGTGGACATATCACGCCGTCAGTGACCATCGGCACCATGGTCACCGGCCACATCGGCTTACTTAAGGGTATGTCTGTGCTGTTGCGCTGAAGGTCCTCGACGAGCATTCAGGCTCGCGATGCCAAGATTGCGATTCATGTTTTCCGACGAGTGTTCTGCTGCGAAGGTTGCGCATATATGCTTGCTCAGGTGGTCGGTAGCGTCTTCGGGTCCCTTCTGATAGTAAGTTTTTCCTGCTGCCAGCCTCTCTGTGTGCACTTGTGCCACTCAAAGAGAGCTCAAGCCGTTTCATGCCTGCTTTACACAGCAGTTTGTTGTTGTGCACGTTGGATGATCAGTTGTGCATTTGACAGTCATGAGCAGTTGTCCAAGTGGGCACTGCCCACAGTACATTAGCTGCTGCAGTAAACAAAGCAAATTGCAAAACTGTGTTGGTATTGCATCATAGGCTGGCCTAATCCCAGGGTCTTACATTGGCATGGGCAACAAGGGTACTGGCTGCTTTGCACCATCAGCTGAGCTTACTAATGGTGAGCTTTGAGCTGCCTACACTGTATACATACACTTCATGTCATGAATAAAATATGTGTCTACAGGACAAACAGTAATAATTGCCCTGCAACTTCAGCAGAGATGACACATGTACAAACGTTTTTGTACTCGCGACCTCGAGGTGCTTGAGCGCAGAGCTCTGAGCATTGTCTGATACCAAGGCACCACTCTGCGCAATTTATCTATCCTTACTGCACCTGGCAACCGTCACTGCTGCATGGGGACGTCTGCATAACACACTGCAATGCTGCACAGCAAAAGCATTTGCTGACTAGTAGTACCTTCCTGTGTCCAGGAATGACATTTGGATGGGAGTTTTTCCTCAGCTTCATTTTGGTTGCCACTGTGTATGCATGCGCCATTGGAGCACCAAACTTTGGTGAGCAGCTTGCCCACTTGCATGTGAGCATCATGCTGTGCCAAGTTGGCGTCATATCATAAACATGAAAAGTGCTTTGTCATGCTCTGGCAGCCTTGGCTTAGCGCATGCAACACCCCCATTTGCACTGTGATATCGTGTAAAACTGTAAATCTGCTTATCAAAGCAGGGCATGTGTAAGCTTCTGAGAGCAGAGCCTTGAAAGCCTCATTGACTGTGAATCACTGCAGCATTGCAGTCCAGACACCAGGGGTTCCAACCACATCAAGTGACAATATTAACAGATTTCGTTGTAATGCCTTATGTGTCATCCCTTGTCTCAGCTCAAGTCAGGACCTGTCGCAACTCTGTCATTCATGTTCAGCATGCCCCCTCAGCTCCAGCTCAACTGCTATGCAAGCTATAAACCTCCTGCTGTTTACACTGATATGCAACATTCTGTGTGATGATATTAGACATTGCATCAACATCTACTGAACTGTTCTGCAGGCAATGTGGCACCTCTTGCAGTTGGTGTTTCCTTGGCGCTTGATATCATGGCTGGTAAGTGCATACTACTGCTTACAGCTGCGCTTGAAAATGTAATACTAAACATGCTTTCCGCCTGCCTGCCTGCCTGCTGCCTGCCTGCCTGCCT